>Ga0169931_10010980_pt1 | contig 12837 bp, 10 predicted proteins | sample Kivu_15m_20L_FD_129675 | JGI IMG/M metagenome (GOLD analysis project Ga0169931, IMG submission 129675) | Freshwater microbial communities from Lake Kivu, Western Province, Rwanda to study Microbial Dark Matter (Phase II) - Kivu_15m_20L... | ecosystem: Environmental > Aquatic > Freshwater > Lake...
AAGGTTCTTATTTTGAATTTCTCCATGACTAAGAGTAGTGTTGTCAAGAAGAAATCCTAATCTAGAAGAAATTATCGCTTTATTTCTTTGATCACTGGCATTCAATTCATATGTTCTATACCCTTTTAATTTAGCAATCAACCTCACTACTGTCGTCTTACCGATTCCTGGATCTCCGCTAATTAAACAAGCACGTGCGTTTGGATTATCCAATTTACCTTTACCTTTGAATTCTACTGGCTTTTTGTTATTGTTTATGACAACATCTTCCCAATCATCCAACCAAACTATGAAATTGTTGATTGATTTCTGGTTTCCCACAACTTCTGATAAATCTTTAGGAGCATGTTTGGTTGTCCAAAGGTCTTGATTGTTATTCAAATCTTCTGCAGGTATTTCCTCATCTTTCTTATCATTTGGCTTAACTTTTCCTAAATTGATTTCATTTCCGCCTAAATTATCCAAAGCTGTTGCTATACTGAAATTAGGATCTTTTAGTTTTTCTTGCATTATAGCCTCAAATTCTCCTTGATTTATCTTTTTTATATTCAGCTTAGTCGCCTCTCTATATTTGGACCCTTGTTCGACTGATCTTCCATCTTCTAATTGATCTCCAAAAAGCAGGTAGCTAGTTTTTTTAGAAACACCTGTCGTCACCCTGGCACCATACCCTTTGAGAAGATTTGTGAGACTATCTCTGTCTATTGAGAATAAACCAGTAACAACAAAAGTCAAGCCGTTTAACACACCCTCACAATCTGGAATCAAATTCTGTTTTGGCTTCTTCCTATCTTGTTTTTTAATAGTCTCAGTTATTACCGGCTTTTCCGAAATGGTAGAATTTTTGGGACTGATATCTTTCTGAGAACGAGTTGAAGAGTAATTCATATTACTTCCAATGTTTCTGATGTTTGAGGAATTTTTATTATTCTTGATTTTGTTTCTTCCCTTTTCTTCTTCTTCTTCTTCCATTTCTTTAAATTGCTCTTCTATAAGATTTAACTCATATTCGTCTATATCCATGGAATTCTGATTGGTTTGATTTGGCTTGGAAATTTTTAATTTTCCTTTTTTGATGTTTGTAGGTTTCGGAGCCTTGGATTTGTTTTTAGAGGGTTTTTTCTTTTTATCATCTGTGAAGGAACTTAATTCATCTTGATAGTCTGATTCTGAGTCTATTGGATCTTCAATATATTCTTCTTCATCATGGTTAGAGAGGTCATTAGAAGGTACATAATCTTCGCTTTCGTCATCAACTATTTTTCTGTGTTTCGTCCCAGAAGCTGAAGATTTTTTTCCTTTCGATTTGCTTGGGTTCCTTTTCTCTTCTTGTTTAGTGGGAGTCAAGTAATCTGATTTAATAATTTTCTTCTTCTCATCTTTGACATTAGAAGTTTTCTTCTTCTTATTGAGGCCTGTTTGAATATTCTTATCCTCATCTGAATTGAATCTAACATATTTATATAAGAAGGAATATATTTACGCTTCGTCGGCCTTGCGCTTTTTTTTCATCGAATTCATTCCCTTTTCATTTTTATCTTGATGTATTTGTGATATATTCGTTAGGTTGTCAGATTTATTAGCCACCTTATTTTTATTATCTTTCAAGTCATTTAAAATTTTTGGAACCCCCGCAAGAAACATTTGTCTAATGTCTATATTAGTCTTCGCTGGTGTTGATTTTTTCATTTAATTATTTTATTAAATTTAAATTTTCAAACATTTAAATATATTATACCTATTGTTATCTAATCTAATCTCATTAAATTAAACACAAATGAAAATAAATTTACTCTTAATAAGAAATTTGAATAATTATAAATTTATATAAATGGAGACAAAGTACAAACCATCTTTCTTATTAACAACTGAAAAGACATTAGAACATAACAAACAGAATACTCTTAATAGTATTAACAATAATTCTACACAAATTCAAAACAACGAAGATGTTTTTACTTATTCCGCACATAAATTCAAAAACAAATTAAACAATATCAAAACTAACAACAAAATTATCAAAACTTTTTCTGATAAAGAAAAAATTTCTGAGATTTTAAGAAATCCTACAAAATCCCAAAGAATCTCCCGAGGGGTAGTTATAAGTAATTAAAGTTTTAATATTTTAGATAACGAAACAAAAGAAAACAAATCAAAAGACACAAGCGATTCAGATTCAGATTCTTCCTTGTACAATATGGATTCAAATATAAAAACAATTTTCTCAGGAAAAAGGGAAAAAAATTCCTTAAAAACTTTTCAAAATTTAACCAAAAATAAGTCTGCTTTGGAATACCCCAGTCTCAACAAACTCAGAACACAAGGGACGAAATTCCCCTCTGCTTCGAAAAACTTCGAATTAAGTGAAAATACAATCAAAATGTTAGAAAAAGAGAAAATCGAAATGAACGAAAAGCAGGACGAAATTTTCAACAACGAAAGAAATTTGAATCAAGTCATCAAACTTAATCACTGGGAATACGAAAACTTGAAATACAAAGAGACAAATAAAAATTTGTTGTCGACTTACGAAGGATTCGAAATCGACAGCTTAAATTATTTAAATCACATGAAGGAATCCTTTGCTAAGCTGAATTTAAGAAACATCTCAGATCAGCTATTGGAATTCTACATAAAATGCGAAGAGGAACAAGGCTCGATGTTACTTCAATCTGTCAACATAAACAAATCAAAATTTGACTACGAAGTTTTCCTCAGCGGAAAAGACAAAAAGAACACAAACAAAATTTTGAACTACTTCCTAGAATTAAACAAGACTAAAGAAAGAAAGAAGTTCCTCACCGGAGATCAAGACGAAAATATTCAGAAGATAAAAGAGTACGAGAAGAAAGGCGTTCTAGACATCATCGGCAAGGCTGATTTTTATAGAGAGATTATTAAAGAAAAGTTGAAAATAGAAGAGATTTATCACAATGAATTGATCAAAATCGCAGATTTGATTTTCAAGAAGAAGAACGAAATAAAGAATTTGACGAATATTTCGAGAGAAATTTCGAATTACCTGAAAAATTTGAACATCGAATATGAAAATAAAAAACAGGATTTAGAGATTAAAATAAACCAGATCCAATTGTCATACAATCAGAGCTTTCTTAGATCATCAAGCTTCTTCGGTGGCGTCTTGAAAGAAAAAGAAAGCGCAGTTAAAGAAAGAGAAACTTCGATATTCGCAAGCATGAATAATTCAAATAACAGCAATCCTTTTAAAAACCGAGTAGAGCAGCGTCAAGCAATTATCAGCCTTCAAAAGCAAGTTGGGGATCTTGAGTCTCAGTATAGATCAGCCTCATTCAAGTATGAAAAATCTCTCGAAGATAAAAAAGTTAACCTAGAAACATCGAAAAACGAAATAAAGAAATTGAAGTCTATTTACCATTTTCTATGTAAGGATCAAAAGATATATTACAGTGAAATTCTCAAATTGGGTATAGATGTACGTGCTGAAGGACTGTGCTGGGTGGTAAAAAAATTAATTGAATTAAACACGCATTTGGAGTATTCGATGTTTCCACATTTCCTTAATCATTACCACATAGATTACCTTATTAAATATTCTTACAAAACGGTTGAATTGAATCTATTAAAACTAGCTGGGAAGACATACAGGATTAAAAAGGATAAAATGAGAAACGATAATAATCGTTCTCAAGCTGCTGCTAATTTACAGAACGAAGAGAAGCAAAGTAGTCCTGAGATAAAACCGAGTAATGTAAATCCTCTTAATACTATAAATTCTACTGCCAACTCAAAAACATCAAAACTTATGCGAAGGCAAACCCTAGGATATGTCAACCAAACTGTTCAATCGGTTCCTACTAGGAAGCATGCAAGTACATTCTTACCTAGTACCACGTTTAAAAATGAACTAGATGACATCAACATGAATGTGAATTTCCAACCTGAGTACACCAGAACAGACACAAATTTTGGAAGAACAAATAACTCAAATTTATTCACTGCTAAACTTACCATGAATTTAGAAAAGTTCTTTAATAATGATAATTACCTAATGCAAACCTACTACAGCGAAAAGATGGAGGAAGAGTCTGTAGATAAAATTGTCAGAGTATTAAAGAAACGAATAAAAAACTTTGATGATAGTGTTTTAGATAAAGATGTATTTCATATATATTTATGCATATTATTTTAGGAATTGAAGATCTTTTCATCATTCAACAACCAAAACACGAAGACAAAAGAAGAAATTGAGGAAATCAAATTACTTAGGGAGAGGATAGACCAGTTGCAGAATGAGTTGATAAAAATAAAAGACGATGAAATGAAAAAATTCAGGAGACAATATGAGAAATATAAAAACAACACCAAGCACAGTATTTCTGCTGACATCATTTTTTGTGCGTTGTTTGGAAATAATATAACTATATAATCTATATAATCCATATGATCTATATATAATTATTTTAAGCCTGAATATTTTTTCTAAATTTAATAAATAATGTAATTTTATTTTTTCACAAAATTATCTATAAATATAAATTTAAATTTAGAACATTATAGTTAAAAGAAAATTAAAACTAAAATTTATTAAATAAATTAAAAATAATTGCTAGATACAAAATTGTTTATCAACGAAGGATCCAAAAACCTCACGTTAATCAGAAATTGTTCCCTGAGAATCAGGTTCATTTTCAGATATTTTATAATTAGTAAGGTTATTTACGAATAGCCAATTTAAGAAATTTTTGACAATATCCAAAAATTCTTTGAGGTTAAGATTGAAGCCCTTGGGATCCATTTGTAGAAAGACCGAAACAAAATTGTTAATTAAATCCGGAATATCATCGCAGTCGAAACATTGAGTGTAGCTTCCTTTGAGAGATATGGGCATAGCCACTTCGTACTTGATGAAGGTCTTCTTGTAATCCCACCCCGCGATGTTGAGATACTCCCTGAATAAAATAACGAACTTAACAACCATTCCTTTAAGCTCTTTGAGTTGGCCAGTAACTTTGATGAAATTGATTAAATACAAAATCAAGACATCATCTATGCATCGTCGTACCAGATCCTGTCCTTGAAATACATTCAGGTTAATGTCGTTCCCCTTATCTTCGAATCTCTCAAAAAGTTTGTAACCTTCGAGATTTGCAAGTTCGAATTTCTTTATGAACAAGAGTGAATCCTCCCTTTTGTAAATATCTTCTGCAGCTTCTGCGTAAATCGTCTTGATTGATTTCAACACAAAATCCAAATTTTCTTGAATCTTCTCAACAGCTGAGTAATTGTATTTCAAATGCACAGAACTTGGGATTGATGTCATCGCAGTGTCCTTTTTTAAATTCTTGAAGATATCCTGTTTGCCTGTTATAGGGATGATGTTGTGCTTGTTCCTTTTATGGGTATAGAGAGCAGGATAGGAAAGGTAAGATCTCATACAAATGTAGCATTTATACTTTCTCTCATCAAAGGAATTTTTTGTCTTTCTTCTTTTCTTAATTCTGTGACTAATATCTGTTGCTATATTTAACTGTTCGCTATCTTTAAAGTTAGTAAAGATCATTACTTTCATTCTTATTTCTATTGATTGTCTCAGACCCAGATGACACATCATTCTTCCTTTTCTTGTAACCATTCAAATTTTTTGTTACTAGAGTCATTCAAATTAATAATAATAAATTTACATTCAAATAAACTTGTCTTTTGTCTTGTTTCAAACATTTGGCTCATTGAATCTTGTTTTAATTTTTATAAAAATGTAATATATACAAAATTTAAAAATATATTAAATTATAAAAATTTGAAGATCAAATAAATGAAATAATAAATATTATAATTATTATTACTTTTTAATTAATTTGAAATTTATTTTAATTGAATAATTTATTTGTTGGTTGGGTTCACATGATTGATAGTTAGAGTTTCAAATAAGAAAATCTAAAATTTCTAAAATGTTATTTAATAAATTTAATTTTATAATACTATTCCTATGATAAAAAATCAAAATAATTAATTAATTAACAGACATTTTAATAAAAAGTATAATTCTTATTCAAGAATAAAATGGAAATAGTTACTAAACTTGACACATTCAACAAAACGTTTAATGCAGGAAGTATCCTCACAGGGACAATCAACATTAACAACAAAGAAAAATTAGTAACAGATTTTTCACAATTAAACGCATTTATAAACGTAATTATGATTAGAATATAATTTAAGGGCTCCTACGTGATAAAAAACAACAAAGTCAACCCAGCAGCCATCAGTGTGATAAAATTTTACAGCAAGAAAATCCTCGTCACAGAAAATGGCAGAATGTAAAATTTGCTATAAAACGATTTTTGATTAACAATTCAACAGAAATTTAGGAAACACAAACATTTTCCATTTGAAATTCCCTCTGACGGAAGAAAAAGATCAGAAATTAATCGAGACTTATCAGGGTGTGCTTATTACAATAAATGTACCATTATGGTAATATTTATTTTATAGTACGAACTGCATGTTGAATTGTCTTCACTTCGGGGAGTTTTCACATCTGATGTTACTAAGATAAACATATTTGTTCCTGGTCAAGGTATCAAAGATGAATTAAAAAAGAAGGTTATTCCTTACCAATTCAAAATTTCTCCGCAGAATCTTGAAAAAGTGAAGATTAGTCAAAACAAAGTCCCTGATTTCAGCATAACCTGCAAAGTTGATAATACTAACTGCGATTTAAATTCTCCATTCGATGGAACCATTGTGATTCATAATTCAGAAATTCAGATTAAATCGATTGAGTTGCAGTATGTGAGGAATGAGATTATCAATTTACCTGCTGGGGATGTTCTTAGCGAAATTTCTGAAATTCAAAATCTTCAAATCGGCGATGGTGATGTAAATAGAAACGTGGAGATTCCTTTGTATATGATTTTTCCCAGATTCTTTTCTTGTGCAAGTTTAGACTCAAAAATTGCAAAAATTTCATTTGAAATGAATGTAATCATCGTTCTAATTAATGGGTTTGTCATCACTGAAAATTTCCCTATCAATACTTGGAGATCATAGTCTGGCCTGGTATAAATTTAAGTATACTTATCTCAGTCTTTAAATGTGATTTGAATTACGAGATTATTTAATCGTCATATTAATCTCAAATATAAACTAGAAAATTTTAAGATTGTCTATTGTTATATATTTAATAAAATATTAAATATATTCTTATCTTAATTTATGTTCAGATTATGCAAAATTGAAATTAAACAACCGATTATTTCGCAAATTTTAGAAAGAAATATCAATATTACTCTTATTAATCCACTTACTAGAAGAAATTCTTCTAAACTCATCAACCAGTCATATATCACTTATAAACATTTTTGTAAATATGAGAAAAGTTTTTTAACTTTCGCTAAATCAAATTTTGCGAGGAAATATGCAAGGTATAACGAAGAAAGCGATGATTCAGATCAACTAGAAGAAAAAGACTTCGATCTTACAGAACTTTCATTGAGAGAGGAGATAAAGTTTTTGATTGATAAAAAGGATTTGAAAAAAGCAAACTTGAAAATCGAAAAACTCATCGACCATAGATTATTAACAAAACCTGAGATGGACGAGAAAACAATCAGTCTATTAGAGGAATATATTTCTACACTCTCTAATAATTTAAGAGATATGGAGCTTTTTCAAAAATCAATTTTAGTACAAGAGGAATATAAAATCAAATTAGAAAAATTAATCAAAGACGAAGATAGGCATGACTACATCAAAATTTTCCTGAATGACAGAATAGCCTTCGACTACAAAATTCTAGAGAAACAAGAAAAAACCAATGAATATTTGAAAGAAAACCGTAAAATTCTTGAGAAAAGAATCGCACAGGATAAGCTGACTTTATTCAAGGACAGACTTTTACTCCAATCGAATTACTTAAATATTGCTGAAAACATGCTAGAAGAAGATAAAAATTTAGAAGAAATCAAAGAAATACTGGAGAAATCCCTCGAATTGCACAACACCATCCCAGATTCCGAGAAAAGCGACGAGGCTGCTTTAAGACAATATTTGCTAATTGGGAGTGTGAACTCTCAATTGGACAATTTGGAAGAAGCCTTGGAAAATTATAAGAATTGCTTAAAACTGAAAAGAATGCAGGGGATAGAGGAAGATGAGGAATGTTTCAAAATTTCCAAATCAATCGCAGAAATTTCTCTTGAAATAGGAGACAAAACAACCGCCCTGGAATTTTTTGAAAAGTGTATCTCAATAAGAGAGTATCTCATAGAACATAAGAAATCTTCGAATTTCGATCCATATGCAGAATCGACAGAAGAGGATGAAAAGACTCACTACATCGAAATAGGAAAAATCTATGAATCCATAGCTGAAGTTTATCATGCAGAAGCCAACCATGAAGTCACAGAAAATCTTGTTAACAAGGCCATCGAAAATTATCACAAGCATAAAATAGATGACATCTACACAGGAAGATGCTACATGATACTCGCTGAGATATTTCTCGAAAAGAAAGAGTATGAAAAATGTATTGAGTTTTCTAAAAGATTCTTGTTTGCCTTCATGAAATTTACCAAAGAAAACACAGGCGATGACATCGAAATGGAAAATTATTCCAGATTGGATTTCAGTGAATTTTTAAATATGGAGTACAAGGCCTATAAATACATATCGTCTTGCTATTTAAATTTGAACGAAAATTACAAATGCAAAAAATATTCGCAAACAGCAATCGACAAGCTGATTACAATGAATGATAAGAAAAATAAAAATTCATATAAGACAAATGATTCAAATAGCGTAAATGACATAAAAGATTTAAATGATTTTATCAATTTCAAATATGAACTTGCACAATTGCATGATCTATGCAATGATCATGCGCTTACAATCCAACAATACAACGAAGTTATAAACAAACTACTAAAATATCCAGATGAAGAAATCGCAGTTGACGAAGATTCAGAAGAAAAACTCGACAAGAATATCATCCTTATTGACGCATACGTAGGCAAGGCAGAATCTTTGTTCAAACTATCTAGATTCCCAGAAGCTAAGAAGTTCCTTGCTAATTCACTAGAAATAATAGAAAAGAAGAATCTTCCCTTAGATGAAGAAAAAGTTGAAGAAATTCGAAAAAAAATTGATTTAATAAATTTAAAATTAAAGCACAGTCCTGCTAAAAATAACGGAAATAATAAATAATTTTTGTTATAAAATTTTATATGTTATGCAAAACTATCTCGTTGTTTAATTTGAAATTATAGACTGAATTAATACATATAAATACAATTAAAATATTTAATGAATGACATTCGTAAACTTTTATAAAGATAGTATAAATTAAATCTTCCTTAAATTTTCAATTTAAATAGTCAAATCATAAGATTTTGGTTTTAATTTATAGACAATTTAATCTACCGAATAATCAAAATTTATAAAATAAAAAATTATCATTTAGTTAAGATGTTTATATTACTCAGCTAAAAACATGAACCCTCCTCCCCATTTTTCAATCTCGTTAGAAATTTCAACAAACTTTTCTATTTCTTTTCCATAACAGTTTTTGATAACTGCTAAAAACTGATCCCACCAAAGTTTCCAATCTTCCATTATATTCTTTGCAGTCCTCATATTTGAGAATACATTATTAATTAAGCTGAGAAATGAAATCTTGTGTTCTTTTATTAAGTTACAAATGCCACTTTCTGAATAGCAGTCTGGATGAGTAGAAAATGCAAAATTCTTGAAATAATCACAACCCTTCTGATAAGTATTGATTATCTCTTCATATGTCACATCAGAATTTAAATCAAAAGATTGTTTCAATTTTCTCTTCAAACAAATCTTAACATCTTTCACCCACTGACTTAGAATTTCGTAATCGGAATCACCCTGACCTTTTATCCTTGTTAAAGCTTCTTCATACTTTGTACAGTAAAATGAAGCAAACGCAACGGGATATCCATCATTAACGTCACACTTCAGTTTTCTGTCTAAACATTTTTCATAAAAATTACAAGAGTTTTTTTCTATTTCTACTTCACTGCAGTATTTCCAAATGTATTTGGGATCTGTTTCAGATTTACTATAAATTGAAAGTATATTATGGATTCCTAAATTATTTAAACCATTTAATTCTTCTGGTTTATGATAGTAGTATATTTTGTCGAATAATCTAGGATCTACGTAGGCATGTAGGTAATTATTTGGTTTTACCTCAAATTTCATAGATATTTGTGTCCAATCCTGACCCCAGTCGTTATTAATAAACAACCTTTCATTTTTATCCAAATAATTAGAATAAAATCTTATAATCTGCTGAAATAGATATTCATTGGGAATGTTAAAAAATGAGCTATAAATTTTGTAGTAATCTTTTGAGTTAATAATAAACTCATTTTTAGCATTTAGAAGAAATTTAGCAATATTAAACTTCTTCAAATTTGAATTAAAAATAGCCAATGATTTTAAGAAGTCTATTTGACTTTCAATAGGTTGAATAGTAATATTATTTGACAATAGGATATAGCCAATGTTTTTTTTCGAAAACTCGAGAGAAAATTGATTTACAATTTCTTCCTCACTACATGAAACATTTATATTTTTTCCATATTTTTTCATGTCTTCAATTTCACTTCGTAACTCCACTATTTTAGTATTAGCAAAGTCTAGAAGCAAGAAGAGAGGAACTTCTGTTAAACATGTCGGGATTGTATCGTGATCTATATTTGGAAAGTTTTTATAATCGAAATGACAATTTTTAAAATTTTTTCTATTTTTCTTGTAATCAATTTTACTAGAAATGCTATTAACAGTATTAATTAATCTATGCAAATTGCAATATTCGAATCTATTTATCCAGGTTTGGTATTTAGGAGTAGGGGTATTCCAGACTATCATTCTTTTATCATAACTACCAGACACTAACATTCCATTAGAGAGTTGAATGAGGGATCTAATTAAATTAGAATGTCGATTCCGTTGTAAGGTAATGACCAGTCTATAATCGTCATCGGGGTTCCAGACCTTGATATAACCATACTCATATGCAGACAATAACATTCCGTTTGAAAGTTGAAGAAGTGAATGAACTTCCCGAGAATGCCCAGTATCATTACCGGGATATCGCGCTCTTATAGTAGTACAAGTCTGTAGTTATCTGAGGGATTCCATACTCGCATCGTTCCCTCTAAACCATCTTCTATCATATTTTTAGGGTCACCAACTGAAACTAACATTCCATTTGAAAGTTCAAGAAGCCTACCTCTTTTAGTATATCCACTAAGTGTAGTGACCAGTTTATAATAATTATCTGGGTTCCAGACTCGTATTGAATTATCAGAACTCCCAGACAATAGCATTCCATTTGATAGTTGGAGAAGAGAAAGAACAGAATCCGTGTGTCCGGTAAGAGTAATTACCAGTTTGTAGTTCTCATCTGGGTTCCAGACTCGTATTGTTGAATCAGAACTCCCAGACAGTAACATCCCATTTGATAGTTGGAGAAAAGAAAAAACAGAATCAGTGTGCCCGGTAATAGTAGTGACTAGTTTGTAGTTCTCGTCGGGATTTCAAACTCGTATTGAATTATCATAACTCCCAGACAATAACATTCCATTTGAGAGTTGAATAAGTGAAGTAACATAATGAGAATGCCCTGAAATAGTAGTGTTCCAGCTAAAACCTGCGTATTCATCTTCTTGATAATCACTTTCCAAATAAATTACATTTAAAAATACATTTTTTATTAGTGTGAATATTGTGATTAATAGGATTAACATTTTCATTTTATTAATTGATAGTTTAAGATAAAATTGATCATAAATATAATGAATTTAATAAAATAGAATTCTTTTAAAATTATTCACACAGGATTAACTAAATATGATAGTGATATTTAACTAAAATTGTCTTTCAAAATTTTTAGTAATTTATGAGAAATTGTAAAAAATTTTAATCAACTATTCGAGTTTTGCTTCATATTCATGATCTTTTCTTGCAAACAAGTTATCTCTCTATGATCGTTGGACAAATATTTCAATCTAATTTCCAAGCATTTTTCATAGTTTTCAATAGCTTCCTTTGATTTCTTTAACTTTTCATATGCCATACCAATATTACTATAGGTTAAGGCTCTATAAGGATGATTTTCTGGTAAGTTCTTCTTTCCAAACGCTGCTAAGCCATCCTCAAAGGATTTCAGAGCAACATAATAATTGGATAGGATTAAGTTAATAGACCCTATATTATTATGGGCAATACCAATTTTTATATCTTCAGGTGAAGAAAGTTTATAGCTTGAATTCAAGAAAGAATTGAAGGAAGATAAAGCAACATCATATTTGCCTTTATTTTTATAAGACTGTCCAATTAAGTTATCAAGATTATGAAAGATAGGATTTCTATATGAATCTTCTGGCATAATTATTTTAACAATTTTGTAATGTTCAATGGCTTTAGAATATTCTTCATTATTATAATTCACATTTCCTATAAAATAATATAAAGTCGGCAAATCTGGATAAACATCCGGAATTGATTTGACAAATAGAATATTTACATTATAGGTATTCTCCAATTCATCACAATAATTACAAGGTTCTTGAAAAGAATTAAGGGATAGAGTATTTTTATCTGTTAATTCCTCAATCTTATTCTGTTTATAAATTATTTCCAAGCTTTTGTGATAAAATTCCAATGCTTTCTTGTAATCACGTTTTTGATTATGAGCTCTACCTATATAGTAATAATAGGTGTAATCATCTAAATATTTATTTTCAATTTCATTTTTCGATAATATTTCAAGTAGTTTGTCATATTCTTTCATAATTAGGAGACTTTCCCATAAATAAA
>Ga0169931_10010981_pt1 | contig 12837 bp, 10 predicted proteins | sample Kivu_15m_20L_FD_129675 | JGI IMG/M metagenome (GOLD analysis project Ga0169931, IMG submission 129675) | Freshwater microbial communities from Lake Kivu, Western Province, Rwanda to study Microbial Dark Matter (Phase II) - Kivu_15m_20L... | ecosystem: Environmental > Aquatic > Freshwater > Lake...
CGGCGACGAAGACGTCGCCTTGCTCGCACGCCTCGCCTACACCGGCTTCGAAGGCGCGTGGAGCGCCGAGGAGCGTGCGCGGCTCGCGCGTTTGCGTCTGTACCGCGGGCTCTGACCGTACGGTCAGCGCGGCGCCTGCGGTGACAGCGGTCCGACTTCGAAGACCACCTCGCCGTCGACGCTCGACGGCCAGGCGAGCACTTCCCAGCCGTCAAGACGCAGGCGCTGCGGGCTGCCGTTCGGTCCCGCGGCGCAGCGGAAGAGGCGCCACGATGCGAGCTGGCGATTTTGGCCGGGCTCGACGATCGGAATGTCGTGGATCGGACCTGCGGGGCGCGCGGTGAGCGGCGTCGGCGCTGCTGCGTGGCGTTCCTTGAGAGACAGGCGGTCTCCAAAGCGGATCGGCCGCGCGACGAGGTTCACGCGCCGCTGCCCTTCGCGTGCGAGCAGCGCGATGTCGACGAGCAACGACTCGGACGTTCCGTAGCCGACGAGCTCACCCGACTGAAGATCCACAGAGACGCAACCATCCTCGCCGACGCCCACACCCAGCCGTGTGTTCGTGGCCTCGAGCGCGGCGACGAGCCGGCCGATGCGGTCGCGCTCGAAGAAGTGCGAGTCGGTCATCGCCCACGGCAAGAACTTCATGCCGGGTCCGACGCGCGGGCCGAGCTCGACGGGCTCGGCGTCGCTCGTCTGCGGCGCGATGCCGAGCGCAGCGGCGCTGCCGCCGCTGAGCAACATCAGCTCCCCCATCATCGCGTCGCCCGCGCTGCAACCGGCGATCACGCCGCCGCGCGAGAGCAGGCGCTTCATCGCGAGCCACTCGGGCGTGTCGGTGTCGTTCGGCCGATATCGATCCGTGATGCGCTTCTGATCGCCGCCGGTGAAGAGCATCGCCGTGGCGGCGTCGATCGCTGCGACGGTCTCCTCCGTCGAAGTCTCGCGCCGCACGGCTCGCACCGGCACACCTGGCGCCCAAACGCGCAACGCTTCGGTCTTGTCGGTGATCTCGTCGTCCTGCGGGCCCGTCGCCGCGCTCGCGATCACGATGTTCGCCGGACCACTCGCGGACGCGAGCGTTATGAACGTTCCGTAGATGTGACCAGCGTCGTTGTCGAGCCCGCCGCCGACGATGAGCAGCGAACCCGCTGCGCCTGGGCGTAGCTCTCGCCACGTCATGGAGATGCATGCGCAGGCGAAGCAAGTGAGAAGGGCGGCGTTCAGTGCTCGGCGAAGGAACATAGCCGCGAAGCTAGCACTCGCGAGCGCGGCGGACAGCCGCACGCGCGCTCAGCGCAACTCCGGCAGCCGCCGCACCTCCAAGACCCGCCATGCGACGATCGCCCCGAGGTCGTCGAGCGCGGCGACGTGCACGGCGGCGAGGAGATCAACCTGCTCCCAGCGGAAAATGCGGGCGGCGTAGGTGTGGCCAACGTGTGCTTGGGCCGCTTTGGCGTGGGGAGGCTTGAGGCCACAAGCCGCTTGGCGGTTGTCGAAGTCCCGACGTGCTCCGTCCCACGCGTCCACCACGGCTTGCGGGTTCGTCGCGTACGGATGATCGATGTGGGGCAAGCGGTAGGTAGCGAACAGCTCTCCCGCCGGCCCCGCGAGACTCGCCAAGTTTGCAACGGACACCGCATCGAGCGGGACGATGCCGAGATCGGCAACTCCACCCCAAACACCGCCGTCCAATCCAGCGATGAGCCAACCGTTGGATGGATTGCGCCCTGCGTAGCCCAGATGCGTATCCGCTGTGTCGTGGCGACCGTCGAGGTGGACCGGCGAGGAACGCGAGAGCCTGCTCGGGGCCGCCAACCTCGCCGACCAAACGGCCAAGCGCCTGGGCGCGCCGTGGCCGGCGATCGAAGACTGGCCCGAGTTCGAGGACGGCAGCGGACTGCACTGCAAGGTCGGTTCGCACACGCCGAACGGATTCGGGTTGCACCACGTTGCCGGCAACTTCTGGGAGTGGCGCCGCGACGGTTACGACACGTACTTCTACGCGCGACCGTCGACGCCCGATCCGTGCGCGCCGTGGGAGAACGCCAGCCACCGGATCGTGCGCGGCGGCGCATACAACGACGGGGCGAGCAACGCGCGTTCGGCCTACCCCGACGTGAATCCGTTCGAGAACAGCGGCGTGAGCATGGGCGTACGCCCGGCGCGCGCGCTGCGCCGATCCGACGCGAACCAAGCGGCGCCACGTTGAGCGTGTGAGGGCGCAGCCCGCGCGCGCCGGGGCTGCTACCCTGCGCGGCGAACTGCGCCGCACATGCCTGACTTCGACGGATTCCTCAAAGACCTAGCGCTGGTGTTGATCACGGCGGCCGTCGTGGCCGTGGTGTTCCAACGGCTGCGCCTGCCGACGGTGCTCGGCTACCTGATCGCCGGCGTGCTCGTCGGGCCGCACGTGCCCGTGCCGCTGTTCGCCGACATCGCGTCGACGCGCGCCTTGGCCGAACTCGGCATCACGCTGCTGATGTTCTCGATCGGCCTGGAGTTCAGCGTCCGCAAGCTGATCGACATCGGCCGCTCGTCGCTGCTCGTCACGGCGATCGAGGTGGCGTTGCTGTTTTGGCTGGGCTTCCTCGTGGGCGCAGCGTTCGGCTGGTCAGCGCCGGAGAGCGCGTGCCTCGGCGCAATGGCGGCAATCGCGAGCACCATGGTCGTCGCGAAGATGCTCGGCGAGCGCGCCCCGGAGCCGCGCCTGGCGAACTTCGTGCTCGGCGTTCTCGTCGTCGAGGACTTGATCTCGATGCTTCTGCTCGCGCTCCTGACCGCGCTGCTCGCGGGCTCGGGAATGAGCGCGTCCCAGTTCGCGCTCTCGAGCCTGCAACTGGCCGGCTTCCTCGCCGCGCTCGCCGCCGGCGGACTGCTGCTGGTCCCGCGCCTGCTGCGCTGGGTGATGGCGAGCGGCAGCCGCGAGGTGATCCTGCTCGCCGCGCTCGGCGTGTGCTTCGCCTTCGCGCTGCTCGCCAAACGCGCGGGGTACTCGATCGCGCTCGGCGCGTTCCTCGCAGGCTGCGTCGTCGCCGAAGCGGGCCACGGCCGCATCCTCGAGCCGCTCGTGCGCCCGGTGCGCGACATGTTCGCCGCGATCTTCTTCGTCGCGGTCGGGATGATGATCGACCCGGCGCTGGTCGTCGAACATCTGCCGCTGGCCGGCCTGCTCGCGGCGGTGATTGTCGGCGGAAAGCTGCTCGGAGTCTCCGTCGGCGGCCTGCTCTCCGGCGCGGGCTTCGGGGCCAGCTTCCGCGGCGCGCTGTGGCTCGTGCCGGTCGGCGAGTACCAGTTCCTGATCGCCGAGCTCGCGCGCCAGTCGGGCGTGCGCGGCGGTGAACTGCACGCCATCGCCGCCGCGGTGTGCCTCGCGACCGTGCTGGCCGCGCCGTTCTTCGTAAACCGCTCCGAGTCGTTCGCGATCGCCGTCGAGCACCGCATGCCGCGGCGGCTGGTGTTGCTCGAAACGCTCTACGGCGCGTGGATCGAAGCGTTGAAGCAGCGCCGCGGCAGCGCGCAACGCCGTCCGATGCTGCGGCTTGGGCTGTGGATCGCCGCCGACGCCGCTGCGTTGCTGGGGCTGGTCATCACGACCTCGCTGTGGCGCAAGGAACTCGTCGACGAGCTCGAGCACTTGACGCACTGGGGGCGCACCGCGGCCGACTTCGCTCTGCTCGCACTCCTGAGCGCCATCTGCGCGCCGCTCGGGCTCGGCATCGTGCGCGCGTCGCGGCGCTTGGCGTTGCTCGTCGCCGAGTCGGCGCTGCCCAGCGCGTCCCCCACGCAAGCTGACTTGGCCGCCACGCCGCGCCGCGCGCTGGCGAGCGTCGTGCAAGGCGCCACGCTGATCGCCGTCGGCATGCCGATCCTCGCGCTGTCGGCGCCGTTCGTTCCGTCGCTGGGCGCGATCGCCCTGGCGCTCACCGCAGCCCTCGTGCTGCTGCTCGCGCTGCGCCGCCGCGTCCAGGATCTCGACGGCCACTTCCGCGCCGGCACGCAGGTCGTACTTGAGGCGCTGGTGCGCGAGAGCAGCTTGGGCGCGGCGCCGAGCGAGCCGCACGCGCTCGGCCAGGTGAACGAGCTGCTCCCGGGCCTGGGCGATCTGACGGCGGTGCGCGTCGAGGCCGCCAGCTCCGCCATCGGCCGCACGCTGGCCCAGCTCGACCTGCACGCACGCACCGGAGCAAGCGTGGTGTGCGTCGCGCGCGGCGGACGTGGCTGGAACGCTGCGCTCGCCGACGAAGCGCTCGCGGCCGGCGATCTCGTGGCGTTGACTGGCACGCCCGACGAGATCGCGCGCGCGAGCGCTGAACTCAGGCGATCAGCGGCCGGATGAAGACCAAGTACGCCGCGGCGGCGCCAACGACGTACTTTCCGGCGGCGTAGGTGCGCGGGCGCTTGGACTTGAGCCCGATGAAGAAGTACTTGATCGCGAACACCACCGGCGTGAGGTGGTTGAGCGCGCCCCGCGCTTCTTCTTCGCGGTTGTGGCTGCGCGTGATGCGGAAGCCGTAGCGGTTCATGAACGCGACAAAGCCGCGCATCACCGGCGTGTGCAGCGGCCGCGTGAAGTCTGCGAAGAAGATGATGCGCATCTGGTCGGTGTCGTTCGAGGCCCAGTGCACGTAGGTCTCGTCGAACACGACGTCTTCACCGTCGCGCCAGGAGTACATCTGGCCGTCGATCCATATCGCGCACTTGTCGGAGTTGGGCGTGACCAGGCCGAGGTGGTAACGCAGCGAGCTCGCGAACGGATCGCGGTGTTTGCCGAGCTGCTTGCCGGGCGGAAGCATCGTGAAGGCCGCGGCGTTGATCGAAGGAATCGAACGCACGAGCGCGACGGTCTTGGGGCACAGCTCGTTCGCCGAGGGCAGAAAGTCGTGGTACCACTTCAAGTAGAAGCGCTTCCAACCGCGCTTCTTGAAGGCCACGAAGGCGAGGTCGTTATGCTTCTCCTGGTACTCGATCTCACCCGCCTGGTAGAGCGCGAGCGCTTCGTCGCGGATCGTCTTCCAGTTCTCGCGCAGCGGCGTGAGGTCGGGGAAGTCTTTGACGTCGAGCACCGGCTTCCGCGAGGCCGCGGAGAACAGGTACATCAGGCAGTTGTAGGGTGAGAACAGCCCCGAGTGCTCGGTGAGCTGGCGCATGAAGCGCAGGCGCACCTTGCCGCGAAAATGCACGTACGAGACGCACGCGAGGTACGCGTACGCCGCGAGGAACGGCGCCGAGACGAGGGTCGCGGGATGGAAGTTCATGGGCGACGCGCCCGCAGAGGTGGGAATGCGGACGGCGCGCGGGGAAGAGCGAGAGTCTGCCCAGCGACGCGGCCTGTGGCCAGTGCGGAGCGTGCGGAGAAACGACTCAACGGGCCTTGAGCTCGAGCGTGACTGAAGCGGTCTCACCCGCCGCCACGTTCACCACGCTCTCGCCGCTCGCGGAGGTTTTGTTGCTGCCGCTGACGCGGTAGCGACCGGCGGGCAGCGAGGTCGCGCTATACACCTCGCCCTCGAACTTCCACTGGCACGCGCCCCGGCCCCAGTCGAAGCCGGTGTCGTCGACGATCGCCGTCGAGCCGCCGACGGCTTTGCCCTGCCCGTCGACAAGCCTCATGGCGATGCTGCCGCCGGGCCGCAGTTGGATTGACGTCTGCACGGTCGCGCCGGCGCGCACCGTGGTCACCGCGGACAGCCCGACTTCGTCGGCGCTGCGGGCCAGCACGCGCACGTCTCCGGCCGCGAGTCCGCCGACGCGCGCGAGTCCGACGCCATCGGTCTTCTCCTCCGACCACGTGCCGTAGTTCTCGCCGGAGGGATGAAACAGGCGGAGCGCGGCCCCCGGCGCTGGCGCGCCGCTGGACGAGCTCACGCGGCACTCGAGAACAGCGTCGGGCGCCACGCGGATGACGAGATCGTCGCGCTGGGCGCCGGCTTGCAGTTCGACATCGACGAGGCGCGTGTCGCCAAAGCGCGCCGAAGCCTCGCTGGCGCGGACGAGATCGCGCACCGTAAGCGAGTACACGCCGGGCGCGAGCCCCGCGAATGCGAACCGGCCGTCGGCTTGCACCAGCGTGCCGGCGCGGGCGGCGCCCGCCCGGCCTTCGACGGCGGGACGCACCAGCTCGGCGCTCACGCGCGCGTTGGCCACCGGCTTCCCGTCGTCGAACTGGACCAGACCCGCGAGCAGGCTGCCGTCGAACTCGAAGTGCTGCGTGAGCGCGGACTCGTTCGGCGCCTCGAGTCGAACGAACAGGTACACGCCGCCCTCGAGCAAGGCCTGGACCAGATAGTTGCCCGCTCCGCCGAGGTCGAGCTTGTAGTTGCCGTTCGCGTCCGAGACCGCGCTGCTCGAGAACTCGCGGCTCGACGCGGTGACGTTGGCCCCGGCGACCGGTCGCCCGCCGAGCGTGACGCGCCCGCTGACGGCGATGGCCGCGCCGCTCGGCGCGCCGAGCGTGACGTCGCTCGTCTCACCCGCTCGAACTTCGGCTGACCCGCCCAGTTGGCGCATGTCGCGCGACAGCGTTTCGCCCTTGGGCCTTGTGTACGCAGTCAACGAGTACTTGCCAGGCGTCAGCCGCTCGGCGACGAAGCTCCCGTCCGGCTGCGCCTCCACGGCCTGCGACAAGCGGTCGCTGGCGTGCAGACTCACCGCCCAGACCACGTCGGGTTGCACGTGGCTCTGATGAATCCGCCCGGTGATGCGTCCGCCCACCGGAAGCACCAGGCGCACGTCGGCGAGCTCTTCGCCCGGCGTGAGCCGCAGCTCGTACGGCGCGCTCGGGGCGTGCTGGGCGTGTTTGGCCGTCAACTTCGAAGCGCCCGGCGTCACGTCGTCGAGCTCAAAGCGCCCCTCTTCATCGCTCGCATCCTGCTCGCCGCGCTGGAACACCATGCTCGCGCGGGAGGAGTCTGAAGCGACCTCGAGCGTCGCGCCCGCCACCGGCTTGCCCGCCGCGTCGACGACGATGCCGCGCACGCGTGCAAAGCGCGACAGCCGCACGACGAGCCCATCCTCATCGCTCTGCGGCGCCTTGACGCGGTGTTCCTTCGGAGTCGCAAAGCCCTTGGAGTTCACCGTCAGCGCCCAGTCGCCCTCGCGCACACCCTCGAGCGCGAAGCTGCCGTCCTCGCTCTCGAACTTCTGCGTGAGCTCCCAATCGCTGCGCCAAACCATGCTGCCATCGCGGCGCGAATCGGCGCGCACCGTGAAGCGCGTCACCGGTTGGTCGCGCTCGTCGACGACTCGACCGCGCAACGCGAGTCCGGGGCGCAGCACGAGCTCGAGCTCGCTTCCCGCGTTCACGGACTTCGCTTCGGCGATCCATTTCGGCCCGCCGAGCTTCGAGCGCTTCTCCGCACCCGCGGGCTGCGGACGCGAGCCCTCCGGCGCCGACGCGGTCACGTCGTAGGGACCGGCCGGCAGACCCGATATGCGAAAACGTCCGTCGGCTTCGACGCGCTTGGGCTTGTCGTCGAGTTGTTCGTCGCTCGTCGGCGCGCCCGCCGCGAGCACCAGCGAGACCGTCGCGCGGTCCGCGGGCTCGCCGCCTTCCCAGCGCACGACGCCGCTCACGAAATTGCCGCTGGAGAGCGTGAATTCGACGGCCTCGCGCCGCTCAGCGTCCTTCAGCGCGCCGAACTCACGCTCGAGCGAGCGATAGCCCGCGCACTCGATCGCAACCTGCCACTCGCCGGGCAGGATCCCCGTGACGCGGTACGCTCCTTGAGCGTCCGTCGTGTCGTTGCGGCTGTGGAACGAGCTCGTTTCGTCGACTTGCAGCGAGCGGAACTCGACGCGCGCGCCGCGCACCGGCGCGCCTTGTTTATCGAGCACACGGCCGCTGACGATCGCACCGAGCAGCAGCGTGATGTCGAGCTGGCGCGTTTCGCCGGGCTTGACCGTCAACTTGCGCGCGGTGAACGGCGCCCACGTGTCGGAACGGAAGCTCACTTGGTGCTCGAGCTCCGACACAAGTCCACGCAGCTCGTAGCGCGACTGTGCGTCGATCTCGGCCTTCACCGCATGCGGCATTCCGGTGCTGGATTGGCTTGTAGCGTGGAACGAGGCCTTCCCGAGCGCCGCGGCCACGTCGCTCGCACCCGCCGGCGGAGTGAGTTGACCGACGATGCGGCCGCCCAAACGCGCTTCCAGCACGATGTTCGCCGGCGGACTCGCCGGCTTGAGCTTGAGCGGAGCGTCGAGGTAGCAGTAGCGCGCGTCGAGCCGCAGCGTGCCGTTCTTGGTGCTCTTGGAGAACGCGACGCGGAAGCGGCCATCGGCGCCGACCTTCGCGCGGTGCATCCCGTCCGGCGTTTCGAGGTGCTGAAACTTCTTGCCGTCGGCGACGACTTCCAGCTCCTCGTCGAGCGGCACGCCGGCGGGCAACTGCACGGCGCCTTCGACCCACAACGCTTCCGCCAGTTCGCCCTCCGCGGCGGCGCTGACCTCCGCACGCTGCGACGCGAGCTCCGACGCCTGCTCGGTGGGCGGCGTCGGCTGTTCCTCGCGCGGAGCTTCGACGATCGGCGGCGGAACCTCGACCGCCGTCGACGCCTGCGCGGTCGAGCTCGGCGTTGCGGCCGCCTGGGAGTTGTCGGTCGTCACGTCGCTGCGCAGTGCAAGCCAGCCAACCACGGCGACGGCCGACACGGCGAGAACAGCGAGAACAGTCGTGGCGAGAGAACGGGCGCGAGCCATGTTCAGTTCCTATGACGGCGGGCGGTGCGAATTGTACGGCGCTCGGTCAGTTCCCGTCGCCGGGCGGCGTCGGCGGGAGAAGCCAACGCTCGAACTCCGCGCAGCGCTCGGGGTCCTTGTCCACCTTGAGCGCATGTGCGGCGAGCGCGGCCGCGCGTTCGTTGTTGCCCAGCCCGCGGTACACGCGGCCCAGACGCAGCGCCAATTCGTGGCGCTCCGGCGCCAGCTCCAGCGCGCGTTCGTAACTCGCAGTCGCCTCGAGCGACTCCCCCGCCGCCTCGAGCAGGCGGCCGAGGTACTCGTGTCCCACGCCCAGCTGCGGATCGAGCTCGAGCGCGCGGCGCAGCCACGAACGCACGAGCGCCGGATCGAAATCTCCGCGTTGATCGCCTTTGGATTCCACGTACAACCCGGCGGCGTACACGAGCCGGTCGGGATCGTTCTCGCCGAACGCAAACGCCTTGGCGTACGCGTCGAGCGCTTCGCGCGCACGCGCCGCCTTGTGCTGCGCGCGCGCGATCAGCCGCCAGGTGAGCGCATCGGCGCCGCCGAGCGCGACGCGGCGTTCGAGCAATGGCAGGGCCTTGTCCTCGAGCGACAGCTCGACGCGCACGCGCGCGAGCGACAGCAGCGTCGGCAACCGGTCCGGGTCGCGTTCGAGCACACGCTCGAGGTACGGCTCGGCGGCGCGCGAGAAGCCTGCCTGCTCGAGAATCTCGGCCTGCGCTTCGAGCAGCTCGAGCCGCTCGGGGTAACGCTGGAAGCCTTGGTCGAGCAGATTGCGCGCGCTCGCGATGTCGTCGAGCTTCGCCAGCGCGCGCGCCGCCTCGACGCACGCCAGCGGCGCATCCTCGCCGCGCCGCAGGTACAGCTCGTACCACGAGCTCGCGGCGAGCGACCACTGCTGGCTCTCCGACGCGGCGCGCGCGCGTTCGACCGTCACGCGCTGCGGCTCGGGGTGGCGGCGCAGGCTGCGGGTCGAGCCGCCGCACGCCGCGCCCAACGCCAGCGAAAACAGACCGAGCGCACAGGCCGAGCGAAGTCGCGGGCGGAGGTTCATCGTGGCGTTGGATGGTAGCTCGGAGCGCGGCGCGCGCCCGAGGGCTGTGCCGCGGCGTGGTTTGCGGCGTCGGCGCGTCAACGTACTCTCGGCGAGCGATGCGGCGACGAGCGAGATTGCGCGCGGTGTTCCTCGACGCGGGCGGAACGCTGCTCCACGAGGTCCCCTCGCGCTACGCCATCTACGCACAAACGGCCCGCGCGCACGGTCGGAACGTCGACGAGCCGGCGATGCGGCGCGCGATGATCGCGGCCCACGACGCGTTGCCGCTGCAACTGGGCCCGCATTACCGCTACACGCACGGTTGGTTCGAGGCCTTCATCGCGGAGGTGTTCGTCGCGCGCCTGGGTCTCGACCGCCGCCGCCTCGCGCCGCTCCAGAACGAACTGTTCGAGCGCTTCGCCTCCGCGGCGAGTTTCGAGCTCTACCCCGGCGCCCACGAGCTCATCGGCGCCATCCGCGCGCTGGGGCTGCGCGTCGGCGTGGTCTCGAACTGGAGCGAGACGCTCCCCGCGCTGCTCGAGGGCCTCGGCCTCGCCCGCGAGCTCGATTTCCTCGTCGTTTCCGCGCTCGAGCGCTGCGAAAAGCCCGAGCCGGCGATTTTCGAGCTCGCTTTGCGGCGCGCCGGAGCGAACCCGGACGAGGCGGCGCACGTTGGAGACTGTCCCGTGCGGGACGTGCGCGGCGCGCAGGCGCTTGGCATCTTGGCCGTGCACGTCGACCGCGAACGAACGCGCGCCGCGCCCCACGCCGACCACACCGTCAACGAGCTGAACGAACTGCCCGCATGGATCCGCGCGCAAGCAACGACGTGAACGCGCTCGAAGGCGAGCTCGCTGGACTGCTCGAGGGCCACCGGCGGCTCACCGCGGAGATCGCCAAGGTCTTCCGCGGCCACGACGACGTGGTCGAGCAACTGCTCACCTGCCTGTACGCCGGCGGCCACGTGCTGCTCGAAGGCGTTCCGGGCCTGGGCAAGACCACGCTCGTGCGCGCGCTCTCCGCCTCGCTCGCGCTCTCGTTCCGCCGCATCCAGTTCACGCCCGACCTGATGCCGGGCGACATCCTCGGCCTGCGCCTGCTCGAGGAGGACGCCGCCGGTCGCAAGCACTTCACCTTCCAACGCGGCCCGGTGTTCGCGAACGTCGTGCTCGCCGACGAAATCAACCGCGCCAGCCCGCGCACGCAGTCGGCGCTGCTCGAAGCGATGGCCGAGGGCCGCGTGACGCTGTTCGGCGAGAGCCAGCCGCTCGAGTCGCCGTTCTTTCTCGTCGCGACCGAAAACCCGATCGAGATGGAGGGCACGTATCCACTGCCCGAAGCGCAACTCGATCGTTTCCTCTACAAGGTCGTGCTCGGCCTGCCGACGCTCGAGGAGACCGTCGCCGTGCTCGCCGCGACCGCCGAGCGTCCGCCGCCGATCGAGAGCGTCGTGCGGCCCGTCTTGTCGCGTGAACAAGTCGAGCGGCTGCGGCAGTTGACGCGCGAAGTGCCGGCCTCGAGCGAGATGGTCGAGCTGGCCGCGCGGGTCGTGCTCGCGACGCAGCCGGGCGGCGATGCGCCCGCGGAGATCAAGCGCTACGTGCGCCACGGCGCGAGCCCACGCGGCGGCCAGGCGTTGCTGTGGACCGCGAAAGCGCGCGCGCTGGTGCGCGGCCGACTGCACGTCGCGCTCGAGGACATCGAGGCCGCGCTCGCGCCGGCCCTGCGCCACCGGTTGATTCTGGGCTACGAAGGCGAGGCCGCAGGAATTTCGACCGACGCGCTCGCGCGCGCCGCCTTCGAGCACGCGCGCGGCCGCGTTTCATGGCGCTAGCGGCCGCGATCCGCTACACCATTCCGAGCATGCCGCTCACCGATTGCCGCCTGACCGTTGCGCAGACCAACCCCGCGCTCGGCAACCTGGCGAAGAATCTCGACGAGCACGTCGCAGCGATCGAAGCGGCCTGCGCCGCCGGCTCGCAGCTCATCGTGTTCCCCGAGTTGTCGCTCACGGGGTACTTCCTCAAGGACCAAACCGCCGAGCTCGCGCGCGGCCTCGACAGCCCCGAGATGCTTCGCTTGTGCGAGCTCTCGCGGCGCATCTCGATCCTGGTCGGCTTCGTCGAGCGCGCGAGCGACGGCCGCATCTACAACTCGGCCGCGTTCCTCGAGGACGGCCGCGTGTTGCACGTGCACCGCAAGGTGCACCTCGTCACCTACGGCATGTTCGACGAAGAGCGCGAGTTCGCCGCGGGCGACGAGTTCCGCGCCTTCGATTCGAAACTCGGGCGCTTCGGCGTGCTGATCTGCGAAGACGCTTGGCACGTCACGAGCGGACTGCAGCACTTCCTCGCCGGCGTCGACGCGATGCTCGCGCCCAGCTGCAGCCCGGGCCGCGGCGTGAGCGGCGGTTCGAGCGAGCTTTCGAGCGAAACGAGCTGGCGCACGCTGCTCGACGCGCACGCGCTGCTGTTCCAGACCTGGGTCGTGTACGCCAACCGCGTCGGCTGGGAAGACGGCGCGTTTTTCTGGGGCGGCTCACGCGTGATCGATCCGTTCGGTCGCCTCGTCGCGCGCATCGAGGGCTTCGACACGGCCACGCTCCACGCCAAGATCGACGCGCCGACGCTGCGCCGCGCGCGCGTCGCGACGCCGCTGCTGCGTGATTCCAAGCCCTGGGTGCTCGCGCGCGGACTCGAGCGCATCGCCGCGCAGGAGCAGCGCCCGTGAAGGAACTCGACATCCACCCGCCGCTCGTCGAAGCGCTGCTGACGCGCTTTTTGCGCGAGGAACTCGCCAGCGCGGGCTTCTCGCGCGCGGTGCTCGGCATCTCCGGCGGCGTCGATTCGGCGCTCGTCGCCGCGTTGTGCGCGCGCGCGCTCGGCCCGCAAAACGTGCTGGGCGTGATGATGCCCTACCGCACGTCGAACCCCGACAGCGAGGGCCACGCGCGCCTGCTCGCGCGCGAACTCGGCATCCAGACCGCGAAGGTCGACATCAGCGCGATGGCCGACGGCTACCTCGCCGCGCACAAGGTCGAAGACCGCATGCGGCGCGGCAACGTGATGGCGCGCTGCCGCATGATCGTGCTCTAC
>Ga0169931_10010982_pt1 | contig 12836 bp, 10 predicted proteins | sample Kivu_15m_20L_FD_129675 | JGI IMG/M metagenome (GOLD analysis project Ga0169931, IMG submission 129675) | Freshwater microbial communities from Lake Kivu, Western Province, Rwanda to study Microbial Dark Matter (Phase II) - Kivu_15m_20L... | ecosystem: Environmental > Aquatic > Freshwater > Lake...
GGAAAAGGTGCCAGACTTGTGTCAGGACTGTGTCAGGACTCTTTTTCCGGAAAAGAGTCCTGACACCTTTTCCGCTTTCGGAAAAGAGTCCTGACACCTTTTCCGCTTCTGACACCTTTTCCGCTTCTCGACTAGACTTCGCCGACAATCGTGCAGGTGCACTGGGCGGTGGCGACCAGGCGTTCCTCGGGTCCAAACAGCTCGCATTCGACGAACCCGATCCGCAGGCCGCGCTTGCGGAGTTTCGCCCGCGCTTCGACTCGTCCTTCAATCACCGGACGAATGAAATGGACGTGGAGCTCGATCGTCGCAAATTCTTGATTTCGATCGAGTGTTCGGCCGAAGGCAATGCCCATCGCAGCATCAGCCAGCATCGCCAGCATACCCCCATGGACGCGCGCCATCGGGTTATGGTGCCGGCTTTCGCAGACGCAGACAACCGTTGCTGTTCCTGGTTCGCCAGGGAGAACATCGAATCCCACGAGCCGTGAGATCGGCGCATTGGAAAAACGATCGCGGTCGCTGGGCGAGGAGCCTGCATCAGTAGTTGAAGGTAAGTCCAAAATGTACTCCGTGCAGCCAATAATCGTTTTTCGTAAACGCCCGCCGCGGACGCCCGGACAAGGGGACCGCAGCGGTATCGACCGTCGTGTCGATCATCCCGCTGACTTGAATGACATCGCTGAGCATGACATAGCTGTAGCCAACCGAGAAATCGACATTCGGGTTGACTCGATATCCAAGCCCAAGACTGATCTCCGGAAGCGCCGCAAATTCACTCTCGGAAGTCGTCCCCGCATTGCTGGGGTAAACGAAGTAGCCTTGATTGCCCGGCCCAACATTCGAAACCCCGACGAGTTCAGCGCGCTGAGTGAGTCCTCCCAAGCCGACTTTGAAGAGCCCATCGAAAGTCCAGCGGCATTCCTCGTAATGGATCGCCAGGCCGAGCTGGCCACCGTGGAATTCGTTCTCGATGTCAAAACGATCCGTCGCCAACCGATTGACTAGGTTAACCGTTGAGTTCCCGTCAATATGGAGTGCTTCGCTGACACGCATGAACTGGTAGCCGTAGAGGAAGTCGATTCTTCCCCCGAGCCCCTCAACCCATCGCTGACGAAGGATCGCATCGGCCCCAAAAACCTCCGAATTGTAATCAATCGCGAGCCGTTCACCGTTGTTCGCCGGGTTCGAAATGATGTCGTAGAACGTGGCGAGGGGGGGAGCTGCTTGCTGAAAAGGAATCCCGATCGCGACTGGAGAAGTTTGATCCGCAAAGAACGATTCTTCTTCCTTCCCGACACCCCAGAATCGCCCCACGACACTCCGCTCGCGACAAGGATCGAGCCACCTTCCAAGGGTAAAGCGACCTCCCGACTGAAAATCCTCGCCGATTCGCCCTTGACCGCCAAACAGTGAAACCGCCGCGGGAGTCCCCGGATTTGCCTGGGCGAGGGTCGGAAACTGTTGGCCTCGTCGCCCCCAGAGAAGATACTCTGCCGATCCAAACCAGTACTCATCAATCCATGGGCGGATTGCGTGCATTCCATCGCAGCCACCATCACAGCCACCATCACAGCCACCATCGCAGCCACCATCGCACACGGCGACATGCGACAGTCCCGCGTCGCAATCGCACTTGCCGACGGTATCGCATCCACACCCCGGCTCAAGACCCGATCCCACGAATCCAGAGGGGACTCCGTGGATCATCGGCGGCGGAGCATCGATGATCACTTCATCCTGCGTGTGACCCGTGTCCGCACTCAGCGTTTCCAAGGTGGGGGCGTGAAGAACGCTCCGCCCGCTCTGATAACTCGCACCGACAACCACAGGGCGAAACCCGAGCCTATCTTCCTCTCCCTCGCTCGGATCGGACGATGTTCCGTCATAGTCGTCATAGTAACTCGATGGTTTGGGAACAGGGATCGACTGCAGAGGCTTCGGCGGTGGCGTGTAGCGCTGTGCGGTTCCCTTGGGAGGCAGCTGCGGCGGAGCATAAGTACCGCGGTCGCCTGCGGCGGTTCTTCGCGAAGATATCGTTTCACCGGCGTTTGCGATGCTGGTTACCGAGGGATTCAGCGTCAGGCTGCTTCCGGCCACAAGCAAACAGCTTGCCGTCGCAAGCTGGCGGATCGCGCGGCGCAGTTGATGTCGGCGAACCGCAAAGCTGCGCGATCGTCGCTCGTGCGAGATTTCCCGCGTTTGCTCTTCTTGGTCAATCAAATTCCGCTGCATGCGCACGTTTGTCATCATCGCTCGGTTGGCCCGCGATAGGCCCTCCTGAGGGTGGAATGTCCAGAACGCCCGGAATTGCTTGTTCCGCAACGTGCGCTTTTCATCGACCGGAGCGATCGTAACGGTTGAGAGAAGTTGGTAACTTTTGACGATTGCAGCGATTTTTCACCCTCGCGAAGGGGGTATCCTGCAAGTTCTGTGCTTCTCCGGAGTGAACGGTTCAGGAGAGCGGAGGTTCGTCCTGGGCGATTCCGAGCTGCCGCAGTTTTCGGTAGAGATTCGATCGGTGAAGACCGAGTTCGGTCGCCGCGTCGGTCATGTTTCCATGGCAGCGAGCGATGGCTCGTTCAATATGGCGAATTTGGAACAGGCGAGTTGCTTCACCCAGTTCACGGCTTGCTGCCGCACTGTCGCTCTCCGCAGCTCCGTTCCCCTCGAGTCCGCTGGCCCATCGTTCCGCCGCCGAGCTGGCGACGGAGGAACTTCCGCGTTCGATCCCCAATTCCTCAGCATGGATCGTCTCGCCGGGAAAGAGGTAGGACACGCGTTCCATAATGTTTCGTAGTTCGCGGATGTTTCCCGGCCAAGAGTAGGTGGCCATCGCCGCGACCGCTTGGGAGGAAAGAGCCGGGACTTTGCGACCAATTTGCTGTGCGAACTGCGTGAGAAAATGTTCCGCCAACACGCGTACATCCTCCCCTCGCTGTCGCAGTGGAGGCAGGTTCAGGGTGACGACGTTCAGGCGGAAATACAGGTCCTCGCGAAAACGTTTTTCCTGGACCATGCGGATCAGTGGCTGATTGGTGGCGGCGATGACGCGAACGTTGACCGAGATGTTTTGCGACCCACCCACGCGGACCACTTTTTTCTCTTCGAGGACACGGAGCAGTTTCGCTTGACCGCTGGCGCTGAGGTCCCCGATTTCATCAAGGAAGATAGTCCCACCACTGGCCAGTTCGAATTTTCCCGCGCGACTTTGGTGGGCATCGGTAAAGGCACCTCGTTCGTGGCCGAACAATTCGCTTTCCAGCAATGTTTCGACGAGCGCCGCACAGTTCACCGCAACGAACGGCTCGTGGCGACGAGGACTTGCGAAATGGATGCTCCGCGCAAGGACTTCTTTTCCCGTTCCATTTTCACCGAGGATGAGGACAGCGAGGTCGGTTTCGGCGACGCGCGCGGCGGTCGATCGCAGCGCTACAATGCTCGGATGATCGCCAATGATCTGCACTCCCTCAGCCACTGCTTGCATCCAGCGGTCGCGATTATCGACCAGAGCTTCGCGACTTTGCGTGCTCTGAATCGCTGCCGCTGCCTGGACGGATAATTCCTCCAAGGCAATCTCGTCGTCGGCACTGAAGACCCCATGCCGCCGGTTGATGACTTCGAAGACACCGATCGGTCGTCGCGGGGATTGCGGGTCGCGAGTGCCCTGGCGACCATCCCGCGGGCGCACCTGCGGACCGGGCAGGGATGCTTCGGAAGAGGGAAGAGGTTTGTTGAGCCGCGTTTGGTCCCACAGCGGGACAGCAAGCAGCGACCGCGTTTGGAAGCTGAGCTTTCGATCGACCGAGCGATTGATCTCGCGTTCGGAATCCTCCCCTTGATGCCATCGCCGCGGCTGGCCACTCTGCAGAACCGCCCCGACAACGCCTTCGGAATCCTTCACTTCGAGCCGATTACCGGCGACACCGAGCGCGGGTCGTCCGATCAGTTTTTTCCCTTCGCGGTCCCAAAGAAAAATCGTTGCCCGTTCGGCGTCGAGCAGTTCCGCAGCTCCCCGCGCAATCCCTTCGAGCAAACTGGCGCTTTCTTCTTGCAGCGACCACTGGGCGGCGATCCTCAGCATCATCCCCCAGCGCTTGTTCCGCTGTCGCTCGAGGTACTGGCTGCGGAGCAGCGCGAGACCCCATGTGAGGACTTGTGCGACTCGGAGCATTCGGTCTGCGAATCCGTCGGGGTCCACGGCAGATCGATCCGCGGGGCCTCGCACTCCAAGGAGCGCTTCGGCTGCCTTGCTACCTTCGGTGCTCGATCCACGCTCACGATGATCGCCGCCGAGGGCCAGCGTCTCGAGCGGAACGGCAATCGCTTCGCCGCTGCAGCGCATCTGCCCCGCCTCCATCGCGGCGGCGACCAGGTCGATCGGCAGCTGCTTGGCGGCACCGACCCAGCCTGCTGCGACCCATTCGCGCTGCTCTTGTCGTACGACCCCCGCCGCCACCACGACTTTCCGCTCAACCAGCACCGCCATGGCTTCGGCGATGAGGAGGTTTTCTTCCCCGGATTTGTCCTCGATTGGCGTTTCATCGCTGGGAATGGACAAGCGCGCGAGGAGCGCGGCAGCAACCTGACACGCAACTGGATCGGTGCTGATGGAACGAAAATCGGAAAAAGGCATGGGAGACGATTTGAGGGAAATAGACGGCGCCGGGTGACTGGCGTTATCCTAACAGACCTTGTCGTTCCGAGGAGGGACGTTTTTCTTGCGGTCACTCCGCACGTGACGGCATTTGCCATGGGCTTGCAAGTGAATCATCGAAGGGCTGAGGTTTAGGATGGATTTTGCGGGAAAGAAAGGCTTGATTGTGGGCGTTGCCAATGATCACTCGATCGCCTGGGCGATTGCCAAGACGATCATGGAGGCGGGGGGTGAATGTGGTTTCACCCACTTACCTGACCGGCCCGATGACGAGCGCCAACGGAATCGTCGCCGCGTCTCGATCCTCACCGACCAGTATCCCCAAGCGAAGTTTCTGATCCCGCTCGATGCCCAGGACGATGCGCAGATCCAGAATGTTGTCCAGCAAGCCGTCGGTCACTTTGGGAAACTCGATTTTGTCCTCCACTCGATCGCTTTCGCGGATCGCGAAGATCTTGGTCGCGACACGGTGTTCACCAGCCGCGCTGGATTCAAATTGGCGATGGATGTGAGCGTCTACACCTTGATCGCCCTGACGGCGGCGGTCCGGGATCACCTGGCGGCCGACGCCTCGATCCTGACGATGACCTACTTCGGCGGGGAGAAGTGTGTTCCGGGGTATAACGTGATGGGAATTTGCAAGGCCGCGCTCGAGGCTACCGTCCGGTATCTTGCCTATGACATGGGGCCGCTCGGGGTCCGCGTCAACGCCCTCTCGGCGGGCCCCATGCGGACGCTGGCCGGACGCGCCGCCGGGGTCGAGGAAATGCTGAAGCTCTACGAGTACATGGCTCCGCTCGGGAGAAATGTGACCCATGACGAGGTCGGGCACACCGGGGCATTTCTCTTGCATCCTTTCAGCAGCGGAATCAGTGGCGAGGTCCTCCACGTCGATGGGGGGTACCATATCATGGGTTCCCCAGGACGATTGCTCGATCGTTTCGGCACGGCCGCAGAAACGTCGCCAGCGTAAACCCTTCCCCGCGATGCACTCCCCAAGGATGCACGGTCGCGAGTTTCTGCGGGTTTTTTTGAGTTTCTGGGGGTTTTTCCGGCGATTGCTGAAATGCCCCCTTTTGCGTGCTTCAGACCTTGCGACCTCCGACTGAAGTCGGCATAATTCGTCGTCTGGAGTTTTGTTCAACGAGCCTTCCTGGAAATAAATCTGTATGCCCCCCCGTCCGTTGACCAACCGAAGTCGTGCTCGAAAGCGTTCGCGGGTACGTTCGCGAGCGAAAAAGAAGGATCCGATTTTCGTCGATGGCCACCGGCCGCGTCCGATGTATATCGATTACAAAGATACCGAGTTGCTCAGGAAACTCGTCAATCGCCACGGTAGGATTGTTGGTCGGCGGAAGAGCGGTTGCACTGCGGTCAGCCAGCATGCGGTGACGGCGGCGATCAAGCGGGCGCGGTTCATGGCGTTGCTTCCATACGTCGGTGAATAGCCGTCGCTCGACCGAGACTGAGCCATCGTGGGAGAGGAGAAAGGAGGGGGGCGTGACAGACAGTCGAGACCCCTTCTTTTCGGTGGAGCGGAGGGTCGAATTTCGTGATACCGATGCGGCCGGGATCGTTCATTTCTCGGCTTTTTTTCCGATGATGGAAAGTGCCGAACACGCGCTGCTTCGGCACGTTGGCTTGCAAGTCATGCACCCGCTTGAAGATGGAACGCATCTAACATGGCCGCGGGTTTCCGCCTCCTGCGATTATTTTGGTGCCGCGAGGTTTGAGGAAATCCTGACGATCGTTCCGACCGTGATCCACCTCGGGACAAAAAGCGTTCGCTACAGTTTTGATATCCGCCGTGGGGTGGACGAAATCGCTCGCGGCCAGTTTGCCACGGTTTGCTGTGTCCTCTCGCCGGCTGGTAAATTGCACTCAGTTCCAATCCCGGATGAGATTCGCTCGGCCCTCCGCCGTGCGATGGTCGCCTGACGATGTCGGCGTGGACCAATCCCCGCTTTTGTTTGGTGGGGTCTTGGTCGCGGCGACCTTCGAAAACACCTTTCCCTTAGCACGCGCGAATGCCTGATTTGCTGGCTCAGCATCTGAATAAATCGTTCCCGACTCCAGGGGCGCCGCTGGAGGTGCTTCGGGATGTGAATTTGTCGCTCGATCGTGGGGAGAGCATAGCGATTCTTGGCCCCAGCGGGAGTGGAAAAAGCACTCTCCTGAATCTCCTTGGAACCCTCGACCGGCCCACCTCGGGGACTCTCGAATTGGCTGGGAAAAGCCCTTTTCAGCTCACCGAGTCGGCGCTCGCTCGGTTTCGAAACGAGCACATCGGGTTCATCTTTCAGGAGCATCATTTGCTCCCCCAGCTGACCGTGCTTGAAAATGTGCTGATCCCCGCGCTTGCGCAGGGGAAACCTCGTCAGGAAGCGGTGCAGCGGGCCTATGCGTTGATTGAACGGGTCGGTCTGACGGATCGAATCGAGCATACGCCGGCGGAACTTTCGGGGGGACAGAAGGAGCGAGTGGCCGTAGCGCGAGCGCTGCTGAACAAGCCCGCACTCATTCTGGGTGACGAACCGACTGGCAACCTTGATCGAGCCAATGCCGAGCAGATTTCCACGCTGCTGCTCGAGATGCAGCAGGAACACAATACGATTTTGATTGTGGTGACCCACAGTTCTGCACTCGCGTCCAGGATGGACCACCAGTACCAGCTGGTCGACGGTACACTGCAAAGGGCCGAGAATTTTCCGGCTTGACCATTTCCCGTTTATGGCAAACACTACTCAGTGATGCGCCCGGGGGAGGTTATGATGGCCGTTTCCCGGAAATGCCATGGAAGGTTGCGGCGACGAGTGTTTGCCGCTTTTCGCGCCGGGATGTAGCAAAGAAGCATGCCGGAGCGAAAGAGGGGATTTCCTCCCCGGCGGGATGCCAAGAGGAGTTACGGGTGTCGAACACCATTGATTTTGATCTGAAAGAACGAGTCCGAACGGCCGTCGACATTGTCGATGTGGTCCGATCGCAACTCGAATTGCGACCGCAAGGGCAGCAGCTGGTCGCTCTTTGTCCGTGGCATCGGGACCGCCATCCAAGTTTGACGATCAATCCCGCCCGTCAGACATGGCGCTGCTGGGTCTGCAACATTGGCGGCGATGTGTTCAGTTTTGTGATGAAGCGCGATGGGGTTTCGTTCCCCGAGGCGCTGCGGATGCTGGCCGAACAAGCGGGGATCGCCCTTCCCCGTTTTCGTGGCGAGCGGGAGGCTGAGCCAGGTTCGCCGGGGGACAAAGCGACGCTTCTGACTGCAGTTCGCTGGGCCGCCGACCAGTATCATGATTTTTTCCTCTCCAGTGAACAGGCTGCCGGAGCAAGGAAGTATGCGGCCAGTCGCGGGCTCAGTGATGAAAGTATCGCCCGCTTCAAGATTGGTTATGCACCGGACAATTGGGACTGGCTTCTCAGTCGCGGCACCCGTGCTGGATTTAGCGCCGAAGTGCTGCATGCCTGTGGACTCACGAGTCCGCGAAAGAGTGGAAGTGGCTTTTTCGACATGTTTCGGCATCGTTTGATGTTTCCGATTTGGGATCTTCAGGGGCGACCGATTTCGCTGGGCGGACGTGTCTTGCCGGGCAGCGAGAGTTTTGGTGGCAAATACATCAATGGCCCAGAGACAAAACTTTTTTCCAAATCTCGGCAGTTGTACGGCCTTCATATTGCGCGAGATGCAATCCTCCGCTCGCGGCAAGCGCTCGTAATGGAGGGTTACACGGATGTCATTGCCTCGTTCCAAGGGGGTATTGAAAATGCGGTCGCGGTGCTGGGAACGGCCCTCGGTGAAGATCATTTGCGGCTACTCAAGCGATTTGCCGAAACGATCGTGCTGGTGCTCGATGGGGATCAAGCGGGGCAGCGGCGCGCTGAGGAAGTGCTCGAGCTCTTCATTCGCCAACAGCTCGATCTCCGCGTCCTCACATTGCCAGACGATCTCGATCCTGCCGATTTTTTGAGCCAGCGAGGCAGGGAAGCTTTTCTTGCTGCCGTCGATCAGGCGCCCGATGCCTTTGAATACCAGCTGCAACGGTACACCGCCGGAATTGATTTGACGTATGACACGCACCGCGCGAACAAGGCGGTTGAGCGAATTTTGGAAAGCATGGCACAAGCCCCGGTTCCAATCACCGACCTCAAGCTGCAGCAATCGCTCACACGTCTTGGTCGCACTTTTTCCCTTCCGGTCGAAATTCTGCAGCAGCGTTTGATGGAGTATCGTCAGCGGCGGCGTCCGGGATCGAAAAATCTTCCATCGCGCGTCGACTCGACTTCGTCGGGGCCTGAGAGTGGGGATTTGCGTGAGCGCGTCGATGAAGCTCCGGCTGCCGATGTTCGACCCGCGAGGATCTCTCCGCACGAGCCTATTTCGGGACTCGATCGCGAACTCTTTGAAACGCTGGTCGAGGCTCCGGAGTATGTTTCCTTGGCACTCGAATCGATCGACCAGTCGTGGCTCGCTACCACATCGGCGCGCTGCCTGCTGCAGGCTTACCAGTCGCTGGAATTGTCAGGTTTGGCGATGGATGTTGAAAATATTCTTCTGGCCCTCGAGGACGAGTTTCTCAAAGGGCAAATCGTTTATTTTGATCATCGCGCAAGTGGCAAACGGGATGTCGCGACATTGTCCACCGCTGATCGTTTCGCGTCGATCCTGCAGCGCTATCGAGATATTCAGCATCGAGCTGCGAGCCAGCAGCAGATCGCTCAGATGCAATCGAAGCGGTTTCAAGAAGACGAAGAAGTCGATGTGCTCGACGAACTCTTTGCCTCGCAACGAGTGCGACAAGGATTCGTTGATTTTCAGAATCCTCAGGGCGATATCGAGGGCTCTCGTTGAGTCCGCGAGATTGCGATTTCAAAGTGATGTTTGTTCCTCCCCAAGTGACGAAAAAGGATGTTTGTCATGGACCCAATGACGCAAGACCTTGGACAATTAATCTCCGTCGGTATGAAAAGAGGTTACCTCACCTACGATGAGGTCAACGCTTATCTTCCCAACGAAGATGTCAGCCCGGAAAAACTGGACAACCTCATGCATGCTATCGAAGCTCGCGGGATTGAGCTGGTCGAGGCTTCGCGATCGACGGGTGAGGCGGGCGCGGAGGATGATTTCTCCTTGACCCTCGGAGGAGCATCGTCTGGCGAATCGTCGCGATCGAGCGAAGATCCGATTCGCATGTACCTCAGTCAAATGGCGGAGATCCCCCTCCTTACTCGTGAAGAGGAGATTTCGCTTGCAAAGAAAATCGAAGTCACTCGACGGCAATTCCGGCGAGCAATCCTCGAAAATGATTTTGCGATGCGAGCCACTGTCGATATCCTCCACAAGGTGCATCGCGGTGAATTGCCTTTTGACCGCACCATCAAGGTCTCATTGACTGAGCGGCTGACAAAAGAGCAAATCTGCGCGCGGATGCCGCATAATTTGAAAACAGTCAGCGTTCTTATCGAACAAAGTCGATTCGATTTCGACCTCCTCGTGCGTCGCAGCACTGCGGATGATCAGCGGATGGCGGCCCGCAAGCGTTTCCTCCGCCGCCGGCGAAAATCGCTCCAGTTGGTCGAGGAAATGTCCCTCCGCAGTCGTCGCGTTCAGCCGCTGATGAGGCAACTGGAAAATATCTCCAAGCGTATGGATTTGATCCAAGATCGCCTCAAACATCTTGGCTGCGATGCCGTGTCGGAGGATGAGCGCGCGGACCTCAAGCAGGAGCTTCGAGAGCTGATCATGTTGACTCAGGAAAGCCCAAAGAGCTTGCGGAATCGAGTCGAACGTTTTCGTCGGTACTTCCAAGCTCACGAGGCAGTCAAACGGAAACTCAGTTCCGGAAATTTGCGGCTCGTCGTTTCCATTGCAAAGAAATATCGTAACCGCGGACTCTCTTTTCTGGACCTCATTCAGGAAGGGAATACGGGGCTCATGCGCGCCGTCGATAAGTATGAGTATCGACGCGGTTTCAAATTCAGTACTTATGCGACGTGGTGGATTCGCCAAGCCATCACGCGGGCGATTGCCGACCAGGCGCGAACCATCCGGATCCCCGTCCACATGATCGACATCCTGAGCAAGCTGCGGCAAGTGCAGAAAAAACTGACGCAGGAGCTGCGACGCGAGCCGTCGTGCGAAGAGATGGCCCAGCGCTGCGAGATCCCGGTGGAGGAAGTCCGCAGAGTGATGGATATTGGGCGGCATCCGGTCAGCCTCGATCGTCCCGTCGGTGAGGGAGAAGACAGCAGTTTTGGTGAGTTCATCGAGGATCATGATAGCGACAATCCCGTACGCAGCGCCAGCAACGGCCTGCTGCGACAGAAGATCGACGATATGCTCAAAACCCTCACCTTCCGCGAACGGGAGATCATTCGACTCCGCTACGGACTGGTCGATGGTTACAGTTACACGCTCGAGGAAGTAGGGCGAATTTTCAAGGTCACGCGTGAACGGGTGCGGCAGATCGAAGCCAAAGCGGTCAAAAAACTGCAGGCCCCCAACCGCGCCGATAAGCTGGAGGTTTTTCTCAAAGCCGCCTAGAGCCTCTCGGAAAAGGGGTCTGACCCGCTTTCGGAAAGGCTCCTAGCACGGTGCTGCGGAAAACCCCAAGAGGGATGCTTTCGATGCGCTGGATTCCGTCCGGAACTGATGCGCGGCTGGCGCCCCGGTGTCGATGCGCGGCTGGCGCCGCGATGTTGATGCTTGGCAGCGTCCTTTGGAGTCGACTCCGGGGTTGGCAGAGGGAAATAATGATGGAGGAAAGCGTGAGGCGGTTGCAAATTACTCGTTAGAAGGTTGCGGTTATGAAGAAGCGGAATTGCAGTGTTCATGTTTTTCGTCGGGTTGTCCCGAGTCTTCTTTTGACGAGTGTTCTGCTTTGGGGCTCGCTGGGATCCGTCTCAGGTGCGGACTGGGGACAGTTTCGTGGCGGCACGGCGCTCAGTGTTGCCCGCCAGACCAAACTGGAAAAGCTTGCCGCAGGCCAAGGGGAAATCGTATGGCGGCAGGAAATCCCGGGCAGCGGCTGGGCGCAGCCCGTCGTTGTCGACAACAAAATTTTTGTCGTTACGGCGATTGATCCTGAGGGGCGAAGGCCCAAGGGAATGGCTGGTGGGGTGATGGACCTGAGTACTCTTGGGCGAGGGCCAAAACCGCAAACTGACTTCAAATGGCAGTTGCTCTGCCTGGCAGAGGAATCAGGCGAGATAATTTGGACCACAGATTTAGCAACTGGGAAACCTCCCTACGGTGCGCATGCATCGAATACATTTGCGACTGAGACTCCTGCGGCCTCCAAAGATGCGGTGTATACGTTTATTGGTCCCCTAGGTGTTCTGGTTGCTACGGACCATTCCGGCAAGGAACTGTGGCGCCATGAGTTTGGTCCTCAGGTGATTGGAAATCAATTCGGGACCGGTTCCTCGCCGCTCCTGGTCGATGATGCCCTCGTTCTGCAGTTGTTCAATGAAGAATATGCGCGGATTGTTTGTCTCAATCCCGCCGATGGTTCCGTTCGTTGGCAGGGCGAGCAGCGCAAGGGCTCGGCCTGGAGCACGCCGATTCTTTGGAATAACGAGGGGACTCGCGAGGTTATCGGTGCAGGCCAAGGAACGGTCGTCGCATACGATCTGGCAACCGGTGCCCAGCGATGGCAACTGACGGGGCTCGATACGTCGTTTTCGTGCTCCGTGGTCGCCGATGCCGAGGGGCTTTATTTTGGGACCTCGAGCCCCGGCAGCCGCGCTCCGATGTTCGCCATTCGGCCCGGACATCTTGGGGACCTGACTCTCGCCGAAGGAGCGACAACAAGCGACGCCATCGCCTGGTCGCGGGTGAAAAGCGGTGCGGGGATGCCTTCCCCTGTGCTTGTCCACGATCGCCTTTACTTTTTCGGAAACGCTGTCGTGTGTTATGACAAGCGTAGTGGCGAGGAGATCTTTCGCAAACGGCTCCCGGGCGGGACGCTCGTGGCCGGATGCCCGGTCGTTGTCGATGATCGGATCTATGTTGTCAACGAGGCTGGAAAAGTGATTGCAATTTCCACCGGCGAGCAGTTCGAAGTCGTTGCGGAATTTCAGGTCGGTTCGGCTGATGAAGTCTTCTGGGCCACTCCTGCAGCGGCCAGCAACGGTTTGCTCGTTCGCTCTTCCGGGGCCATTTACTGCGTCCGCTGAGCGA
>Ga0169931_10010983_pt1 | contig 12835 bp, 20 predicted proteins | sample Kivu_15m_20L_FD_129675 | JGI IMG/M metagenome (GOLD analysis project Ga0169931, IMG submission 129675) | Freshwater microbial communities from Lake Kivu, Western Province, Rwanda to study Microbial Dark Matter (Phase II) - Kivu_15m_20L... | ecosystem: Environmental > Aquatic > Freshwater > Lake...
TTAACGGCAAGTTCCGAGATCAGTGGCTCAATGGCGAATGGTTCTACAGCTTGGGCGAGGCGCGGGTACTGATTGAGCAATGGCGCATTCACTTCAACACACAGCGTCCGCATCAATCGATTGAAAAAAAGCCACCAGCCCCGGGCACCTGGCTACCCAAGACCAAGGCGGAAAAAGCCTTGCACCTGAGTTTGTTTCCAGCAATTCCAACACCGCAGGAGGTCAGGCAGAGATTGAGGTTGCAATGAAATACAGCTAGACTGAAAACTCTCACTGACATTGGATCAACATTTGACGCGGGTCAGGTTCGATGCAATCGGCTCTCGGCCATCAGCTCCTCGACCGCTCGTTGAAATTCCTCCGTCTGCATGTAGTCGGCATAGCCGCGAAAACTCTCGTTCCGCCACCCGGTATTGCGAGAGTCCTTGTTCGGTTTGCGCAATTCACCGAGCGTGGGCATGTGCCGATACTGGATTCCCTTGCTTCGTAACGATAGAGCCAGCGCGTCCGTATTGAATTGTGGATTGTGCCGCGAGCGAGGCACCGTGCGCACGTCGATGAGTTCGGCGATGGCATGAGCCTGCAGCAGCGCGATGAATTCGTCGATCGGCCTGGTTGAATGGCCGATGGCCCAGAGAGTGGGACGCAGTCCATCGCTCACGGCAGGCCTGCCTGCTTGGCCCAGTCGGTCAATCGATCCGCGTCCTCGATCACGTCGAGCGGGACTTCATAATAAGACTTGAGCGTCTGCTTGGTATTGGGCTTGAACGGTGTCATGCCCTGCTCTTGATACAGCGCGACGGTGGCTGGTGAGACTTTGAAGTAGAGCCGCCCTTTGTGGACGATGCCGAAAAATGTTTTCCCGGAGTAGAGTCCGAATCCGCCGAACATGGCGCGACAGGTCAGGCCTCGGAGATCGGCCAGCTGGTCCAGCACAAAATCCTTGAAGCCGTCAGGTTTGGCCATCGGTCCCCTCTACAAGGGTTTTCGCGCGGCCACCATCCGCACCGCCATCGGAAACACGATGCGTTCCCCGCGCTGGTAATTCGACGCCGCCTGGAGGATGCGTTGTTTGACGTCCTGCTGCTGCGCCTCGGTGAGCTTGGCCATGAGATTCTGGACCGGCGCGGCGATCTCCATCAGGCTGGTGTAGTACTCGTCAGCCGACGCATAGGACCAGTCCGCAAGAAACTCCTGCTCCGCGACATCGACCAATCCGGTCTGTTGAAACATGCCGGCGAGATCGCCCGGCTTTGCCAGCCGGAAGATGCCCGGTGCTGTCGGATCGGGTAGCGGCAGATCGATCACTTGTTTGATGGCGGTCATCGAGAGCCCGATCGAGGGATTTTTCTCCGGCGCGGACCAGACGGCCGCCGCGACCCAGCTTCCCGGTTTGAGGACCCGCGCAATTTCTGATGCCGCCTTCGGAATCTCCGGGAGAAACATCAGGCAGAAGCGGCTGGTGATGGCGTCGAATGAGTTGGCGTCAAAGGGCAGCGTCGTCACGTCGCCGGTTCTGAATGAGATGTTGCTCAGGCCGAGGCGCTTGGCCTTGCGGTCCGCTGCGGCGAGCATGTGCTCGGCGAGATCCATGCCGATGACGCGGCCGGTCGGTCCGACCGTCTGCGCGCCGAGGAGGGCCGGATAGCCCGTGCCGGATCCAAGGTCGAGCACGGTCATGCCGGCATGGAGACGCGCGTCGGCCACGAGGCGATGGTTCAGAAAGGCCATCTGCTCGTCGAACAGCCGGTCCCACTTTTCCCAGCCGCCTGCGACGCGGTTCCAGTCCTGGCGCTGGCCTTCAACGAGCTGAGTCGTTGTTGGTTGTGTCATGGCGCTCCTTGTCCGGCCCGATTGCAATCGTGAGGGCCTATTGAACGGTTTCGTGGCCGCCTGTCCTGAGTGTGCTCAAAAAGTAAGAGAAACGATTATTTGATGACGCGAAGTCCGATCTCCGCCGCGTGCACGATGGTCTCCTTGTCCGCACCTGACTTGATCATCACAATCAGGCCTTGCATCATGGTGGTAAAAAACTGTGCAAGCGCGCGTGGATCCTGTTCAGCGCTGAGCTCTCCCTGATTTCTGGCCCGATTAAGGAGGCCGAAGAACGCCTCTTCGCCTATCCGCAGGGCTTGTTGCACCCGGTCCGCGATATCGCTCTCATGGGGGGCTAGTTCCATGACGGTGTTGGCAAGGAGGCAGCCGCGCCGCTGGGGGGTCGGTCAGCGCGCCGTCGATCATGCTTTGAATAAACTTGCGCAGCAGCGGCAGGGCCGGGCCCGGTTGCGTGAGCCGCGAGAAGAGGGGGCGACGATGCCCTGGCAATATCGGTCGAGGGCTTTGAGAAATAGTTGGCGCTTGTCTCCGAAGGTATCGTAGAGCGAGCCGCGGTTCAGGTGCATCGCCGCGAGCAAATCTTCCATCGACGTGGCTTCGTAGCCTTTATGCCAAAAGACGTGCATCGCGTGATCGAGCGCGTCGTCCGGGTTGAACTCTTTCGGACGGGGCATGGGACTTCTCCTATGGAGCTGGAACGGGTAGTAGGGTAGCAAATACTGGAATGGACGGTCAAGATCGTGCGATTGGTGCCAGTGTCGAATAATCGCGGCCATGGGATTGGTGATGTGGTGTGTGTGCCGGAGCGGATGCGTGAAGAACGGACTACGTAGTCCTAGGGAATCCTTTTGGCTTCTATACAATCACATGGGCGGTGTACTACAACGTCAGAGCGATGAGGCAGTGGTACCGCTCTTCTCAGGATGAGAGGAGGCCGGGCGATCATGGATGTGAACATGGGGCGGAACTTTATGAAGCAGATCGTGGCATCGATCGGGTCCTATAGCAAAAAGATTTTTCGGCAGCTGGGATTCAGTCAAAGCGAGCCCACGCTCCCAATGGTGGCCTGGGAAGCGGGAGGTCCGTTGCGGGTCGAACGCCGGCGTGAGGCGCGCAGTCCCAAGCTCAGTCCTTGTACCTATGGGCTGATGCGGTCCGTCGATCGCGATGGGGTCACGCTCGAAGAGGGGCTGGGGACCGCGGTGAACGAAAGCCCCGCTGGCTTGCGGCTCTTGCTGGGGATTGCGCCCCACCCAGGACAGCTCTTGGAAGTGCAAACCAATCAATCGACGTTTAGTTGCGGACTGTATCTGGCCGAAGTCTGTTGGACGAAACCGTTGCGGGAAGATGAGCAAGGGGCGCTCTACCTCGTCGGATGCCGTGTGAATTTCGGCGCCGACCGCGTCGCGATGTTTTAGCCGTCCTTCTCTTGGATCAGGCCCTCCCGCGCTTCTGTGCCGCCCACTCATGCCAAACGACGGGCATTGACAGGAAATCCTGGCGCATCGTAGTGTGAAGGAGTCCGAACCAGATTGAGTGCGAGGAAAGGAGGCGCCGATGGAAGCGGTCAAGGTGTTCGATACCTGGGTGGAAGCGGGAGGCCGCATGCATCATTTCGACGTGATGACGCGCGATGAGGCGACGGCGTTGAAGCTGGCGAACGAGCATATGGTTGCCAGAGGGCATGCGGCGGCGGTGGTGACGGCTCAGGAGTGCCAGTTTTGCCATCAGGAGCCGCTGGCCTTCTTTACGGAGGCGCAGCAGCGGGTGTTTCGCGAGTCGGGCGGCTTTATTGTCGAATTGTCTTCTTAGCGAGCGCGCCTTCTGGCCTGTGTCGCCTGCAATCTTGACATTCCCCCTCGGACCCCATTACAAAGTCGGCCCTTGTCTTCGAATCTTCTCCACCAAGGAATCATGCATGGAGCCGATGAGCATCCCTGTGTCTGCGAAGCCGTCTGTGCTGGAACTCGTGCCCTACGAGCATCCTACGTGGTGCCATATCGATTTGCGGCTGGCCATCGCGATCGTGATGGTGTTTGGCGCCATCATTGCCACGGTCGTGCGGTTCAGCCACGAGTTGTTCGATCCTCTGGCGGATTCGTTCATGCTGCAAGGCTGGGCCGCCGTGATCGCCAGGCCCAGCCTGCTGTGGTTTTCCATGGGGATGCTGCTGCTGGTGATCCGGACCGTGCTCTGGGTGCGGTATCGGCCGTATGCCGCGGTGGAGCCCGAGCAGGCGCCGCGGATGTCCGTCATTCTCCCGGCCTATAACGAAGGGGCGCTGGTGCGCCAGGCGATGGAGGCCTGTGTCCGCGCGGACTATCCGCGCGAGCGGCTCGACATCATCGTGATCGACGACGGGAGCACGGACGACACCTGGCATCATATCGCGCAGGCGCGCGATGAATGGCCGCAGCGGGTGCAGGCGGTCCGGCTTCCGGTGAACGGCGGCAAGCGCGCCGCGCTGGCCGAGGGGTTTGCCAGAGCCACCGGCGACATTCTGGTGACCGTCGATTCCGACAGCGTGATCGAGCGCGGCGCGCTGCTGGCCATCGCCGGGCCGTTCCGGAACGAGCGGGTCGGGGTCGTGGCGGGGAAAGTCTGCGTGCTCAACCGGTTCCGGTCGCTGCTGCCGCGCATGCTCCATGTGCGGTTCGTGCTGTCGTTCGATTTTCTCCGGAGCGTGCAGTCCACCTACGGGACGGTCTATTGCTGTCCGGGGGCGCTCTCGGCCTATCGGGCGTCCGTCGTCAAGCCGCTGATTCCCGCGTGGCTGCGGCAGCAGTTTTGGGGGGAAGCTTGCACGATCGGGGAGGACCGCGCGCTGACGAACGATATCCTGGCCGCGGGCTATCGATCGGTCTATCAACAGTCGGCCATCGTGCATACGCTGGCGCCCGAGAGTTACCGCCAGTTGTGCAAGATGCTGCTGCGGTGGGATCGGAGTTACATCCGGGAGGAAATCCGGCTGTGGACGGTCATGTGGAAGCTGCCGCCTTCGGCGCTGCTGCTCACGCTGCTGGAAACCGTTGTCACGAATCTCCGGTATCCCGTCGCCTATAGTTCGCTGGCCTGATGCTCTATCTGAGCGTCCAGGATCCCTGGACGATCGTGCGGTTCATCCTGTCCATCGGCGTGGTGGCGCTGTTCTACACGCTGTATTTCTTCCACTCCGAACGGTCCCGTGAATTTCTGTTCGGCATCGCGTATGTGTATTTCTACATCGTGAGCCTCGTGTGGATTTTCCCCTATGCGCTGGTCACGGTGCGGCATCGCGGGTGGCTGACCCGGTAGCGCTGGCAGACCGTTTCGGCATCCTGGTAGAATCGTTCCCCCATGGCGATCCAGACGTGCCAGGCTCAGGTTGACGCGATTCGCACGCTCACCCATGACGTGCGCGAGATGGATCTGCGTGTGGTCGATCCGGCGGCCATCGCGTTCAAGCCGGGCCAGTTCATTTCGTTCGAGATCCCGCATCCGCAGACCGGCCGCCTCGTGACGCGGGCCTATTCCATCGCCTCGCCGCCCAGCCGTCCGGATGTCATCACCCTGCTGTTCAATCTGGTATCGGGAGGACCGGGCTCCGGGTTTCTCTTCACCCTCACCGTCGGAGATACGGTCCGCTTCAAAGGGCCGGCGGGGAGCTTTCATCTGCGCGACGATCCGGGGCGCGAGCTGGTCTTTGTCGCGACCGGCACCGGCATCGCGCCGCTTCGGTCGATGATCCTGGCGAACGCCGAACGAGCCGATCCGCGCCCCGCGACCCTCTTCTGGGGGCTGCGCAGCCAGCGGGATCTGTATTACCAGAATGAATGGGCGGCGTTGAGCCGGCGCGCGCCGAACTTCACCGCCATCACCACGCTCTCCCGTCCCGAGCCGGGCTGGCTCGGCGAAACGGGCCGTGTCCAGCGGCTTGTCGAAGAGCGCGTCGCATCGGTGGAGTCTCTCGCCGTCTATGTGTGCGGGAACGGCGGGATGATCGCTGATGTCATCGCAGCCCTTCAGGCGAAAGGGCTCTGTCCGATCTATCGCGAGAAGTGGTACGACGAAAAAGGACCGGCGCAGGAATGACTGGGCGCCCGATCAGACGTTGTCATCGTGTGGCCGCATCGGTATGAAGGCCTGCTGGTCTAAAGGCGCCCTCGTTTTGCTTGCCGCAATGGTCGGTGTCCTGGCCGCCTGCAGCTAGTTCGAGCCGCGCGACACACGGTTCTACTACCGCGCGTTGTGGAACTTCGCGCTGCGCGAAGATCTGGCTGAACTCACGGCGAGTTCAACGGCGTGGATTTTGGCCATTCCAATCTCTACGAAAATCTTTTGCTGACCGGCGGGCAGAATGTGCCGGCCATCGACGACCGGGCAAGGAAAGAGACGCTGGCGTTCATCGCCACCCGACCGCGCCTGAATCCAAACGAGGAGGCCATCGCCCCCACCTACATGAAGCTGGCCTGGCGCCGCATTCTCATTTGGCTGAACGAAAAACGGGAATTTCGCGTCGAGCGGAGTTGGAAAACCCTTTGCCTATCCCTGCGCCTTCCTGTGACCATGCAGGAGAAACATGCGGGCCAACCCAAAGGGGACCATTACGATGTTGCCTCGGCACAAGCTTCGGGCAGGCGTCTCTCCCTCAGAACCGAAGGCTGGTTCCGACGCAAGGTGTGGCCAAGGATCGGCGCCGGCTGTGCGGCGCTCGCCTTCTCAGCCATCACGGTACGGATGTTCCCAGATTTGATTAAAGACGATGGACTTGCGCAATGGATAGACTCTGAAACAGCTTGTTGGCTCGCAGGCAAAGCGACCATCGCCGGCTGGGCGGGGATAACGATCTCGGCCTGCTACCTCCTCACGATGGCCTACGTTTCCTACTGGTTCAACCGCATGAAATATCGCGCGCCGCTCGATCACACGGAGAGGGCCGCGCCGCGATAGGCTCCAATTACCCCTTTCTGCTACTCTCCCCTCCATGCCCACCGCCTGCACGCCTTCCTGATGCTCTTCGTCGCCGGGGCGGCGCTGCGCCTATGCGGCCTGCTCGGCAAGCCGCAGGCGGAGCGGCTGGGCAGCGTCGTCTTTTCCGTCACGCTGCCGGCCACGATTCTCGTCTCCCTGGATCGCGCGGCCTTCGCGCCGACGGTCTGGAAGCTGCCGCTGGCCGCCTGCCTCGTGACGCTCCCGCTGGTGCTCGCCGCCTGGCCCCTTGCCCGCCGGCTGCAGCTCGCCCGCCCGGCACAAGGCGGGTTCCTGCTCGCCATCGGCTGCATCAATTCCATCTACTTCGCCTATCCCGTGACGCTGGCCACGTTCGGACAGGACGGCCTCGCGCAGGCGATTCTCTTCGACCTCGGCCAAACCACCTTCACCCTTACGGCGCTCTATACGATGGCCCTCTGGCATGGCACCGCCGCTCCGTCGGCGCGCGCCGCCCTGACGCGCCTGCTCTCCTCGCCCCCGCTCTGGGCCTTGGCGGCCAGCCTGGCCCTGAAGGCCGCCGGATTCCATCTGCCCTCCTGGCTCCATGAGCTGTTGACGCCGGTGCATCTCGCGACCACCCCGCTGGCGAGCCTTGTGCTCGGCCTCTCGATCAGCCTGGAGGCGGTACGGCGGACCTGGCCGCTGGCCTGCCTGGGCGTGGGCATGCGCATGGCCGGCGGGCTGCTGCTGGGGTTCGCCGCCGCGTGGCTGCTGGATCTCACGGGCCTGGAACGGGCGGTGGTGATCCTGATCGCTGGAATGCCCTCGGCGGTGATGGCGGTCATCTTCGCGGGAGAAACCGGGCTGGATGAAGATTTGGTCGCCTCGATCGTCGCGCTCTCGATCTGTCTCGGCGTGGCGCTGCTGCCCTGGCTCCCCTACCTGGCCGCCGCGCTCCTGCCATAGATTCACGCCCCGGCGGCTTACGAGACGCGGGAGACCGAACGCTCCAAGATTTCGTGGATGAGGGTCTGGTAAGGTTTGCGCTGGCGGGCCGCCATCTTCCGCAACTGACTGACCAGCCAGGGGGAGAGCCGCAGGGCGATGAGCTGCTGCGCCATTTTCCCGGACGGCCGCCCCACCTGGCGCGAGCGCCGGAACTCCTCTTCCGTGGATTCGGGAATATCCGAGAAATCAGGGCGCGAAGCGGAGGTAGGCTCGGCCTTCCCGCTCGCTCGCGTGCCGCGCGCTGACGATCCGAACCGTTTCTTGATCATGTTCCGTTCTCCTGATCGTATATAAGACGAGCACGAGCCGTTTGTTGGCCGTGAGGCCCAGCCGCTTGAACCGGCGTTCACGGGACTCCTCCGACAGCTCGTCCCAGTCGAGCCCGTTGGCGTCGCAAAAGGCGGTGGCCGCCTCCTCGAACGGGACGCCGTGCTTCTCGACGTTGGCTTTGGCCTGCGAAAGATCCCAGGTAAACACGCGCCTGTAGATACAGGAATTCCGTGGTCGTTACAATCGGCTCGCAGGCTGAGACAGGCCTGGGTATCGAGGCACAAGCCGGCCATTTCCAGGCCTCCTCCTCCAGTCCTGACTCCGATGCGGCGGAGTGCAGCCCCCTACTTGACCGATATCAGCCCGGAGTGCTATTGATAATAATTATCAGGATCATTGCAGGGATCCTCTCCGCGTAAACATTCAGAGGCCAGAGAACTGTCGTTCCAGAGCCCAAGGCGCCTGACGGTGTCTTGGGCGTTTTATTTATGCCTGCAACCAGGAGGTCTGTCCATGCTGACTCGGCGAAAACTCCTCACCTCTGCGGCCATCATCGGCGCCGGACTGGCGCTCGACGGCGGCGCCGCGCCACGGCTGTTCGCCGCATCCGCGAAGCCCCGGCTCAACGCGGCGACGCTCGCGAAGTTCGTCGATCCTCTGCCGATTCCATCCGTGCTGACGCCCGACACAACGCTGTACCCCGGCACCGACTACTACACAATCTCCATGACGCAGTTTCGCCACTCGCTGCACCGCGATCTCCCGCCCACCCCCCTGTGGGGCTACAACGGACAGTATCCGGGCCCCACGATCGAGGCCCGTTCCACGCGGGCGCACAATACGGCCGCGCCGGGCAAGCCGGTCAAAATCCTCTATACCAGCGCCCTGCCCTCCCAACATCTGCTGCCGGTCGATACCACACTGCACTGCGGACCCGGCACGTCGGCCTGCTCGCCGCTCGTGCGCACGGTCGTCCACCTGCACGGCGGACACGTCGGCCCCGACAGCGACGGCGGTCGGGGAGCTGGTGCAGGACATCGGCGGCCTGGTGGTGGACTATAAGAAGCGCAAGGCCTTGGAGAAGATTGTGCCGCAGGCCGATGAGCAGGTGCAGCGGATCGCGGGCCTCTTCGCGGCGGAGTTTGGGCAGGATGGGCCGCTGACCCAATACGTCAATGGCGTGGGCTTGCTGGCAGTGACGGCGGCGGACTCTGTGCTGGATCAGCCGAACGCGAGCCTGCAGGACCGGATTCCCGCCGTCGAAGCCAATCGACGGGGTGTGGAGCTGAGGCGGACGACGGAGACGGTGTATCTGGAGATTGCCCGCGCGGCGGCGCAGCTCAAGGCGGGGCATGCGGATCTGGTGCAGGCGGTGCAAGGCCACACGGTCACGCGGGCGGATCTCAGGGCGCTGACCAAGACGGTCAAGACGCTGGTCTCACATGCCAAGACGGTGCTCATCAAGTAACGAGAAGGGGAGGACATGGCGACCATCAATGATGCACTCTGGGAACTGCGGGAAACGTATCGGGCCGAGCCGAATCCGGAACGGCGGCAGCAGCTTCAGGATGCCTACGACCGGGCGCTGCAGGCGGTGTTGGATCTGGCGGACAAGGTGCTGGGTGAGAACACGGCGGCCTATGACAAGGCCGTTGAGGGATTGAATGATGCCGTGACCCAGCTTCGCCAGGCCAAGCGCGATGTCGGCGATGTGGCCAAGGCGATCAAGACGGTGGCCAAAGCGGTTGACGCGGTGGTGAAGGTCGCGGCCAAAGTGTCCGGCTTCTAACCGCGTGTTGCGATCAGCGCCAGTTTGTCCGTGCGTGTCAGGGATTTGATCGCCGCTTCCCGCGTCAGCGCGGCGCTCTTGGTCTCGTGGGCTTCGGTATAGCGCAGCCGCACCGGCCGGCGGGTCTTCGTGTACTTGGCGCCGGTGCCCTTGCCGTGCTCGCCCAGCCTCCGCTCTAGATCATTCGTGATGCCGGTATAGAGGCTCCGGTCTTTGCACTCCAGGATATAGACGATCCAGCCTCTGCGGGCAGGGTCATCCGTCGGGGTGTGCGGCCGCGCGGGCTTATCGGCGGAAGCCATCTTTGCTCTTGAGCACGTCGGCCAATAACCGGTCGGCCGCGTTCGCGGCGCGGCGGCGCCGGTACCATCGCCATCCGAACGGGAACAGCGCGCCGCCGATCACCAGGGCCACTCCCAGCCAGTCCAGGTCACTCATGGCGTCACTGTAGTCTAGCGTTCGCCCTTTCTCAAGCTGCGGGGGCGGCTGTGCCTTGACGCATGGGCCATCCGGGCGTAGGGTCCTCTCAAATCAGGAATCGTTCCGAGCATCCCGGTCTATATTCGAGGGAAGGGGGCGTTTATGAATCCGACCATCTCAGAGATCGCGGCCCGGATGGCCGAGCTGGAACACCAGTTGGAGCGGGCGCTGGCGGAGGAGGTGGAGGAAAAACGGCGCACCTTTCTCTACGTGATCGAGAAGGGGAAGGTGGCCTTCGAGTCCGATGTGCGCGCGGCGCACCGGAGGGTCCGCCAGAGCGTGCCGGCGTTTCTGCGGGAGGCGCCGGTGGCGAGCTTGCTGGTGGCGCCGGTGATTTACTCCCTGATCGTGCCGTTCGTGATCCTCGATGTCTGGCTCTGGCTCTATCAAGCGATTTGTTTCCCGGTCTATGGGATCGCCAAGGTCGAGCGGTCGCGGTATATCCTGCTGGATCGGGGCCAGTTGCGGTACCTGAATGCGATCGAGCGGTTCAATTGCGACTATTGCGGCTATGCGAACGGATTGATCGCCTATGCGCGTGAGATCGCGTCGCGGACCGAGCAGTACTTTTGCCCGATCAAGCATGCCCACCGCTGCGCCGGCGCGCATAAGCGGTATCACGAGTTCCTCGATTTCGGCGATGCCGGTGCCTACCGGAAGGAGCTGGCCCGGCTCCGGGATGAGCTGCGGCCGTGATGGTACGATGGATGCGCTCGGTCATCCGGAGCCCGCATATTTTGACAGGCAACTCTCGTTGCATAGCCGCGGCTGGCCCGTGATAATGCGGCTGAGATTCTTTTTTCACCACAAGAGGTTGTGAATGTCGTCTGTGTCCCTGGCCCTGCTCATTTTCGGTGTGTGCTATCTCGTCATCATGACCGAGCGGATTCACAAGACGATTGTGGCGCTGTTCGGCGCGGCGGTGATGATCGGGCTGGGGGTGGTGTCGCAGGACGAGGCGTTCTATTCCCATGAGTTCGGGGTCGATTACAACGTCGTCTTTCTGCTCATCGGGATGATGGTGATCGTGAACATCGTCCGGGAGACGGGTCTGTTCGAAGTCATGGCCATTTGGGCGGCGCAACGGGCCGACGCGAAGCCGTTTCGCCTGCTGGTGTTGCTGGCGCTGATGACGGCCGGGCTCTCAGCGATGCTCGACAACGTCACCACGGTGCTGCTGATGGCGCCCGTCACCTTGTCGATTGCCAAACGGTTGGAGCTCAATCCGATCGCGTTCCTGGTGACCGAGGCGCTGGCGTCGAATATCGGCGGGACAGCGACGCTGGTCGGTGATCCGCCGAATATCATGATCGCCAGCAAGGCCGAACTGGGCTATCTCGATTTTCTGGCGGTTTTGGGGCCGGTGGTGGTGATGATTATGGGTGTGTTCCTCCTGTCCGTCTGGGTCATCTTTGGCAGGAACATGACGGTCGCGCCGCATCTGCGAACGGCGGTGCGTGCGTTGAATTCACGCGACGCGGTGACCGACCGGCCGTTTTTGCACCGTTGCCTGTGGCTCCTGGGGATCGTCAACGTCGGGTTCTGTCTCCATTCGCTCATCCATCTCGAGCCGGCCACGATCGCGCTTCTGGGGGCCAGCCTGTTCATGCTGATCGGGCATGCCCGGCGGAAGCCGGAGGACGGGGAAGAGTTGTCGTATCTGACCGACGTCGAGTGGAAAACCATTTTCTTTTTTATCGGGCTCTTTATCCTGGTCGGCGGATTGGTGAAGGTCGGCGTCATCCGCTATCTGGCGGATCAGTTGGTCGCGGTGACACGGGGCAACCTCGCGGGATCGACGATGGCGGTGTTGTGGGGATCGGCCTTGCTCTCGGCTGCGGTGGATAATATCCCCTATGTCGCGGCGATGAATCCGTTGATTGTGGATTTGGCCCGGTCGCTGCATCCCGATGTGACGGATTATGCCGTGTTGATGCATCAGCCGGACATCCTTCCCCTGTGGTGGGCGCTGGCGCTGGGCGCCTGTCTCGGGGGAAACGGCACAATCATCGGGGCGAGCGCCAATGTGGTGATCGTCGATCTCGCGCGCAAAGCCGGTTATCAGATCTCGTTCTGGCAATTTTTCAAGTTCGGGTTTCCTGTGATGATCGGTTCCATCCTGCTCAGCGCTCTGTATCTGTGGCTGCTCTTTCTGCGGGGAGTCTAGTGCGGGAGGAACGGAGCGTGGTGTGTGGCGAAGGGGGATGTGATGACACAGCCGGTGGTCCGTTGGACCGGATGCGAAAGAATCTCGCGGATCGTTGTCCTCGCCGGCACGTTGCTCGGCGGCTGCGCGGGGATCGAGTCGCGCGGGGAGGTGCAGACGGTCGCGACCGTCGATCTGGGCCGGTATGCCGGGACCTGGTATGAGATTGCACGGCTGCCGATGTGGTTTCAACGGCACTGCATCGATTCCAAGGCGATCTACACGCTTCGTTCCGATGGCACCGTCGGCGTGCACAATGAATGTGTGACCGATGCGGGCGAGCGGGATCAGATCGAGGGCGTGGCGACGGTGGTGGATGCGAGGACGAACGCCAA
>Ga0169931_10010984_pt1 | contig 12835 bp, 7 predicted proteins | sample Kivu_15m_20L_FD_129675 | JGI IMG/M metagenome (GOLD analysis project Ga0169931, IMG submission 129675) | Freshwater microbial communities from Lake Kivu, Western Province, Rwanda to study Microbial Dark Matter (Phase II) - Kivu_15m_20L... | ecosystem: Environmental > Aquatic > Freshwater > Lake ...
GACACCTGCTGGAATATCATGTGGCCGGAAGCGTCGCTCGACTCACGTTCCCGGCCGACACTTTGGAAAGCTACAGCCATGTCATCACTCAAAAGTAGCATCGCACAACTGGAAAGCGACCTGCGTCAGATCCCGCCACGCATTGCCGTGTATCGGGATCTGCCGTTCGCCATCCTTCGCTACGCGCCCACCGACGAATGGGAACTCCGTCGCGAACTGCGTCTGCTGGTCACACGCCTCGAAAGCACCGGCACACGCATTCACGTCCTCTCCGTCGCCGACCTGCTCTACGAAGCGCTCGAACGGATCTCCGCCACGGACGACGACGAAGGCCTCCACGCGATCATCGAACTCGAAAAACAACGCGGCTTCCTCGAAGCCCAGCAGCAGCTCACCACCTACCTCTCCAGTTCCGTCTGGCAGCCACTCTGGGAACTGCTCACCGAAAAACTCAATTCCTTCAACCCCGATAACTCCATCGTCTTTCTCACACGCGCGGCTGCCATGTCTCCCGGCATCTTCCAGATGTCGCAACTGCTGGACAAAATGCACGGCCGGTCCCGCGTTCACACCGTGCTCTTTTACCCAGGCTCCATCGAAGGCACCACAGGACTCCGCTTCATGGACCTGCGGGATCGCGATGCACTTGGAAATTATCGAGTCAAGATCTACGGCTGATCCGGAAACTCAACCCATGCAAACCATCGGCGAACTGCTCACTCGCGATCTCAATCGCAGAATCGAAGAAATCATTCAGGTCGACCAGGCGGACGAAGAATCCGTCTACATCGAAATCACCGAATACGTGGCCACCGACAGCATTCGCAGCCAGTACCGTCAGCTGCTCCAGGCCATCGCTGATGCACCCACAGACCCCCACGAAAGTGTCGGTGTCTGGGTATCCGGCTTCTTCGGCTCCGGCAAAAGCTCCTTCGCCAAAAACCTTGGCTGTGCCCTGCAGAACCGACAGGTGCTGGGACGCAGCTTCGCCGAACTCTTCTGCGAACAACTGAGCGATCCTGGCATCACCAGCCTCGTTAACCTCATCAATACCCGCACACCCGTGGGCGTGATCCTCTTCGAAGTCGCCAAGGAAGCCGACACACGCAAAGTCACCCAGCGCATCGCCGAACTCATGTACGCCGTACTCCTCCGCGAACTCGGATACGCCGAAGACTTCGACATCGCCGAACTCGAGATCGAACTCGAAGCCGAAGGACGCCTAGGAGAATTCACCGCAGTCTGCCGCCGCGAACTCAACAAAGACTGGGAAAAAATCCGCGCCGGCGCACAAAAACTGTCCCGCGCCAGCCTGATCCTCCACAAACTGGACCCCACCACCTACCCCACTCCCGATTCCTGGGCCCACGCTCAGCGCAATCGCGAAGCCGCCGTCTCCGTCAGCCGCGTCGTCAATCGCACCTTCGAACTTTGGGAACGGCGCCGACCCGGACAGGCGCTCGTCTTCATCATTGACGAAGTCGGCCAGCATGTCGCTCGCAGCGGCGACAAAATCGAAGACCTCCGTGCCACCATCGAAGAATTCGGCAAAGTCGGACGCAATCGCGTCAAAAGTCGACTCGCCAAGGCCCCCTGCTGGATCGTCGTCACCTCCCAGGAAAAACTCGACGAAGTCGTCGCCGCCATCGATTCCAAACGCGTCGAACTCGCCAAACTTCAGGACCGCTTCAAACACCGCGTCGACCTCGCACCCGCCGATATCCGCGAAGTCGCCACCCGCCGAGTGCTCGCCAAAAAAGATGACGCCCGCACGCCACTCAAACGCCTGTTCAGCGATCACCAGGGACAACTCAACGCCTCCCTCCGTCTCGAACGCAGCACCCGCCGCACCGAAATCACCGAAGCCGACTTCGTTGATTACTACCCCTACCCCCCACACTACGTTGATCTCTGCATCGGCATCATGTCCGGTATCCGCCTGCAGCCCGGAGCCCCCAGACACTACGGCGGCAGCAATCGCACCATCATCAAACAAGCCTACGAAATGCTGGTCTCAGACCGCACCGCCATGGCCCGCCAGCCCGTCGGAGCCCTCGTGACCCTCGACAAAGTCTTCGAACTGGTCGAAGGCAACCTCTCCAACGAAAAACGGACCGATATCCACCAGATTTGCGAACGCTTCAAAGACGTCCCCGAAGATCAGGGCTGGGCACTCAAAGTCGCCAAAGTCATCTGCCTCATGGAATTCCTTCGTGACCTGCCCCGCACCGAAGCCAATCTCGCCGCACTCCTCGTCGACCACGTCGGCCATCCAGCCCCGCTCAACCAGGTTCAGGCCGCCGTCAAACGCCTCGCCAATGCCACCTTCATCCGCAACACCGAAGAAGGCTGGAAACTTCAGACCGCCCAGGAAAAGAACTGGACCAACGAACGCAGCGGATTCCTCGATCCCCGGCCCCGCGAACGCAACGAACTCCAGCGCACTGCTCTTGCACACATCTTCGACGAACCCGAATACCGCAACTGCCGCTACCAAAATCGCTCCTTCCGCATCAGCTTTACCATCGATGGCACGCCCCTCGGAGACGAAGGCGAACTCCCCACCACACTCATCGCCTGCGAAGATCCCGACGAATTCACTCGCCGCATCAGCGAAGTCCGCACCGACAGCCAGCAGAAAAGTCGCGAAAATGAACTCTTCTGGCTGTTCTCCGTGACCCCTGAAATCGACGAACTGATCGCCCAGCTGCACGCCTCACGTCGCATGGTCGACAAATACAGTCAGCTGGCCGCCCAACAGAAAATCAGCGCCGACGAAGCCGCCTGCCTGCAGGACGAAAAAACCGCCCGACATCACTTCGAAACGCGCCTCGCCGACAAACTCACCGCTGCCATGGAATCCGGCTCCGGACTGTTTCGCGGTGTCCAGCGAGACGCCTCAGCCCTCGGCAAGTCCTTCCCGGAAATTCTTCGCAAACTGTTCTCCATCGCCATGCCGGATCTGTACCCCAAACTTGAACTGGCCTCGCTGCCCCTCAAAGGTGACGAAGCCGAACAGATCCTCAAAGCCGCCGATCTTAAAGCCCTCCCACGCATCTTCCTCGAAGGCGATCAGGGACTGGCACTCGTCGTCCGCGATGGCACCCGCATGATCGTCAATCTCCACGCTCCGGTCATCCGCGAAGTGCTCGATTTCCTCAAAGCCGAACACAGCTACGGCAACAAAGACAGCCGCATGGGAAAAGCGCTCGAACGACGCTTCGGCAACGCCCCCTACGGCTGGGATCGCGATATGCTCCGACTCATTCTCGCCACACTCTTCCGCGCCGGCGAAGTGGAAGTCACGTATCAGGGAAACCGCTGCCACAGCTACCAGGATCCCGCCTCCCGCACGCCCTTTCTCAATAACCCCGCCTTCCGGAACGCACTGTTCTCGCCCCGACAGTCCGTCGGCCTCAAAACACTCACCCAGGCCGTCCAGATCCTCGAAGACCTCACCGGCGAAGAAGTCGACGTCGAGGAAAGCACCATCGCCACCGCGTTCAAAAAAGTCGCCAGCGAAGAACTTGAACGCCTGTATCCCCTCAAAGCGACCGCAGAAGCCCACCGACTCCCGGTGGAAGCACTGCTCAGCGAATTCCAGCAGACACTTCAGGGCGTCCAGGCAGCCAACTCCGATGACTGCGTCAGACTGCTCTGCGAAAATGGCCCGGACTTCGGACAAACTCGCGAACGCGTCCGCCGACTTCGGGAAAAACTGGATGCACCAGCCATCGAAACCCTGAGAAAAGCTCGACAGGCTGTCGACCACACCTGGCCGCGACTGGCCAGCCACCCAGCCCGCGAAAATGCGTACGCAGCCGCCAACGCACTCAACGACCTGCTCGTCTCCGAACACCTCACCGACGAATGGCCCGCGATCTCCAGCCATACCCGCACCATCAACGGCACCTGGGCCCAGGCATGGACCGAACTCTTTGACCGTCGCCGCACCGCCTACCAGTCTGCAATCGACGAGATTCAGAATCGCCCGGAATGGGATGCACTGGTTCAGGCAAAATCCGGCATCGCCGAGTCCCTGCTCACACCCCTGCACGCACGCCTCGGCGACGACTCCGAACGGACAGCCGTGGCCGCCGGCTCCACCACCGGACGCGCCACGCTCACGGAAATGGAATCTGACATCGCCGCCGTCGATGGACTGAAGTCCTCTGTGCTGGTCCGGCTGCAGGAGCTGTCCCTCAGCAGCAGCGTCAGCGGCCGCAAAGCCCCCGTGCGAAAAGTCCGCGTCGCCGAATTCCTCAATCGACCCATCCAAACCGCCGAAGAACTGGAACAGGCCATGGAACTGCTGCGGGATTCGCTGCAAAAATGCATCGATGAAGGCGCCGTCATCATTCTGGAATAAAATTGAATCCCCCCTCTCCCCTTCAGGGAAGAGGGGCCAGGGGTGAGAGGTCCAACGAACCCGACGTCCAAACAACCCCATCCCGCCCCCTAAACCCCAAAAGGCAAACCACATGACCGTAATCACCCTGCCCGAAGCCCAACAGCAGTTGGCAGACCTCATCCATAAGCTGGCACCCGGCGATGTCGTCACCATTACCGAAAATGATCGCCCGGTTGCTCGCATCATCCCCATTACCACCATCACACCGCGTGTGCCCAGACCCCGTCCTCCGGTGACCGGCATACCAAAGGCCGGGCGGTACCGCGGACAGTTTGTGGTGCCGGAAGACTTCAGCGAGCCACTTGAGGAAATGCAGGAGTACATGGAATGAGGCTGCTGCTCGATACTCACGCGATACTCTGGTTCCTCCTCGATGATCCCAAACTCAGCCATCGTGCGCGCGCTGCAATTGAGGATCCAGCTTCGGAGCGGTGGGTTTCGCCAATCAGCCTGCTCGAGATCGCATTAAAACACCGTCTTGGTAAATTGCCGCTTCCAAAGGCCTTCAGGGACATGTTTCCCATTGATCTCCTTGATGAAGACATTCACCTGCTGCCGCTTGAACCCAGCCACATTGAACCGCTCGCCACCATGCCACTGCACCACCGCGATCCGTTTGACCGCCTGATCGCTGCGACGGCGATGGTTGAAGGACTGACCCTCGTCACGGCAGATGAGGCATTCGATCTCTATGGTCTCGAACGTCACTGGTAGCTCCCCCCAAAAAACGGCACTCCCATCCATGGACCAGGAAATCCGCAATCGTCTCCGCAACGTCGTCACCCAGTGCCGCAGGCTGCTGGAAGACGCCATCTCCCAGGAACTCGAAGGCAAATTTGCGATCTTTGCCAAAAAGGATCAGGTCACAGCTGATCCCGACGCGCCCATGCCGCATCTGACCGATGAAGCACGTGAAGCCAGGCGTGACATTCTGGATCACTACACCCACATTGCTGCGCGTGGCTTCAAACCCAAAGATGCCCTCGACCAGCTCATCCGCGAAGTCGCCTTCACGCACCTGAACCGGCTTTGTGCCTACAAGATGATGGAAGCCCGCGAAGTCTATGTGGGCGGACAAAAATTTCGCGAAGCAGTCAGCCGTGGCGTCAACTCCAACGGCGTCAAGTTCTACCTCGCGGAGCATCCGGACGACGAACGCCTCTTCAGCACGGGGCATCAGGAACTGGCCTATCGGCGTTTTCTGGACTGGCTGGGCCGTCAGTTGTCGGAAGAAATTGGAGTCCTCTTCAGTCCCACAGATCCGGCCAATCGCCTCTACCCGCGTCAGAACACCCTCGACGAAGTGCTCAGTCTGCTGAACACTGGGGGCATCAGGGCCGATGAAACCGAGCTGCGAGAACAGTGGCCGAAAATCTGGTCGCAGGACGAAACCATTGGCTGGGTGTACCAGTACTTCACGCCGAAAGAGATGAGAGACAAAGCACGGTCGGAAAGCCGGTCGCCCCGCAACTCCAACGAACTGGCCTTCCGCAATCAGTTCTTCACGCCTCGGTATGTGGTCGAGTTCCTCACTGACAACTCGCTGGGCCGCATCTGGTACGAGATGCGTATGGGGGACACCAAGCTCAAGGAACAGTGCCGGTATTTGATCCGCAGGCCGACTGAAGTGTTCCTCAAGGACGGTGAGAAACCGCCGAAGCAAACTGACGCCAATCGGGATGAACTTTCGCAGGAAGAATTGCTCAAGCTCCCCGTTCACATTCCGCATCGCTCGAAGAAAGACCCACGGGAACTCAGGATTCTCGATCCAGCTTGCGGCAGCGGGCACTTCCTCCTGTATTGCTTCGACCTGCTGCTCACGATTTACGATGAAGCCTACGCCGACCCGGACCTCGGCCCGGCGCTGAAGAAGGACTACCCGACGCTGGATGCCCTCAAGCGGGATGTGCCCCGGTTGATCCTCGCCCACAACCTGCACGGCATCGACATCGACATTCGAGCCAGCCAGATTGCGGCGCTCGCACTTTGGCTGCGTTGCCAGCGGGCCTATCAGGACATGGGACTGAAGAAGGATCGTCCCAAGATCACCCGGTCCAACTTCGTCTGTGCCGAACCCATGCCGGGCGAATCTCAGATGTTGCGTGAGTTCGTTGGCCAGCTTGAGCCGAGAGTTCTCGGCCAAGTGGTTGAGGTCATCTTCGACAAAATGAAACTGGCGGGAGAGGCCGGGACTCTTCTCAAAATCGAAGACGAGATTCGAGACACCATTCGTGAAGCCAAGCGGCAGTACGACATGGGAGGACTTCCGCTTCAGCAAACGCTGTTCGACAAACCAGTGGAGCCGGGGAAGAAACGCTTCAGCGTCCAAGACCTGCCCAATGACGAGTTCTTTGAGCGGGCGGAATCGAAGGTGGTTGCCGCTCTGAAGGCATACGCTGAGGGAGCAGGTAATGGCCATCGCTTGCAACGCCGCCTGTTTGCCGAGGATGCCGCTCAGGGATTCTCGTTCATCGAACTCTGCCATCGTCGCTTCGATGTCGTTCTGATGAATCCGCCGTTCGGTGAGTTGAGCAAAAACTCGAAGGCGTACATCGAGGGCAATTATCCAAAGTCATGCGGGAATATATTGGCTTCATTTGTCGAACGTGCGCTCGATCTTATTGTGCCAGATGGTAGCGTCGGTGCAATAACCAGTAGAAGTTGCTTCTATTTAGTCACTATGCAGGAATTTAGGACCGAAGTATTGCAACGCCGAGTCCAGCTCGACTCATTTCTTGATCTTGGTCAAGGAGTGCTAGATGCAATGGTCGAGGCCACCGCATACGTCATGCGAAGTAGATCCACATTGGAGTACCCGACTGCTTTCATTCGGCTGCTCACTGAAGATGACAAGGCAAATAGGTCGTTCACTGAAATCACGAATGTAAATAAGGCGATTCCCTCCCCGCATATTTTCATGTCTATGGCCTCCTCGTTTTCGGATTTGCCACTGTCGCCATATTGTTATTGGGTGCCAAGTAGCATCATCAGAAAGGTCGCAAGTATACCGACCCTAGGAGACTCCGATGTTCAGGTCGCTGTGGGCCTTCAAACTGGGTACGACTTTCAGTTCTTGCGATTGATTTGGGAAATCTCATCGAGACACATTTCACCTGCGCCGCTCACTATCGAGAAGAAGCCATCTTCGGTGCGTCAGCAATGCCTGAGTGAATTCGCTGCCTCAAAAGCGTGGGCGTTTTATTCAAAGACTGAGGCGGCCTCGCCGTGGTATTCCCCTATCACACTGCTACTAAATTGGGATAAGAACGGAGCCGAAATTCGCAACTTTACAAACGATAAGGGACAAAAGCGATCCGCTGTTCGCAATGAGTCAGTGTACTTCCGTTCGGGCTTCAGCTACATGACGAGGACGACAAGGCTCGTTCCTTATCTTGTTCCGTCTGGCGTAATTCCGATGGCTGTTCGATCAACGGTCTATGCACCAGAAAGCTCAGTCATTGATACACTTGGCGTTCTTGCATCTCGATTAGGATCAGCGATTGCTCGGTTCTCTGGTGAAATGTTCGCACGGCCAATGTTTCAAAATAGTATGGTAAAGAGCATCCCCGCAGTTCCGGTCAGTTCCCAGACCAAGAGGACGCTGCAAGAGCAATTCAACAGCGAGCTTGCACGGAAGCGACACGTCCTGAGTTACTTTGAGCCGTGGCATGAGTTCGTCCTTCCCGCCGTTCTCGACAACCTGCAAACGGACGATGCGTGGCAGCTTGATTCGTTTATCGGGACCGAGTTAGAGCAACAAATCGCTGCCGACGCCGAGTTGTCGAAGGACGATCTTTCGATCCTTTGTCGGGACTTGGACGATGCCATCGCCATTCGCAGCAAGTCTTCTCGGGTGGAAGAAGAAGTCGAGGAGGAATCGGACGAGGTAATCGAAGAGGAAGAGGGCAGCGACGATGACTCCATCAGCCTTGTTGACTTGTCACCACGGGCACAATACGAAGGGCTGATTTCCTACTGTCTGGGCGTTGTCTTCGGACGCTGGGATGTTCGTTTCGCCCAGAACCGCAGCCTCATTCCCAAGAGTCAAGATGTTCTCGATCCGCTTCCGGTCGTGCCGCCCGGAACCCTCGTATCGCCGGACGGTTTTCCCGCCACGAGCGGCAACATGGTGAGCGAGTCGTGGCTGAAAGCAAGACCCAATGCCGTGTACTTGCCAGCCACGGGTAGCGTGACAAGTCCCACGATTCCCGACGCCAAGTATCCCGTGACGATTCAATGGGACGGCGTGCTAGTCGATTCCGCCGATGAACACGGTCGCCCGACCAGCCCACTTGACGTTGAGGGCCGGGTTCAAGCAGTCTTCGAGGTTCTCTTTGGCAAGGAAGCCTCCGCTAAAGAAAAGGCGGCGTGCGAGGCATTGGGCTTCAAGACGCTCCGTGAATACCTCCGCAAGTCTGGCAACGGCGGGTTCTGGCTCGATCACGTCGCCCGCTACTCGAAGAGCCGCCGCAAAGCGCCGATCTACTGGCTTCTGCAATCGAAGAACAAGAACTTTGGTTTGTGGGTCTACTATCATCGGCTCGACCGAGACTTGCTATTCAAGGTGCTGCAATCCACCGGCCCAGTTCACACGAAGATCAATCTTGAGCAGGCCAAGTTGGATGAACTCTATCGCCGGAAGAAGGAAGTGGGCGATTCCGGTCGGGATGCCAAGAAGGTCGCCGGGGCCATTTCTGATCAGGAAGACCTGCTCAGCGAGTTGAAGGACTTCGCTGAAAAACTTGGGAAGGCGGCGAACCTGAACTTCGGTGACAAGGACAAGCTCAAGTCTGGCGTTCGATACGACCCCGACCTCAACGACGGCGTCGTCCTCAACATCGCCCCACTCTGGGAACTCGTCCCCTGGAAGGAAGCGAAGAAATACTGGGTTGAACTCATGGAAGGCCAATACGAATGGTCGTCCATTGGAAAACAACTGCGGGAAAAGGGGTTGGTGAGATGACAGCATGAAGTGAACTGGCGGAATCACTGCCATCGAAAATTCGTTGCCTGCTGGCCATTTTGTAGACATTCCTATGACAAGTCTGGAGACCGTCCCCGCTAACGCCAGGAGAAATGTCGAATTCCTGTTGCCTGCTGTGATCCAATGCGTGCGTGTATCGCGGTTGCTGATAAGATCACTGCCCCTTGCAGCAATACTTCTGAAATCGCGCCATATTCCGCTTGATTCTTCTGCATTAGGCCAAGATTTATGCTCAGAACACTCTTCATCGAAGGCATCGGTCCAGTGTCTCCACTGACGGCCGATTTCGCTCCGCGAATTAACATCATCACCGGAGATAATGGGCTTGGTAAGTCCTTCTTTCTTGATGTCTGCCTGTGGGCTCTTACGGGGCGCTGGCCAGTCAGCAATGTGGTGAATCCAGACCCAGCTTGCACAGCCCCCAAAATGAAGGTGAGCACCACCACGTCAGTCCGCCATGGTGGGTTTGACTTTGATTGTGACGGATGGTTTGATGACGGTGCCCCGCCAACACCCAAAGACGCACTTGTCATTACCGCAGCAGTCAACGGCGATTTTTTGACATGGGACCCACACCGCACCGGTGGTGGCTCGAAAGAGCGCGGAGTCTCCGTCGCTGAGCCGCTGCATTTGCACGCGTCTGGTCAAGCCGAGTATGACGACTCGCCGGGATTCGGCTCCGGCCTCCCTGTGTTTCGGGATATCGCAAATGGCCACGGAACGCCAGCAAGGATGGTCTGCAACGGTCTCATTGCCGATTGGTCAAATTGGTACCTTGAGAGTCGCGGTTCCGAGTTTGCCGGCAGCCCATTTCCCATCCTTGACGCTGTTGTGTCGCTGCTCTCACATCCGACTGAGCCCATCCGTTGCGGACCGCCGACAAGAATCTACCCGGACGACAGTCGCCGTTTTCCAACTTTAATAATGCCCTACGGCAGTGTAGCCTATCCCCATTGGTCTGCTGGCGTCAAGCGGATTGTTCACCTGGCTTACATGCTGGTCTGGGCGTGGGTTGAGCACCAGGCTTCCGCCAGACTCAGGCGTCTTGAGCCCACTCGCCACCTCGTCCTCCTCATCGATGAAGTCGAATCCCACCTGCACCCGCGCTGGCAACGCTCCATCCTTCCCGCAATCCTCAAGGTCGCGGAACTTCTGTCTCCGGATCTGAAGATTCAGGTTATTGCCACCACCCATTCCCCGCTCGTTCTGGCCTCGCTGGAACCTGATTTCAACGAGGAACAGGACCAGCTGTTCTGCTTCAATTTCGATCCCAAAGCACCACGCGAGCAGATGGTCACCTTCGACGCTCTGCCATGGGTCAATCACGGTGACGCCGTCGGCTGGCTCACTTCAGACGTCTTCGGTCTCACCCAGGCCCGTTCCACCGAAGCCGAAATCGCCATCGAAGCCGCAGAAGCATTCGCCCGCGGTGAACTTGACGCACTGCCCCCGAACCTGAAGACCCGCGAGGCGATCACCAGGGAACTTCAACGCGTCCTCGGCAGCATGGACCGCTTCTGGCCCAGATGGATTGCGCGGGTGCAAAAGTGAAACGCTTCGCCCCGTCACCTGAACCCGATGATTTTGACACCCGCTGCCGGCAACCCGGCATCCGCTGGCTGCAGGAAAATCCCGGCTACGAACGCCCACGGAACTACTGGTCGCAGTTCGAACGCCAACTCCGCAACGCCTTCTCGGGTCTCTGCGCCTACAGCGTCATGCATCTGATGAAGGGACAGGTTGATCACTTTGTCCCGATCGCCCAATTGAAACGCCTTCAACGGGATACGGAAGCCTATGAATGGACTAACTTCCGCTACGCAGATGGCCTCATCAACCAGAAGAAACGCTCTCGGACCGTCCTCGATCCGTTCCTGATCGAAGATGACTGGTTCGAACTCCTTCTGCCATCCATGCAACTGGTGCTCACCAACAAGGTACCAGATCAGCATCGGGCTCTGGCACAATTCACGATCGATCAGCTGGGACTGGCTCACGACGAAGTCGTGCTGAGTTATCGCCGTGAATTCTTCGATGCGTGGGAGCAGGGCGAAATGGACCTTGAAACGCTTGACAAATTCGCCCCGCTCATCGCTGCCGCGATTCGTCGGCATCCCGTCTACGGAGTCCGCTGAATGTCCATCGGATTCTCTACCGGAAGCCTCGCTGGCCACGATGTGCGGCGAGGCATTCAAATGGCTCTGCAGACCAACAGCACCGCCATTGAACTTTCTGCCCTGCGGGAAGCCGAACTCCCGCCGCTGCTCCTACAGCTTGATCAGCTGCCGCTGGACCGGTTTTCATGGATTTCCGTTCACGCCCCAGGCAAACGCAGGGAGCTCTCGGAGGCTGAGCTGGTGTCCCTCCTGCAGCCTGTCGCCAGTCGTGGCTGGAGCATCATCGTGCATCCGGATGTGATCGCAGATTTCACCCTCTGGCAACCGCTCGGTAAGGCGGTGTGCATCGAGAATATGGACCTGCGAAAGCCCATCGGCCGCACTGCCGCCCAGCTGGCCGAGGTTTTCCATAAGCTTCCCGCAGCCACTTTCTGCTTAGACATCGGCCACGCTCATCAGGTGGACCCCACCATGCAGGAAGCCGAAAAATTCCTGACAGCATTCCACGGTCGGCTTCGCCAGGTGCATATGAGTTACGTGAATCCACAATCGCAGCATGAGCGACTGAATACAGCGAGCGTTCGCGCTTTCCGGAAAGTTAGTCACTGGCTGACCAACGACACCCCAATCATTCTCGAAGCCCCGCTCACGACAGAGCAAATGCACGATGAATTGGCGCTGGCAGAACGCGTCTTCCACGGCCTCTCTGATGCTCCCCCCAATCCAACCGCAACGCCACGCCTCCCCTCTCTCCTGCCTGGGGAGAGGGGCCGGGGGTGAGGGGTCAAAGAACACCGCCAACAGCTTTCCAAACCCGTCGCCCAGGACAGGACCTCCCAAATGGCCGCCGTCACCGAATTCCTCATTCAGCTCATCTCCCGACAACTCGACGAACACGGCCTCGTCGTCTGGTACGACCCCGAGCAAGCCTACCGTTCCCTCATCCAGCAATGGCTCGCACTGCCTGCCGCCTCCTGCCCGCTGCCTGCTATCGCCTGGGACGGCAGCTTCTTTCAGCTCCGCCACACCATCAATCAACTGCTTAACGACGGCCAGCCGCCACGACTCGTTGTTTACGTGCCACTCGAACGCGAACAGACGCATTCTGCCCTCATCGAACTCGACGTGGCCGGCGTCATTCTGCAGCCACGGCAGCAGCCCCCCGCCTGCAATACGCGCCTCTCCGTCGTCGCCCGCAATGCTCTCAAACCGCTCCTTGCGGAAGATCAGCTGCTGGAGATTGAGCGGCAGGTCGAAGCCGGAAAACTGTCGCTTAACGACCTGAATTCCCTCGCCGAAAAAGGCAAAGATATTTCCACCGGA
>Ga0169931_10010986_pt1 | contig 12833 bp, 10 predicted proteins | sample Kivu_15m_20L_FD_129675 | JGI IMG/M metagenome (GOLD analysis project Ga0169931, IMG submission 129675) | Freshwater microbial communities from Lake Kivu, Western Province, Rwanda to study Microbial Dark Matter (Phase II) - Kivu_15m_20L... | ecosystem: Environmental > Aquatic > Freshwater > Lake...
AATTATTTATTTGTAATAAATTGTGTTTATTCAAATTATAAAAAAAATTTACAAATCAAAAAAGTTTATGGTAATGTAGTTTACTTTAGTTATAGTAAACTAATCAATAATTTTACATATTTTTATTTAATTATGTATACATAATTATTTTTTATTTCTTTTATTAGTTTACATTTAAAATTTATAAAATGAGAAAATACAGTTTATAAAATCATAAAAAATAATTTTTCTGTCGCGGTTCTATGGTGTAACGGTGAGCACATCGGACTTTGAATCCGTTGATCCGAGTTCGAATCTCGGTAGAACCTCGCTTTTTACTTGGGAATCTGAATATCGCGACGAATCTATTTTACATATATTTTATTAAATGAATTTTATTCAAATTGGGGATTTTCTGATGTAAAATTTGTAGTGTAATTAAAATTTAAGTTTGGAATAATTATGAATTATTTGTTATCACTGATGAATTTAAAAATTTACAGTTACATATATTTTAGTGATAAAATCAAGTATTAATTAACAAAATATTATTATGAATGAGAATTTTTATAGCATACACAATAGAAGCATTCTAATTAGAGAATTATTTTTAAAAATAATTCACTGCATAATTATCAAATTATCTGCCTTTAAATTTTTCCCACTCTCCTCAATTTTCGAGGCTTTTTCGTTTATAAATTAAACAATATAGCATATTCGGTTTACTTATTCATTCTTTCACCCAATTTAAAATTCCTATTTCTTATAATTGAATTTAATTTTATTTTATTTTTTATAAAATAATTTTTTTATTAATTTTTATATAGATATATACTAATGCCAAAAGGAACTTCTGCCACAGAATACAGAAAAAAGAACACCGAAGAGTTAACTGCTGAATTGAAGAAACTTAGAGAAGAATTACAAAACATTAGATTTTCAAAAGTAAGTGGTACTGCTGTCCAAAAACTTGCTAAGATCAAAGTAAAATTTTAATAAAAGAAATTTAAAGATTTTAAGAAAACAAATCGCCAGAGTTTTAACTATCATCAGACAAAACAGAAAAAACGACGTTGTTACTAGACTCAGAACTAGAGTAACTGATAAAACTGAAGGAGATTCAGTTCAAAAAGTCGAGACAACCATCAAAAATTTGAAATTCAAACATTTACCTTTGGATCTTAGACCAAAAAGAACCAGAGCTATCAGAAGAAGATTAACAAAATTCGAATCTAAATTGTTGACCTTAAGACAACTCAAGAGAAAGTTAAATTTCCCTCAAAGAAGATTCGCTGTTCCTCTTCATTAGATTTTAAATAACGAATTTTAATATTTTAAACGAATGATAATAGAAACTTGAAATTATAAAAGAAATATGACAATTTATTTAAATAGTTTTGGTTGGGTATTATTTAAAATGAATATATATTATTTAAGAAATCATATATTGGGTTTTATTTAGTATTATCAGCCTCATTTAATATAAGAAAATTCTCTTTTCTATTTTAAAATTTATATAAAAGAATAAATAAAATACAATTAATCAAAATTGAATTAATCTGTCCTGGTATTTCAATTTTAATAATTTTATTTTGGGCTAATTACTAATTACATAAATAAAATTTACTCGATAATACCTATTATAATTCATTCGATACAAATTAACAATTTTTATTTTTTCAATTTAATTCATTTTATTATTATAAATATGAATGCAAACACAAGTCAAAGACAGAAAACTATTACCCATAAAAGAACAGCGTATGTATATAATCTTTCTAAAATTTATTAAATGAAAATTTATTTTATTTAGAGCAAGTACAACTGTAGAAACTGATGACTCTATTTCAAAATATAAAGAATATTTAAAACTAGAAAAAAGTGTAGATCAAGAAACACATATGAAAAATTTAGAAAAAATTTCAGATTGGTAAAGAATATATCTAAGAAAATAAATTAAATATATTTTAGTAGATTCTATTCTGCTATCTTATCCGGAATCCTATGCGGAACTCTATGTTTTACTGGAATTTACGGAATTGCTTTTTACTTGATAAGCTTCTTTTTGTTTTCGGTCATTATCTCAAGTAGTTTACAATTCCAATCAACAAACTATTTCGTAAATAAATCAACTATTCTTACACACGGCTTATCTGCAAATATAATGGTATTAACAAATAAAATAAACGACTTTTAGGTTTTCATAATCTTTTGGGTGATGTTTTATAATCTGGTACACATCTATTGAATGAATAAAATTTTCGAATTTTAAATAAAATAAATTTAAAAAGAATACCCTACCTATCTAGAATTGAAATTGATAAATATGCTTAAAACTCTACGTATATACACTAAATTTAATATTTATATATTTATATAAATTTATCAATGAATAAATCGGGACATGCCATAAATTCACTTGCCCCTGATAAACATACATTAAGAAAAATTTTTAAGCAAATTAGAAAAAAGAAACATGAGTACTTAGAATCGAATTATGAACAGAAGATTTTAGCACTTAAAGGGTTGGAGGAAAATTTATTTAAATTACTTGATGAAAAAACCCAAAAGCTTGATATGGATTTAATAAAAATCGCATGTTACAGCCCTATAAAAGAAGAGATTGATTGTCTTACTTTTCTTAAAAATTTGAATAGACATTTTGAAGAGAAAGGTAAAATTTTAAAGATTTGCCTACCGAAGATGTTTGAAAATGAGCGAGCTCTTAAATTCTTTGAATATGAGGAAGATTCTACGATTTTGGCTAAATATAATATCAAAGAACCCGACCCTAAAAAATGTGATGAGATCGTTCCATATTTAATATTTACACCATTACTTGCTTTCGATTGTTACAAACATAGACTAGGCTACGGAAAAGGTTATTATGATAATACCTTCATTAGTTTAGATAATCAAGGCATAAAATTTATTTCGATTGGTATTGCCTATGATGAGCAATTTTATGATAAACAGTTGCCGATTGAGGAATATGATCAGCATTTGAATTATGTGATTACACCAACTAAAATATTATAATTTCTGCAATATTTATATTTTAAATGAAGTACAATATGTAACAATTTAAATAAATAAGATCATTTAAATCCTAATCTGATTTATATATAAGTTCTTTTTAATATAAATTATTTCATAATAATTATTTTCTCGGCATGTTGATAAGTTTTTCCAAGCTCGACATCCAATTCTTGTTTTGATCCCATCCGTTAGATTGGATCTTCAAATATATTTTCTTTAGATCTGCAGCAGTTGCACCTCCATCGAAAACTAAAATTTATTAAAAAGAAAAAATTACGATTAACGAATTCTATAAGGAGCTTTAGTAAATTTATCTTAATTTCATGGTTTTTTAACTTAGTAAGTAGTGGAGTAACTCTGGCAATAAAATCTTTTTGTTTATTTTCGTCAGTGTAGGTTGTATTATAGAGAGTTAAGTATTTTTCGAAAGAATTATATACCAGTTCTTCATCTTGATTCAAAGGAGTTGTTTTTTCATTAGATTTTGATGAAACAGGGGATGGAAATCTATTGGGTGTTTCAATTTTGTTTGCGACTGGTTGAGTTCCTATAAGTTTTAATAATTTTAAATAATTATTTACCTCTAAAATTTTGGACTGGAGGTTGAGTTCTCACAGGGGGTTGACTAATTTGGGTGTTAGAAATAACAGGTTCCTCCATAGTGTTCTTTTTAATCACAGGCATAGGTGGATTTATTGGTTTAATTCCTGGAACTGGAACTTTTTTTATCTGCTGTGATACATTACCTACTGAAGCATTTGTGCTTAAATTTTGGAAATTGTGATGATATTGAGGAACTTCGTTAATTTCTTTTGAACTTTCCACTTGATGCACATTAGGAGGGTTAACAACATTTGGGTGTTTCACTTGAGGCTTGCTGATTGCTTGGGTGGGAGTAGATACCACTGGTTTTGTAGGCAGTGGATTGGAAATAGGTGCCTGACCGAATGGAAATTTGGTATTGCTAATTAAATTTGAAGGCGTTACAGATGACTTCTCTCCAAATAAATCTGGTTTGGGTTGGGTTGGAGTGTTTAATTGGTTTACTGGTTTAGATGATGTTCCAAGATTACCTCCAGCTACTCCCTTTAAATTCAGATTTTGAACGATTTTCTTCTCTACTTTCGGTTTAACAACGGTTATATTATATGGAGTTGGAAGCTTAGTAAACTTTCCACTCGTTTTAAGATCACAGTGATTAAACAATCTGTCGTAGAGAGTAAGAATGTGTGTGTCAGTATTTTTCAACTTGATTAGATAAACACAAGCCTCTTCGAATAAACCTTCATCGATCAATAATTCACAATAATTAGTCATAATTTTTTCTGTCATTTCATTCTTATGATTATAATGCAAAACACTCTTTACTGCAATGACTTGTTCAAAAATTTGATGTAAGCTAACTTTTTTCTGGTTTCTGTTAAATTTCTCAGTTTCTTTAAGGTAATTATTGTATAACAATTCAACACATTTTTCATAATTTTGTCCAAGGATGTAGCAAACCAAACTCATATAAATATCTGGGTTGTTTGCGATTCTATCACCTAGATTATTTGCAAAGGAAATGAAGGCTTTTCCTTCAAGATAAGTTCTTGCATAGAGGATGTATTCCTTCCAGTCTTTTAAAACATTGTAATCAAGCAAAGATTCGAAATTTCCGTTTATAATAGAAGAGAAAATATTTTTGATGTATAAATCTTTGTTTTTGTTAAAAAAGGCTTGTTTAGTTTTGTCAAATAGCTCCTTATCACCAGCTGATGCAATTAACAATGCTTCAGCCTCTCTACCGCATTTCAAGGCGACATCAACCGCGCTCTGTAAATCACCGATTAGTAAACTTTGTTTAATCAATTTTTCAGTTCCAAGATTCCAATTAATATTTCTAGTGATTGATTCTGTGATGGTATGAGGTTTTTCAATAGTAGTCATCGCATTTTCTACATTTTTTACGTCACCAATTTCCTTTTCTGTTTTGCTACTTGAGAATGTGTTCCAAAAGTCTTCTGCCTCATTGTTGTTGATTAAGTTGATATTGGCTACTTTCTGTCTTTCTTTTTTGCTGTTCTGAGTTTCGATTTTCTTTCCGATATAAGTGTAAACTTCTTTTTGAAGCTTTGATTTGTCATAACCCATAGATCTAAATAATTCGTTATAATTATTGGTATAACAGCTTTTTAAAGCAATCCAAAATAGAGAAGCATTTTTTTCTTTTGAAGAAATTGAAGAATTTACTTTTTCGTCTAGAACTTCGTTTAAATCTGATTGTTCGATCTTCTCTATGAATGTCTTCATTTTAGAAGAAAGTTTAGAATTTCCAGATAAGGAATGAAGGACAATATTGGGTGTTGTCTTCTCTGAAAAAGTCGCAAATTTACCCCCAAAAGCAAAGGATACTCCAGATTTTTTTACCAACCACTTGGGAACTGCTTCTGTTAATTCTTTTAGACTAGAAGATGTCGGTAATTCAGCAGAAAAATTGACTTGGTGGTAATTAATTTCTCCATCTAATGTAGCAGAGATGAAAACATCTGGTGTTTTGTTAAGCCAAATAATAGAGGACACCTTCTTATCATTGTTGAAATTAATATGCACAAGAGGTTTTTGTGTTCTTATACTCCAACAGGTGACTGCATTTTCCTTACCGAGGGAAAGCAAGAGATTATTGTCAAATGGGTTTTTAGCGATGTCAATAATAGGCTCTTGATGTCCTCCATGGTATTCAGCGCTGGGGGCGTTTGGAATTTTCATGTGATACTGTGTTAAGAAATTGTATTCAGGATGATCATAGGCGATAATTAGCTGGACTCCATCACTACACCAAGCGATGTTTGTATTAATTGCCTGTTCTCTTTTATAAGAATCCTCTCCGTCTCCGAAAATACCTTGATCACAAATTGTAAGAAACAATTCTACTTTACGCATTTCCCAGACATATATAATTCCGGTAGTACTAGCAGCAGCTAAAATATGCGAAATTTTGTCATTCCAGCAGATGGATTTAATAACGCCTTCATCTTTAGCTGGGCACTTAATACTTGGTTCTAAAGTTAGTTTATCCATGCTAACTACTACAATCTCGTTTGAAGCTGTGCAGAATAAACTAGGTTTTTGATTTATCTTGATACAATTTACGCTTGAGTTATGTAGTTTTTTGAATTGCAGAAGACCGAAATTTGCCTTTCTGTTATCATTTGATTGAATAATTGCAGACACAGCCCAGAGAGATACCGAACCGTCATGATGACCTCCGATTAAAAAGCCATAGGAATGTTCTTCAGTGTCCTCACCGAATCTTGTCCATGCGATAGAAGTAAAATACGCGGTGACCTTTACTTGCGATACAAGTCCTAATAATGTTTAAAGAAAATTTTTACTGATGGGGTCACTGGGTGATTGAGTGTCAAATTTATAAAACTTTATGAAGTATTCTCCTTGTTCGCTCCCTGAGCTGGACGCAGTTACCTTAAAATTGATAAATAGCTTATTTTTACAAATATGTTCCCATATCTTCCGATAGGACACGTTGTCATAATGATGTTTGGATTTCCAATGAATTCCATTAAAATGAAAAAATAATAAAATAAAGCTTAAATACTTATTGTTATATATAATATTTTAAATTACGTGTAATTCTGATTTAATAATTATTTATCATTAAGAAAATTATTTCTCAGTAGGAATTTTTAATCAAAAAAAATTTCTATTTAATTTAATTAATTTTTAATAAAAATGAGCAACAACGACGATCAAGTAGATTCAGATGATTATCAATATGATGATAACAGGATGACTAAGAAAAAGGTCATGAGGACGTTGGGTAAAAGAGCGTATAAGAGGCCAATCTCCAAAAAGGAGAATGTGAATGGTAAGTAAATATAGAATATATAAAACAGTAATTATTTATATTTAAATGAACTTTGATTTTGTGTAAAAGTTCCATCAATCGTTAATTTGAATTAATTCAATAAATTTATTTTGATCTTTAGCGAAATTCCACAAAGATTATATATCAGATAGATCAATAAACTACTCAAAATTTGTGAAAGAAAAATTTTTGTATATCCCATTCCACCCACTACCGGATTTAACCGAATATATTGGAGAGATTATAGAAGTATAATATATTCATAAATTTTTAACTACCCCTTTCCTCACATAGGTTAAAATAGCCTCCGAATATCTATCTAAGGAAAATAAAGCATTCAAAGAAAGGAGAATCTGGGGCAGCGACATATACACTTCAGACTCAGATATGGTATGCATTCTTCAACACTCTGGATATTTCAAAATAAAAGAACTCGCTCCCACAAACATAGAAGGAGTCAGCGTCTATTTCCGTGTTTCTAAAGGTAGGACCACCTACAACTCCTCTCTTAAAAATGGAATAAAATCAAAGAAAATTAATAATTACCAAGGACATTCCATCAAACCTGAAAACTACACTTTGTTAAAACATCTAGGCTCAAAGAATGAACTTTACGAAATGGCATCAAAAATACCCTCAAGATCAGAATATGAAAGAAAGAAAATTACTCCCAAGAAAATAAGCGAAAATTTATTTTTTAAGGATTTGAACTTTCTTTATAATTGCTGTAATGAATTGTGGTATGAGTATTCCCTCCCTGCTATTGGAGATAAAGGAAAAGAAGTTAAAGAATATACAAGCTGGAAGCTAAAAGATAAAGTGCTATACATTGAAACTGAAGATCAAAGGTATGAAATATCAAGAAATGTATCTGATCATACTAATGATGATTATCTATTCGAAGAATTTGAAACTTTTAGGCTATCACAAGTAAGAGATCCTGTTGATAAGGATAATGATTTTATGCTAACTAATTCAGTTCCTCTGTCTGAAGAATTTGTTGATGTTATATTTAGTCGATTAGATTGGCATGAATTGAATTTCGGAGAAAAATCCTTAATTATCAGGAATTTAGAAATCAAGCGTATTAAATGCTTTAATTTTTACAATATCAAATAAATCGAATTGAATTTAATTAATTTATCACCAAGAATATATTTACAATTAAATTCTATTTAGTAGAATTAAAAATAATGACAAATTTCATTTTTTAATTTAAAATAATATATCTATCTATCTATCTTATGATTTTGATTTCCTGTATAGTCTATATGTACTGGAAACGTACTTATGTTATATTTTTCCCTCTTATATTAACAATATTCTATTTAAATTTAGATATTCAATTTTTATTTTCTAAAATATATTTATTGCAACTAAATTCAAGATTTCTCTTATTCTTTATCATTTTAGTTACTGTTAAATTATATATGGAAAAGATGCGTATTTAACATAAAAATCTTGAAAAACAAAAAAGACAATTTTAAATTTTATGTAAACTAACATCCAAAATGAGTGCTTAAAAAAATATGAAGAGTCTCTTAATAATTTGAACGTTGAAAATTAAATGTAATATTAATATTAAAAATTGAAGTTAATTGAATAATTTCTCATATATAACATAAGTTACAATATTATCTAACAAAAATCTTCACTAGTATATAATTGATTATATATCAACTGTAATAGACAGCATATAATATTTAATTATGAAATGTTCTTATTCCTAGTATCCATCCTATTTTAATTCTTAGGGAATTTATTGTAGGGATCTCTTGAAGGATTCATACTTAAATTACTAAATTCTTCATTAGAATTAGAAATTTTATTTGAATTGTTAAACCTACTTGTATTACCGGTACTAATATTATTGTAATTTGCTTGACTGTCATATTGACTAGACACATATGAATTAGTATTGTATTCAGATGATTTCGAATACAAATTTCCCGTAGAAGAATCGAGTTGTTGTTGATTATGTTTATGATCTTCTTGTTTTACTCCAGTTGAATCAATTCGCGGTCTGTTTTGTCTTTTATCATTTCTATTTATAATGGAATTTCCTCTCATAATTTTTTGCACAACTATAGAACCTAATATCACTCCTAGTAAACTGAATATAAATAAAACTACTTGATTAGTATTATCCTGTAAAGGCCGACGCGTATACCCTTCAGAATCAGGATTATAATTACTTTTGTAATCTTGTGATTTTTCTGTATAATCTCCACTCTCCTTAGGTTTTTTAAAACTTTCATAGTATTTTTTATTTTTTTCATAATAGCTCTTGCCGAAAGTTGTTTCTTTTTTATTTGCACTTTTCTTGGTTTGATTTACTTTCCCATCCCTATTTTCACTAGTTTCTTTAAAAAAAGAGAAGTAATCCTTATTTTTTTCATAGTAGCTCTTGAAATTATCTTTTTTGCCGCCTGAATAGAAATTTGATTTGTAATTTTTTTCTGAATTTGTCTTCTGAGTGTTCTTAAACCAATCAGAAAAATTTTTAAAAAATGGGTCCTGCTTATAATCGTAGTTGGTTTTATTCCATTGGGTATTGTAGAAATTATAATTATTATTATATGATCCAGTTTGACTCTTTTGCTGCTCTGAATATGATTTGCCCCCGAAAAATGAATTCATCTTTCTTGAAGCGTCGTATTGAAGTTTTTGAGTTGAGTCGGATAAAATCTCATAGGCGACATTTATTTCTTTGAATAAATCAGATGACTGCCCTTTATTTAGATCTGGATGGTGTATCTTTGCTAGTTTATAGTAAGCTTGTTTAATTTCCTTATCATCTGCAGATTGGGAGATTCCCAATATTTTGTAGTAGTCTTTTGAAGGATCGTAATTCGCTCGATTTTTAATTTGATATTTGTAGAAATTAATTTTAGGTGAGCTAGATTTTTTTCCAGGGTTGTTTTTATAAACCGTTGAACTAATTTTAAGTAAGTGCATGTTCATTTTAGAAAACTTGATTATAAACAATAATGAAGGAATCTTGTGACTTGTTGAATTTCTTAAAAATCCATTGATTGTGTGGGTAAAATTTTTTAACATTTTATCTAATATAAATTTATTATGTAAATAAAAGTAATCTATCTAATTATTTTTCTGCAAAAGTAAAAATTTCATTGACTAAACTAAAGAAATATTTTTTTTATAAATCTTAATTCCCGTCATTAGCTGATGAAAGAAAATTATTAAAATAGATTCATAATTGATATTAGAAAATATTATTTACACATACTTTTAATATTTTCTAACATGTTATTCACACACATATAATAAATAATATATATTATAGCTTTCTATAAAATAGTTTTATACTTTATAAATAAAAGAAATAAATCGATTAATTTTTCTAAGCTTAATTTATGATTTATTAATAATCAATATTAAATCGATTATCTATCTCATATAGTTTTCTTATCAAATTTATTTCTTTCCTCTGGTTTGGGTTTTGGGAACATTTTGTTTAACATTTTTAGTTGCGAATTTGTCAGCAGGTCTGCTATCTCCCTTTAATTTTCTTTGTTTTTCTAAGAATTTCTTTTTCTTGTCTTTAATTTCTTGAACGTATTTGTATCTGGTGGCGTCATTGGTTCTTTCATCTTTCAAAGACTCTCTGATTCTTTGAATTTCTTCAAGAGAAATTCCTACGATAGCTTTTACTTGTCTTTCTTTCTTTTGTCTTTGAACTTTATGTTTGGTTTCTTCAACTTTTCCCTTTTTATGGCTGGTTCTCCATTTCAAAGTCCATCTGATGTTTAAAGGTTTCTTTCCGTGTTTGAATAAACGATGAACTTTCTTGGAAATGAAGATGTGGGTTTTTCCGTTGACCTCGCAGTATCTCATTCCGTGCCCGGGAGCAATTTTATATTCGGAGAATGCGCAAGTTTGGTATTTAATGACCATTTAATTTAAGATATAAGGAAATTAATTAATTTTTGATTAAATATTAATATTAAATAAAATTTAAAATTTATATTTCTTTTAATTATCAAAAGAGATTTCTAGGGGGTGTAGATATACAAGTAGAATGAATAGATAGAGTACCTACATATTTACAAATTTGAATTTGAAAAACAATTATTCAAATATATTTGCAAATTTTAATAATTTTTTTAATTTAATTTCTCTAGTTGTATAGAACAAATATGTACTAATTTTATTTAAGGAAAATTTTAAAAATTTAAGTATTTCCTTATACTTTCATCTTTTAATTCATACATATTCTATAAATATAGTACATTATGTGACTATAAAAAATTCTAATTAAAAATTATAATAGAATCAACTTAATTATATTTTATTATATAAAATTAAATATAAAAAATTTGTGAAATGACTGATTTTAAATATTCCCTTATAGTTCCAACATACAACGAAAGAGAAAACATAGCCTCCTTAATTTATATGATAGACAAAAATCTTTCAAAGGAGTATTTCTAAACTTTTCTTATATACTTTATAGAAATATCAATTACGAAATTATAATAGTAGATGATAATAGCCCTGATAAGACACAAGAAGTATTTAGACTTAAATTTACTTTAATTTCTTATGATTAGATCATAAAAGAAATGCAAAATTTTTACGGGTCGAATAAAATTAAACTACTTAGCAGACATTCTAAATTAGGTTTAGGAACAGCGTATATAGAGGGAGCCCAACTTAGCACTGGTGATTTTATTTTCATCATGGATGCTGATTTTTCTCATCATGTAAGATTACTGAAATAAATTGCTCCTATTAGCCGAAATATCTCATAAATTACATAAAGTAGTTATATAAATGAAATTTTAGTAAACAAAAAGAGACAGGTGCTGATATAATCACAGGAACTAGATATTCAAGAGGCGGAGGTAGATTCAATCATAAATAATTTTCAATAGGGGTATATGGATGGACACCCATCAGAAAAATTATATCCAGGGGGGCAAATTTTTTTGCTTCCTTTTTATTAAATCCCGGAATTTCTGATTTAACAGGCAGCTTTAGATTATACAATAAAAATATTTTCTTCGATCTCATAAAAGAAGTTAAAAGTAGTGGATATGCCTTCCAAATGGAAATCATTGTGAGAGCTAAGTATAAGGGATACAGAATTGAAGAAATTCCAATTTCATTTGTCGATCGATTAATGGGTAAAAGCAAATTAGGAATGAATGAAGTTGTAAGTTATTTTAAATCCGTTTTGAGATTGTATGCCAATATAGAATAATTTAGAAGAAAACTAATTAAACAAACGAAAAATTTTTTAGTAAACCTAATATAAAAGATAATATAATATTCCGATTTTTTAGGAGGCCTTGAGTAATTTATATTAATCTGATTATAATATCTATATGTCATGTATAATACACCTCTCTTTAAAATTAATCTGAATTTAGAAAAATATAATTATGAAATTACTCAATAAATGTATTTAGGAAAATTGAAATCATTTCTTTATCTTTGAAAATTTAACGATTGAATTGATATTTAAAGATCTAGCTTAATAGATTTCCTCACTTGATTAATTCTAATTCATGAACTGATTACTAAAGAGAGTTATTTTATTTTCTTAAGGTATTTGTAAAAAGCGAGGTTCTACCGAGATTCGAACTCGGATCAACGGATTCAAAGTCCGATGTGCTCACCGTTACACCATAGAACCGCGACAGAATTATGAATGAAAGCAGGAAATTTTGATTAGAAAAGTTCTCTTCATTGATAGGTAGTTAATAAATATCAAGAAGAGAAAAGGTATCTTAAATAATAAAACAGTGTGATTTAAATTTTGAAATATATATACATAGCTTAAACTTTATTAAATATTAATTTATATCTTTCCAAACAATTTAAACCTTATTAGAAAGATCTTGGGGATTGGGGATTGGGGATTGGGGATTGGGGATTGGGCCAATCCCCAATCCCCAATCCCCAATCCCCAATCCCCCAACTA
>Ga0169931_10010987_pt1 | contig 12832 bp, 15 predicted proteins | sample Kivu_15m_20L_FD_129675 | JGI IMG/M metagenome (GOLD analysis project Ga0169931, IMG submission 129675) | Freshwater microbial communities from Lake Kivu, Western Province, Rwanda to study Microbial Dark Matter (Phase II) - Kivu_15m_20L... | ecosystem: Environmental > Aquatic > Freshwater > Lake...
AAGTGCAACTCCTAATGCTTTAGCGGCTGCCACTCCTACAACTAAAGCACCTGCTAAACCTGGTCCACTTGTCACAGCGATGGCGTCAATTTGTTTTAAACCAACTCCAGCAGTTGCAATAGTTTTTTTCAATATTGGAATCATTGCTTCTACGTGAGCTCTTGATGCAACTTCGGGAACAACTCCACCAAATCTTGCATGTTCTTCAACAGATGATGCCAATGTGTCTGCTAAAAGTTCTTTTCCTCTAACTATTCCAATTCCGGTTTCATCACATGAAGTTTCAATACCTAAAATTAGAGGATTTGTCATCGTGCTCTCAAATCAAGTTGCATAATTACCGCATCAGATCCGTTGGGATAGTAATTTGATCTTTTAGCTATTTGGGTGAATCTTCTAGATAAATATAAAGAAATGGCGGGTTTGTTATCAGCAACTACTTCTAGAAAAACTCTATTGACTCTGTTTTCTTTAATTTTTTCTAATAACGCGTCAAGTAATCTCTTACCAAATCCTTTTTTTTGAAATTCAGGTTTAATAACCATAGTTTGAATATCGGCATCACTACCATTAAAAGCAATGCCCCCAAATCCTACGATTTCTTTATTTTCATCAACTAGGGCCAAGTAGTAGCGATTTTGTTGAGATAATTCATTCCAAAATGTTTCCAGTGACCAAGCTGTGGCATTAAATGCTTCTTTATCAATTTGGTGAGCTTTTGTGACATGCCACCAAGAAAAATCAACCAGATTTAGATTCATGATCGCTCCGCCAAGGTGAGTGCATCTGGTTTTCTCAAATACAAAGGAATAGGGGGCAATAGCACTTGATTGGGTAATGCCACGATTGATCCATCACCACTTGATAAATCGGTGGCAAATGATTTAATTTCAATTCCTTTTTCAGTTCTATTCATGGCTTCAATGGCAACTTGAGCAAGTGAAATGGGATCTAATGGTTTATGAAGAAGATGTACACCAGAAGTTGGAACTTCTTCTAATTTAGAAACTTTAGGAGAACTTGTTCTTTTAATTCCTTGATACTTTGTCCAATAAACTTCTTTTCGTCTGGCATCTGTTATGACAATTGAGTCTTTGTTGGGATTTTGTTGCGCATATTCAAAAGCTATGGCGTCATGACTACAAACTCCAAAAACTGGAATACTTAGAACAAATCCAATACTTTGAGCGCTAACAATTCCGACCCGTAAACCTGTGAATGGACCTGGTCCGATACCACAAACAATGCCTCCTAATTCTTGCATCATTAGCCCTGCATCACTGACAACTTTTTTAATTAACTCTGCTGCATACTCAGCATGGCGTAATCCATCATCTTTAATAGCCACAACTGGTTGTTTCCCAAATTGCAATAGAGCAACTGCAATACTATTGGTTGATGTGTCAATAGCTAATAAGTTTGTGGGACCTTTCATGAAAGTCCTTTTGTTATATGTTCGTTTGCGGTAATAATAAATTCCCTTTTGTTTTCATCTGTTATGTCATGATTAATTTTGATTTGAATAGGTTGGGCTACTAAATCATTTACTAAACCCTTGCCCCATTCCACAACCAAAATCGATTTATCAATATCTGAAGCCAGATCTAAATGTGAAATTTCAGCCAAGGTACTCAATCTATACGCATCAACATGAACAAGATTTGGCCCGTCGTTTAATGATTTGTGCTCACGAGCAATAACAAAGGTAGGACTTGTAACTTCACCCTTTATTTTTAGGGCACTAGCAATTCCTTGGGTAAAAGTGGTTTTTCCAGCTCCAAGTTCTCCATCAAGTAAAACACAATCACCTGCTTTTAATAGTTTTCCAAGTTTTTTGCCTAACTCTTTAGTCTCATGAGAATTAGAGGTGATGATAGAAAAAGTCATTCTTTTATTAAATCTCGTTTAAATAAATTCGTGGAACTCTTGATCCAAGTCTGGTCACAATTTCATAACCTATGCTTTGTGAAGCTTTTGCCCACTCTTCAACATCTGGTTCATTCTGAGCAGGGTCTCCAAATAAAATTACTTCATCCCCAGTTGAAAAATCAAGATCACCAATATCAATAACAAATTGATCCATACAAACTCTTCCTGCTACGCTAAGTTTTTTGCCATTAGCTAAGACAGCTCCTTTATTTCCAGCAATTCTGGGAATTCCGTCTGCATAACCTAAAGGAATTAGAGCAATTTTTGTATTTTGTTTAGTTACATATTCAGCACCATAAGAAATTCCATGTCCTGCAGGTACATCTTTAACTAACGTTGCTTGTGCTTTTAGGGTCATAGCTGGTCTTAATCCAAATTCGCTAGCTTTACCAACTTCACCACCTGGAGTTATGCCATAAACAGCAATACCTGGTCTCACTAAATCAAAATGGGTATGCGGAGAAGTTAAGGTTGCAGCACTATTTGCTGCATGTTTCATTAAATTTTTAAATCCTCTTGACTCAACAAATTTAAAACTTGCATCTAAAACTTCCAGTTGTTTTGAAATTGTGGGACTACTTGGAGCATCAGCTAAAGCAAAGTGTGTCCAAACTGCAACAACTTCTACTAAACCATTTGCTGTTGCTTCTTCTAGTAAACTTGTTAAATCTGCTAAATCACCAGGCATTACTCCGTTTCGACCTAACCCTGTGTCAACTTTGATATGAATTTTTGATTTCTTGCCAATTTTTTTAGCCGCTTGAATAACTTCGAAAGCTATTTCAATACTAGAAACAGAAACATCAATTCCTAAATCAATACATTCTTGCCATTTATCATTGGGAGATCCCAACCAAGTTAATATGCGACCTGAATCCCCAGAATTTCTCAAACTAATTGCTTCTTCTAAAAGTGCAGTTCCTAACCATGTTGCCCCACCTTGTCGGGCAGCTTTTGCAACAGGAATTAGTCCATGACCATAAGCATCTGCTTTTACCACAGCCATTACTTCAGAGTTTTTAGCTAAATTTTGTAAAACTTTTACGTTGTCTCGGATTGCCGCTAAATCAACATAGGCACCGCGTAAGTTACTCATTTTTCATTTCTCTAAAACTGTTTATTGCTTTTCAGCAATAACAAAAGCCGTTGCAATATTGCCATCATGGGAAAGAGAAAGATGCCAATTAGTTATTCCTTGACGTTTTGCTTCATTAGCAACTGTGCCACTAATTTCTAGATATGGTTTACCACGATCTCCAAGTAAAATTTCACAATCTTGCCAACTCAAACCTGCTGGTGCACCTAAAGCTTTTGCCACTGCTTCTTTTGCTGCAAAACGTGCTGCCAGTGAAACTGCATTTTCTCCTTTACCGCCAGGAGAATTTAATTCTCTTTCTGTAAACAAACGGCTATTTAAACCAGGAGTTCGCACAAGAGAGCCTTGAAATCTAGGGGTGTCAACCACATCAACACCAATACCAATGATCATGAGAAATTAATTCCTTCTATTCAACTGTTACTGATTTAGCCAGATTACGGGGTTGGTCAACATCGTGGCCTTTCAGTGTGGCCAATGCGCAGGCAAATACTTGTAAAGGAACTGTGGTAACTAAAGGTTGGAGCAAACTCGTGGTTTGAGGAATTCTTATTATGTGATCGCCAAACTCCACCACAGACTCATCTCCTTCTTCAACTATCAAAATAGTTTTAGCCCCTCTTGCTCTTACTTCCTGAATATTTGAAACAACTTTTTCATGTAACTCTTTTTCTTCTCTCACACTTGGCACAATTATTACTACTGGAATTCCGTCTTCAATTAATGCAATGGGACCATGTTTTAGCTCTCCGGCAGCAAATCCTTCAGCGTGCATGTAAGCAAGTTCTTTTAACTTTAAAGCCCCTTCAAGGGCAACAGGAAAACCAACGTGTCGACCAATAAATAAAACACTTTGAGCATTCACATATTTTTTAGCTAAATCTTTGACCGCATCTGTGGTATCTAGCACTACATCTATTTGGTGGGAAATATTTGCTAATTCATTCATCACTTGTTTTATTTCAGCGGTTGGTTTATCAAGGCGCAATTGCGCAAAATAAAGTGATAATAGTTCAACTGCAACGACTTGGGTTAAAAATGCTTTAGTTGAAGCAACTGCAATTTCTGGCCCACCGCGAGTGTATAAAACTGCATCAGATTCTCTAGGAATAGTTGATCCTTGGGTATTACAAATTGCTAAAACTCTGGCACCTTGAGATTTGGCGTGTCTAATCGCCATCAAAGTGTCCATAGTTTCTCCACTTTGAGAAATTGCTACAACTAAAGTTTTAGCACTTAAAATTGGATCTCTATATCTAAATTCACTTGCTAATTCGACTTCACACGGAATTCTTGTCCAGCGCTCCATGGCATATTTGCCAATCATTCCGCTATGAAAAGCCGTGCCACAGGCTAGGAAAACTATTTTTTCAATATTTGCAATTTCACCAATTGATAAATTCATTTCTTCTAAAATTAATTTGCCATCTGCGGCTAAGCGCCCAACCAAAGTCTCGGCAACAGCTTTTGGTTGTTCAAATATTTCTTTTAACATAAACAAATCAAAGCCACCTTTTTCTGCAGCCTTTGAATCCCAATCAACCACAAATTCTTTAGTTTGAGCAGGTTTGCCATCAAAATCTGTGATTGTTATTTTGTTATGTCGAAGTTCAACAACTTGGTCTTGTCCTAATTCAATAGCATTTTTTGTGTGAGATATAAACGCTGCCACATCTGATGCTAAGAAATTTTCTCCATTACCACGTCCTACTACTAACGGTGAGTTTCTTCTTGCCCCTACCACAACATCGGGTTGCTGTGCATGGACTGCCACTAAAGTAAATGCACCTTTAAGCCTTCTCACTACTTTTCTCATACTTTCTGCTAAATCATTATTTGATTTTGGATATTCAAAATTTAGTAAATGTGCTACTACTTCGGTGTCAGTGTCACTATTTAATTTGACACCAGCTTTTTGTAATTCGGCTCTTATCTCAGAAAAATTTTCTATAATTCCGTTATGGATAACTGCTATCTCCTTTGAAACATCAGTATGGGGATGAGCATTGGCATCATTTGGAATGCCATGGGTTGCCCAGCGAGTATGTCCTATTGCAGTTGTGGAATCTGGAAGTGGATCATTACCTAAGAGTGTTTCAAGATTTGTTAACTTTCCAGCTTTTTTTCTCACATCAAGTTTTTTGTTATTAACAACAGCAACACCAGCAGAGTCATAACCGCGGTATTCAAGTCGACGCAATCCATCAACTACCACCGTTAAGGCTTGCTTGTTTCCTACGTAGCCAACAATTCCACACATTGTGTTTACAGCCTACGCGAATCAAGATTTGGCGTAGTGTTCAACTTATGCTCATCCTCCTTCCGCCCAGCGAGGGCAAGAACTCTGTACCAAAGGGCAAACCTGTCTCTTTAAGCTCAATGTCTTTCGGAAAAGATCTAAACCCCACCAGAAAGAAAACACTTTCAGCGATGGGTGCAAAAATATTGAAATCACCAAGTGCCAAAGCATTTGAAGTATATTCAGGAGTTTTATATCAAGCACTTGATTACAAAAACTTAAGTTCAGCGGCTAAGAAAAAATCTGAGAAATGCATTGTGATAATTTCTGCATTATTTGGCGTAGTAAGGCTAAATGACTTAATTCCTTACTACAAATTAGATATGGCTAAATCTTTACCTAAACTTGGTTCCTTAAATGCACTATGGAAACCAGTTGTAACTAGCGCTCTTGCTGCTATTAAAACTGATTTAATTGTTGATTGTCGATCATCTACTTATCAAGCTGTTTGGACCCCAGAATTAAAAAAAACAGTTGGCATAAGGGTGTTTACCGAAAAATCTGGCAAAAGAACTGTGGTTACTCACATGTCAAAGAAAACCAGAGGTGATGTCACAAAGTTTTTAATTATGCAATCAAAGACCCCAAAGACTCCTCAAGAGCTGCAAAAATTATTGTCCAAAGAGTTCAAGTGTGAATTAGTAAAACCAGAAGCCAAAAAAAGTTGGTTTCTAGATGTAATTGTTAAGAATTAACAGGTTTTTTTAACAATACTTGCTAAAGAATCTGCAATATCTTTAGCCTGTTTCATTGTTTCTGCTTCAACCATTACTCTGATTAAGGGTTCGGTACCACTTGGTCTAAGTAACACTCTTCCTTTTTCACCAAGTGCTGTTTCATATTTTTTAACAGCAGTGTTTAAATCTGAATTATTAATTTTTGCTTTATCAACACCAGGGATATTAATTAAAATTTGTGGAAATTTCTTGACAATACTTGCTAATTCTTTGAGTGATTTTTTAGTTGCAGAAACAGCATTCATTAAATGAAGGGCAGTTAATAATCCATCTCCAGTGGTGGAATGGTTTCTCATTATTATATGACCAGATTGTTCGCCCCCTAAAATATAATTCTTTTCTTCCATTGCTTCAAGAACATATCTATCCCCGACAGCAGTTTCAATAACACTTATTGATGAGGACTTCATAGCAATTTTAAAGCCAAGATTTGCCATAACTGTTGAAACAACAGTGTCAGAAGTCAATTTTCCTGTTTGTTTAAAATCATGCGCCAAAAGAGCCAAAATATGATCACCGTCTATTACGTTTCCTTCATTGTCAATTGCTAAACATCTATCGGCATCACCATCATGAGCAATTCCCAAATCACAATTATTTTTCTTAACAGTTTCAATTAAGGATTCCAGATGAGTAGAGCCACAATTGTCATTTATATTGATGCCATTAGGTGCATTGTGAATTGCAATAACTTGAGCTCCTGCTCTGGAGTACAAATCTGGAGCAACTTCACTTGCTGCACCATTGGCACAATCAACAGCAATTTTTAAACCTTTTAAAGCACCTGTGTCAACTGTTTCTAAAAGATGAGCTAAATATGCTTCGTAGGCATCAGCCATTTCTTTAACTCGGCCAACTTCACTTCCTGTTGGATGAGGAACTTTTGTTTCTAGATTTTTTTCAATCTCATCTTCAACACCATCGGGTAGTTTTTTACCATCCTTCGAAAAGAACTTAACCCCATTGTCTGAGAAAACGTTATGTGAAGCAGATAAAACCACACCTAAATCTGCACCATAATATTTTGTTAAATAAGCAATAGCAGGTGTTGGTAAAACACCAACTTTTAAAACTTCAACACCAACTGTGGCAAGACCTGCAATTAGTGCTGCTTCAAGCATTTCACCAGATGCTCTTGGGTCTCTGCCCACAACAGCTTTTGCTTTACCTTTGCCGTGTTGTTGAGCAATAACTAAGGATGCTGATCTTCCAAAGGAGAAAACTAGTTCAGGAGTTAAATCTTTATTGGCACTTCCTCGCACACCATCGGTGCCGAATAATCGGCCCATGTAATTAGCGCTTGCTGTATTGAGAGCGCTTACGAGCTTTCTTCAAACCAGCTTTTTTACGTTCAATAACTCTTGGATCTCGAGTTAAAAATCCTGCTTTTTTCAAAACTGGGCGATTAATTTCTCTATCAACTTCATTTAGCGCACGAGCAATTCCTAAGCGCAATGCTCCTGCTTGACCACTTGAGCCACCACCCACAATGTGAGCTATTACGTCATAGTTTTTTTCAATACCTAAAACTTTGAATGGATCATTAACTAATTGCTGATGTAATTTGTTGGGAAAATAAACTGCTAATTCTTTACCGTTAACTACAAACTTGCCATTACCTGGCACAATTCGAACACGTGCAATAGCTTCTTTACGTCTACCAGTTCCAGCACTTGGTGCTTGTTTACCAGTTTTTAGTGGTGCAAAGGTTTTTGAAGATTCGCTGGTTACGAAATTTTCTGATTCGCTCAAGATATTTTCCTCTTAGTTGGCAATCTGTTTGATTTGTTTAATTTCGTAAGGCTTTGGATCTTGTGCCACATGTGGATGATTGGCATCTGTATAAACTTTTAGTTTCTTGATTAGTTGTCGACCAAGTTTGTTGTGTGGAAGCATTCCTTTAACTGCAATTTCAATTGCACGTTGTGGATTAGTTTCCAATAATTTGTCATAACCAATAGCAGTTAAACCACCTGGAAAACCAGAGTAGGTAAAAGCTTTCTTTTGAACTCTCTTAGATCCTGAAAGTGCGACTTTGCCTGCATTAATAACAATAACAAAATCACCTGTATCAACATGTGGTGCAAAAATTGTTTTGTGTTTGCCACGCAAGATACTTGCTGCAACTGATGCAATACGACCTAGAGGAACTTCGCTGGCATCAATAATGTGCCAAGCACGAGTGACCTCGGTTGCCTTAGGGCTAAAAGTACGCACAGTTTTTCTTTTCTTTTCGGTTTGGGGCTTTTATTTCTTGATCTTGCTCGAAGTCCTAGATTACCTAACCCTTAATCCCTTGGTGGCATCGAGGGTATTGCCTGAATTTGTGAGGAGATTTAGGCCTTATGCATCGTAATTTTGGGCTAATTTCTCAATGAATTCTTTTCTCATTTTTGAGGCCACCGGACCAGGTGCATTCAGCACTCGATCATCAATTTTTGAAATTGGTTGGATATCTCTGGTTGAAGAAGTTAGGAATGCTTCATCAACATCTTTTAAGACCGACATTGGTAAATCAACTTCTTTAACATCAAACCATTTAATTACCAAAGCTCTAGTAATTCCACCTAAACAACCACCACTTAATGGTGGAGTCATTACTTGACCATCTTTTACCACAAAAATATTTGAACCAGTTCCTTCACACAACTCACCTTTTGTGTTGGGCATGATTGCTTCATGCGCACCTTGCTTTTTAGCCACAGATAATAAGGCAGCATTCTGAGCATAAGAAGTGGTTTTTGATCCAGCAAGTATTGATTTATCATTTCTAGGATCACTAACTGTGATAACAAGTGCTGTATCTGGCCAAATTGATTCAGGACTTACAGCCACCACAAGTGTGAAATTATCTTTAGTTCTATCTGACCCAAGAGGAGCCACTCCACTGGTATAGGTAATGCGCATTCTCATTACTTCACCAAGTGATTTATTTGCAGATATAACCTCATTAATGGCTTTTTTTAACAAATCTTCTTTATCAAATTCAATTCCAATTGTGTTTAATGAATGAACTAATCTTTTTATATGACGAGTGAGGGCTACTGGTTGAGTGTTCACTACTTTTAATGTTTCAAAAGCTCCATCACCTACGGTAAAACCGTGATCAAAAACACTAACTGTGGCCTTTTGGGCGTCCACCAATTCATCATTTAGCCAAACTTTGGTGGTATTCACCTGATTTACTCGTTTCTAGGAGTTTTTATTATTAGGCCCAACAATACACAAAGCAAATCTATTACTACTCTTCGAGTTTCCTCATCCGTCTTGTAATCTCATATTGCTCTTTTAGTTTTGAAGAATGAGGATAAGTAACTTCTTCCAACACCAAAGCATTTGCTGAAACCACGTTTAAATCAGTTATCTTTTTACCTTTAAGCATGATTTCTTTAGGCCAGGAAAAATCTCGTTTGCCCTCACCAACTTGAACAACAGCAGCCACAAGTCCTCTCACCATGGAATAACAAAATGCATCCGCGATAACTTCACATATCACATAATCACTTTTTCTAGTCCAATTAAATTTAATCAAATTTCTAATGGTGGTGGAACCTTTGCGTGTTTTACAAAAAGCATAAAAATCATTAAGACCAATTAATTCTTTGCTTGCTTTATTCATCGCATGATGATCAAGTTTTTTTCGATAGTCAAGAACATAGCGAGAATTTAGCGGATCTAGTCCATCTTTAGCATCTGAAATTGTGTAGGAATACCTTCTTGTTAAAGCTGAATATCTAGCATCAAAGTCAGGGTGTGCAATAACGACTTTTCTCACTTGAATATCTGAGGGCAGTATTCTTCTGAATTTGTACATAGGATCTTTAATTTTTGACCATAATTCTTGGTCAATATCAAAATGCACAACTTGTGCGCGAGCATGAACACCAGCATCGGTTCTTCCAGCTCCCACTGTTTTTACTTTGTCTAATCTAAGAAATTGTTTTAAAACTTTATTTAATTCTCCCTGCACAGTTCTCATATATGGTTGAATTCCAAAACCTGAAAAATTAGTGCCGTCATATGCAATATCTAGACGAATGCGAACGAGCCCACTTCTTTTTGAAGCAGGCTCGTGAACTTTTTTACGACTTGTTATTTACTCGTCCTTAGTCTTTTTTTTGGCTGCAGTTTTCTTAGCTGCTTTTTTTACAGGTGCTGGTGCTGCTGCTTCTTCTTCTTTCACAGCTCTCTTGGTTGCACCTTCTGCTTCAGCCACAACTTTTTGGGCCAAGCCATCAACTAGTTCGATTACTGCCATTGATGCGTTGTCGCCTTTTCTGGTGCCAAGTTTGGTGATACGGGTGTAGCCACCTTCTCTTTTAGCAAAACTTGGACCAATTTCGGTGAACAATGAGTGCACCACAGATTTGTTTCTAATAATTGCTAGCACTCTTCGACGTGAAGAGAGATCTCCTCGTTTTGCAAAAGTAATTATTCTTTCGGCAAAGGGACGAAGTTTTTTTGCTTTGGCTTCTGTGGTTGTGATTTTGCCTTTTTCAAAAAGTGATGTTGCTAAATTAGCAAGAATCAATTTTTGATGGGCTGCAGAACCACCAAGACGAGTACCTTGGGTTGGTGATGCCATTTTTATCTCCTACTTATTCTTTTGTACTCGGTGGGTTCTTAAAACTTCTCGTCTTCAGCAACGCCGTCTTCATCTGATTCTTCGATGTAGCCGGCAGCTTTAGTTCTGTCATAACCTGCTGGTGAGTTTTTTAGTTTCAAACCAAGCATTACTAATTTGCCATGAACCTCATCAATAGATTTTTGACCGAAGTTACGAACATCCATCAAATCTGCTTCACTTCTGGTGATCAATTCACCAACTGTGTGAACGCCTTCGCGCTTCAAGCAGTTATATGAACGAACTGTTAGATCTAGTTGTTCAATTGGCATGTTTAGTTGTTCTAATGCGTAAGCATCAATTGGGGATGGCCCAATTTCGATACCTTCAGCATTTACGTTTAGCTCGTGTGCCAAACCAAATAGTTCAACCAATGTTCTACCTGCTGATGCCACTGCATCTGCTGGTCTCATGGATGGTTTGGTTTCAACATCGATGATCAAACGATCAAAGTCTGTTCTTTGTTCCACACGGGTTGCTTCAACTTTGTAAGTTACCTTGGTAACTGGTGAATAAATAGAATCAACTGGAATACGACCAATTTCTGCTCCAGTTACTTTGTTTTGCACAGCTGTGACATAACCACGACCGCGTTCCACAACTAATTCCATTTCAATCTTGCCTTTGCCATTAAGGGTGGCAATGTGAAGTTTTGGATTGTGTACTTCTACTCCTGCAGGAGCAGTGATATCAGCAGCAGTTACTTCTCCTGGGCCTGATTTTCTTAAGTACATCACTGATGGTTCATCGTTATCTGATGAAACAACTAGTTCTTTAATGTTTAACACGATTTCGGTGACGTCTTCTGCCACTCCTTCAAGGGTGGTGAATTCGTGCAATGCACCTTCAATGCGAATGCTTGTTACAGCAGCACCTGGAATTGAAGATAGAAGGGTGCGACGAAGTGAATTTCCCAAGGTGTAACCAAAACCTGGTTCCAATGGTTCGAGAATATATCTTGCGCGTGTATCTGAAATTGGTTCTTCAACCAAGATCGGGCGTTGTGCGATTAACATTTTTACTGCCTCTCAGTCAACCTATATTTGATGACTTAGTTAGGGAATTGCTTTATTACTTGGAGTACAACTCAACGATCAACTGTTCTTGAACAGCTGTGTCGATTTGTGATCGCAATGGTGTTGCGGTTACCAAAATGCGCATGGTGTGTGGTGCTACGTCTAACCATGCTGGTATTGGTTTTTCACCTGATTCGGCACGTGCCACAACGAATGGTGTTAACTCGCGTGATTCGGGACGAACTTCGATGATGTCTGTTGGTGAAACTTGGTAAGAAGGAATATTTAATTTCTTACCATTAACCAAGATGTGACCGTGGCGAACAACTTGTCTTGCCATGTCACGACTCTTAGCAAATCCTGCGCGATAAACGACGTTATCTAAACGACGTTCCAACATTTCAAGAAGGTTTTCACCAGTTTTACCAGTTCTTCTTGATGCTTCTTCGTAATAGTTACGAAATTGTCTTTCTAATACACCATAGATACGTGCAGCTTTTTGCTTTTCACGTTTCTGTAATGAGTATTCAGATTCTTTGCTACGGTTTCTACCGTGTTGTCCTGGTGGAAACGGACGTGATTCCATTGGACACTTTGGTGAATCACACTTGGAACCTTTTAAGTAAAGCTTTACTTTTTCTCGACGGCATCTCTTGCAATCTGCCCCTGTATAACGTGCCATAAGTTTTCTTTTCTCCTTATTTTTAAAAGTTAGACGCGACGGCGTTTGCGGGAACGCACACCGTTAAAAGGAACTGGGGTGACATCTTGAATTTGACCAACTTCAAGACCAGAGGCTTGTAAAGATCTGATTGCAGTTTCGCGACCTGATCCTGGGCCTTTAACAAACACGTCAACTTTTTTAAGTCCGTGTTCCATTGCTTTTCGTGCTGCATCTTCTGCAGCTAGTTGAGCAGCAAATGGTGTTGATTTACGTGAACCCTTAAATCCAACTTGACCACTTGAAGATGAAGAGATAACTGCACCTGTTAAATCTGTAATAGAAACAATTGTGTTATTGAATGTTGATTTGATGTGTGCTTGTCCGTGTGCAACATTCTTTTTAACTTTTTTGCGAACTTTTTTAGGACCTGAAGGTTTTGCTTTCTTTTCTTTTTCTTTTTCTTTTTC
>Ga0169931_10010988_pt1 | contig 12832 bp, 9 predicted proteins | sample Kivu_15m_20L_FD_129675 | JGI IMG/M metagenome (GOLD analysis project Ga0169931, IMG submission 129675) | Freshwater microbial communities from Lake Kivu, Western Province, Rwanda to study Microbial Dark Matter (Phase II) - Kivu_15m_20L... | ecosystem: Environmental > Aquatic > Freshwater > Lake ...
CCCCAAAACCCCAAAACCCCATATGATAGATTTTGTAGTGTTAGATTAGGTTAGTCTATTAAATTCAAATTGAGGCGCTAAAATTATAATTAATTAATGACAAAAGCTTAATACCAACACTTGGTGACCTTAGATGTCGCAAGTCAGGAACAAAGCTTAACTAACCTCCTAAAGGCAAAGTTTGTCGGCCAAAATTTGGCCCGCTGCAGGAAAAAAGGTCAAAGAATGGTAACATCGATGCTTGCCTTGCTCGCAGCGACCGTATACTTGAATTCGAGTTTGCAACTGATGAAGTCGGTGAACGCAGCCTTAACTTGCGACAGTGGCTACACGACTGAGACGGTCAGCGGCATCCAATACTGCGCTATTTGCCCAGCAGGTAAGTCTTAACACGATCTTACTCAATTTTAGGCAAGGCATGCCCAACACCCAGTAGTGCTGTATCAACCGCGACAACTTGTACAATTGCGGCAAAGCAATACACCGTGGAAGGTAGTACAGCATGCAAAACGATCCCAACTGGATGGATTACCCTTTCAACTACTTCACTCCCTACTGCCTGCGCAGCTGGTACGAATCAAAATGCGGCCCAAAATGCATGCACAGCGTGTACCAGCTAGGCAGTTTGCCCTAACCCAGAAGTAGCTTCCACTGCGTGTGGGACTCATAATGCCATTTTCGATACTACAGCGGGCAACGCGAGGGTTTCTTGCGAAACCTGCCCCGCTGGCTCTCGATGCCAAGCTGGTGGTGTGGTAACTGCTTGCATATCAGGCCGATATGCAATTTGGGCACCAACAGCGACTTCAAGTGCATGCAGTAATGCAGCAGCCGGCAAGTTTGCTCCAAGCTTAGCAGCTGGGGACATAACGTGCCCGGCCGGCACTTTTTCAACATCAGGAGCAACTGAATGTACTATATGTACAGCAGGAAAAAAATGCACAAATGCGGGATCCACAACCGCGACGGATTGTGCTGCTACTGAAAAATCAGCAATTGGAGCGACAGCATGCGCCACTAAGCCCGCCAACTACTACCCCAAGACGGCATCATTAAGTATTATGAACTGGGCCATTTGCGCTGATGGCCAATATTACAATACAGGCGTATCTTGTACGGCTTGCACAGCTATCTAAGAATGCATAGCAGGCGCTGCGCCGACTGCATGTGCACAGTCTGAGGTTTATGATTCCACTGGAAGCTTTGCAGTCACTGCATTTTACACGGCTTCAGGTGATGGTACATGCCGTCACGTCCCTTATGGTAAAACCATTTCGGGCACAACGCTGACCGACTGCCCTGTTGGTCAAGCATTTAATGTCAAGGCGGCAACCTGTGTAGCCTGCACATCGGGTTTATGCATCAACGTAATGGACTCAACCCAGAAATTCTCATGCCAATACACCCAATACTTGAAAAATCCAGGAACAACTACACAGGTATGCACGACTTGCGATTAAAATGGTAGAATTTGTCCGGATCCCACCGCAGCTTATGCGAGTTAAATCGTTTCTCTGACCGGTAAAGTGACTAAATACGCTACATCTGGTCGAGGCTAGGGCGAAGGAGTGCCTTATGAAGCGTGCGTTAAATATACCGTTGATGGCCAAGACAGCACAAGAGCAGCTTGTGATCCTTGGGAGTTTGCAACGAAAGGCCGAACAGGTATAGCTTGCACTTCGTCAAAGTATTTCTAAGTTGCTTGTGACATTGCATCGACTGCTGGCTGCCCTGGCACTGGCACGTTTACGGCGGCCCCTTATTATTTTTGCCCCGTTTCCGGAAAAGATAAAGAAAATAAAGGCAACAATGACTCAGGAGGGGGCAATAACGTGGCTTGTTAAGCCGCGAACAAAGCTTGGTATGGTGAAGCTTCGTGTAGTGTTTGCACAACACCAGCGGACGGTACAAACTATTCTATGGACGTCATAGGAAATAAATGCGAGGCTCACTTCGAGCTAAACGATATTCCATGCAATCCCGGTGAAGAGTCGATTTAAGGCGCTTGTGATGCGAGTGAAGGAACTAAACTCAATGATGGGCTTGAAATCGCGTTTGGGCAGCAGCGTTAATGTTACTAGATTAGGATTGGGACCACAACAATAACGACTGGTAGTGTCCAGAAAGGTAACTTGACAACCATTGCATCATCACTGCCTGAATTTTAATGCCAAGATTGCCCAGAATTGCAGGTTTGCACGCCTAACAATAACGTTTGGTGCTGGGGTCAAAGGTTCCCGAACTCCTGTTATAGAGGTATTGGCACAATGGCTGACGGACCATCTGCAGGCGAGGCTTGTCCAAAAAACCTGCACCTTGATGATCGCAGAATTCAGACAAACCATCAGATGTATTGCCAAGATGCAAACGCTAGATACCACAAAGACCGTATTATCACATTTTCAGCTCACTATTTCCTCGATCATAACAACGACCAGAATCAGTGGCTCGATTGCCCCTTCCAGACAGCAACGAGGACCGTCTCTAGACATATTTTCTGGGAAGACGATTGCACCACTCCGCCATGCTGGGAAGCCGCAAGTGGATAGGGCTAAGATGGCGAAAAATCCAGGCCAAAAGGATCAACTGCAGCTACTTTCCCGAATTCAGATAAGGCTACAGAAAATCCCATCCGCAATAGAACTGGCTACGATCGACAGACGGTGAACACAGCAGGAGACTACATTTCAAAAGTGTGGTTCATGGATGATGACATCTATGAGTACCCGTACTGCAAGGTCGATTCAGACTACTTCAATTATAGTGTGCTTGATGGCCACAAGAAGACAACATGGGAATCATCTACTTATTCTATTGGCACAAACCTAGCTACCTATACGTGCCCGCTTTATGAATATTTGAGCCCTAATTACCCAGTATGTACACCCAACTACCCTGGTTTTATCAGCCCGACGACCAAAGATACCTAGACCGAGAAAACTGTCGGCGAGGGTCAAACTGGGACTAACAGATACTACACGGTTTTGGAGAATAAGGGCACAAATACAGGCATTACGATCAATGATTGCCCCCAGTTCATGTGGATGATCCCCGAATACGAAGGTGGTGCAAACGCAGAGTTTGCATGCCGTATCGGCGAGCAGGCGTAGTGTTTAAGTTCGCTGTCTGACTATTGTCACACTGGGCAGGACTTCTTTTGCCCTCTTGGTATGAAGCCTAAGGCTGGTAACACGCGCAAGTCAATCAATGACTGTGAAGCATGCGCGGGGGGCTCTTTTTGTAGCTAAGGAAGTACTGGTACGTGTCCGGTTGGATACAACTGTCCTGCGTATACGACCGATCAAACGATGCTTCCATCACAGCCAGGCCTAAAGACATCTGCTGCTACACCTTCAACGAGCTTTAGTGATTGTGAGTACGAGTACTGCCCAGGAAAATCTGCGTCTGGAGCGACTAGTTATTGCCCAGGAGGATTCTACAACAATTTTGCATCGTTTACAAAGAACCACTTCACCTCTGCCAGTTGTGCGCCTAATCCCGCTGGTACCTATACCCTAGCCGCTAGCAGTACCGTCTCCTCAACAGCAAACAACTACCAAGCATGTACGGCTGGAAATTACTGTCCGGAGGGAACTGATATTCCGATGAAGTGTCCAACAGGCTCATTTTCAGCTTTAGTTTCAGCATAAAATCTCAACGAATGCACAACTTGCACAGCAGGATTTTTTTGTGCCCTTGGGTCATCGGCGATCGGCTAATGTCCAAGTGGTCACTATTGCCCCAAGCAGACATTTTTCTCACTCGAGTATCAGTGTCCAGTCGGTTCTACAAAAGCTGCTGGTGGCGGACAATCATAAGCAAGCGATTGCAACACCTAGTGCACTGCCGGTACTTTATGCCGAGAAGGTGCAGATGCATCTACCACAACACTCTGCGATGCCGCAAATTACGCATGCCCGGCTGGTACCAAGCGAGAGACTTGCTCTCCAGGCACGTACACTGAGTCTGGTAGGACGGCAACTAGTGGTGCTGCGTGCACAGCGTGTCCAGCCGGCAGCTACTGTGTCGGTAATGGTCCGAAGGCGCAATGTGAGCCTGGATATATCTAGACAGCCGGGTCCCAGAGCACATGCGCGTTGACGTCAGGCGGTACTTATACAGCAACTAAAGGCCTCTTGACGGCTAGCACAGCTACTGTGGGAAATTGGGCCCTCTAAACAGGTGACATTTAGCAGACTAAATGTATATATGGAAGCTTTTGTGACGGAGCTGGAGTAAAAGTAACTTGTCCAGAAGGCAAATATTGTCCACTTGGCACAACCTCTTAACAGAATCTAGCTGCCGGCTTTGTCCAGAAAGAGACTGGCTTATGGTACTAAAAGCCATGCGCATCTGGTTATTTCTGCGCTACGGGTACCATCGACACCTAAGTCACGCAGGGCTATTATTCCAAGCAGGGGTCTGCGGCCGATCTCGCAACGCTATGCACGGCGGGTTTTAACTGCCCTAAAGGTTCGATTGGCTCCAAGATGGCGCCATGCGCAGCCAACACTTGGTTCTCAGCGGCATCAGATTGCAGTAGTGAGACTGAATGCTGCACCACAGCTGGCTGTGAAGCTGGCAAATATTGCATTCACGGAATGAAGATCTCATGTCCTTATGGATTTATCTGTCCCAACCCTCGTTCTGCGACTACTGAAATATTCGATGCATGTCCTAAAGGTACTTACAGGAAGGCATTAGCTGGTTCAGTCGCCGCGACTGATTGCGCCAAATGCGATGCAGGGTATGGTTGTGTCGAGGAAGGCGCGAATGATAAATATACTCAATGCGGTGCGGGTTACTATTGCTACTCTTAGTCACCAACCACGACTCCACTTATTTACTGCCAGACTGTTAATCCAACAACATAGGTTGCTAGTCCAAGTTACGACGCTGCAACTTTCACTTGCACTAATGATTTAGGCACTGGTGCAGGTCCGACGCTAACTCTTTATGGTGTATGTCCAGTCGGCTATTTTTGCACTAAAGGCAACACAGGTCCATAGGTGTGTCCCTTGGGTACGTTTAGTGGAGCATATGCAGCTCGCGCAGCTACAGATTGTATCGATTGCACAGAAGGCTACTATTGCTCTGGTGCTACAGCCAAGACGGCATGTGCAGCAGGTACTACGTGTCCAGCTAAAAGTGGCACTGAGACAGCTATCACCGCTGCTGGTCTGTGGTCCGAAGCCAGATATCCAGCGTCGATTAAATGCGCTCCAGGAACTTACTTAAATGCGGCAGACACCCCAAAGAGCACTTGCAAGATAACGGAAGCAGGTAATTACCAGCAGCTGTTTGGCCAGGGTGTTCAAAATGCATGCTTAGCAGGCCATAACTGTAATGCAGCATAAATTGTTTATCCTAGAATGTGCAAATACGGCGAGTATGCAGGCACTCCGAATGGTGAATGCACTAAGTGTTAATAGCACTCATATTGCGCTAAAAATGCGCAGACTGCTGCTGAGGCAACAACCTTTAAATGTCCAAGCGGATACGTCTGCGAAGAGGGTGCAAACCACTAATACATGAACATTGACAAGTTTGCATAAGAAGGCGCATAAGCATCAATTTTTGATCTTACAGCCAAGAACTACCTGTGTCCTCGAGGTTTCTACTGTGACGCATCAGCAAATCCAGCGATCGGAACAGCAATCCAAATCGAATGCCCAGCTGGTACCTACATGCCTGCAATCGGAGCAGTAGCTCTCGCTAGCTGCGTCGACTGCCCCTAAGGGTACGTCTGTGACGACACTTTGTTCTCAGGCTCTATAATAACTCCAGCAAGCTGTCCCTCTGGATAGTTCTGTGTCATAAAGACCGGTGGAGCAATCATTTCAGCGGACTGTGTTGCCGGCCAATTCTGCAGTGCAAAGGCTGGAGCGGCTTATGACTGTCAATGGGGCTAGTATCAGGATTTAACTAAATAGACCACTTGCAAGTAATGTCCTAATGCAAGGATGTGCTCAACTAAAGGTCTAGCGGCAGCCGAAGCTTGTTCTGCAAACCACTATTGCGAATAAAACACAAACGGTGCAGGAACAGCAATTTCCTAACTTTGCCCAGAAGGATAACTAGTCCCATTAACTGAAACAGACCCATCAAACAAAACGAAATGCGTGGATATCGGCATCAACAACTGGTATCGTTCTCCAGGAAATGACCTAACTAATAGTCCTCTGAATGGCTTGATCGAAGATGGTTACAACTGGGGCAAGACTGGCGCCAAGGATAAGATTCCGTCTACTTCAACGGTTTGCGAATCCGGTTTCTACTGCCAAACGGGTAACATGCTTCCATGTTCAAACGGAAAGTTCTGCAACAATCGCCTACGCAAAGTTGATGGTGATGATTGCCCAGCAGGCTATTACTGTATCCAAAACACAAACCCAGATAATTCAGTTCTGACCGGAACTAACTTCAAAGCTTTAATTAGATAGTTCTGCGCTCCAGGAAGAGCGTGCCCATAAGGAACGAACAATGCCCAAGGAGTGAAATGCGCTAAAGGCACTTACAGTAGCGCTTATGGCCTGGTAGACATCAATGAGTGTCATGATTGTCCCGAAGGGTTTGTCTGTGACTAGGAAGGCATGACCTGGGCAGATGTAAACGTTTCTGCCAAGTACTGTCCCGCCGGACAGTATTGTACCTCTAAAACGGACGGCACGACGATCACACCGAATGACTGCACGACAGGAACGCACTGTCCAGGAAAAAACTTCTAGATGGATGTCTGCGACGGTGGTACCTACACAGATGCAATTAAACAATCGGCTTGCAAGATATGCACTGCAGGAAATTACTGTCCATTTACGCCAGGTGTCGTAGCGGCTCCAGCTTCACAGCTAACAACATGCCCACAAGGACACAAATGCTCTGTAGCATCGTTACACTAGCCTGAACCTTGCTCACCCGGTTCGTATCAAAATTTGACAGGACAAACGACTTGCTCATCTTGCCCGGCTAAATTCTATTGCCCAATTTAAGGCATGATAACTCCGATCCCATGCCCAGACACTATGAAGTGTCCTGAAAATTCAACTAAACCGGTTTAATGCCAAGATGGAGAGTACTGTGACATTAACAAAACTGAGACGCAGTCCGGTACGGTCGGATATGTTGATCCCCGAGATGCCACTGGTACAACTTTTATGGCCTGGAGCACATGCCCTGAGGGTTATTTCTGCAAAATGGGGCGCAAAATATAATGCTACGCGGGCTACGTTTGCTCTGTAAGTTCAGTCACCCCGACTCCAACAAATGGCCAAGGTGGCTATATTTGCCCAAAGGGCTACTATTGTCCTGCTGGCACTCTTTTCGGAAAGGAGATAGCGTGTCTCGCAACTACTTACAACCCATCATTCGGTGCTGAATCTGTTGCCAACTGCATCACTTGCTCAGTAGGGTTTAAATGCGATACAGCAGGTTCGACTTTCCAGACTCCGATCGCATGCCCGACTGGTTTCATTTGTCTCCCAGACGGGAGCCAGACGAATTGCCAGAAAGGCCACTACTGTCCACAAGGAGTCGTTGAGTAGATCCCCTGTGAAGATGGCACTTATCAAGATGAAGAAGGTAAATCAAGCTGCAAGAAATGTCCTTCAGGCAAATACTGCTCAAAGACCCTAAACGCAACCACAGGCAAAATTTAAGGCGCAGAAGCAGGTTTGACATGTCCTAAAGGATACTACTGTCCTGAAGGCACACCATACATGTATTCATACCCTTGTTAGCCCGGCACGTACGCTGACGATGATGGTTATTAAAATCAGTACTAAATCAAAGATCCAGCAAGAAATTCTATTCTGTATACAGGCTGCATCCCGTGCCCGCCGACGAACTACTGCCCGGAGCTAGCGATGCTAGACACCACTGATTTTGCGAACAGCTATAAATGCAAGGATGGTTACATCTGTCCTGGTGGTAATGCTAAGAAGATTGGCAGTGACACATGCCCACCTGACTATTATTGTCAAAAAGGTATACCCATTAAATGCCCAGATGGTACTTTCATCCAGATCAAAGGTGCAACTAGTATTAATGAGTGCATTGACTGTCCTCCTGGCAAGATCTGCCCTAATCACTCAATCGGTATGCTTGATTGCCCAGAAGGATACTATTGCGATGTTGGTAGATACTTCAACACTGACCCTGCAGTGTCCGCTTTCAAGATCTGTCCAACTGGACATTATTGTCCTAAGGGCTCTGCCTAGCCGCTGAAATGCAAACCTGGAACTTGGCAGAATCTCACTCAACAGAGCGCATGCAAGATGTGCCCGATCGGTCAGTACTGCCCTGATAGTGGTATGATCACTACTAAACCATGTGATGCATCCACTGGCTACCGAAATTGGTATTGTCCTGAGGGCTCAATCTAACCAAAAGTCTGCAAGATCGGTGAAACTTTCGATCCTACAACATTGACGTGCCTCAAGTGTCCAGCAGGTAAATACTGCTGGCCAGAGCCTGATACCTGGTCAACTGATCTAGGAGTGCGGGGAGATTGTGATTTTGGTATTGGCTATCTTTGCCGATCTGGTTCTTACGCAAAAAAGCCATAGTAAAAGAATCTCTCATTGATTTTGGCGGGCAGCAGTCTCTTTTAGACATACAACGGCCCTGTCATTCGTGGCTTTTACTCAGATGGGCTTGGAGGCGCTTTTCCTTGCCCCGCAGGAAAATTCTAACCTAGTGCATTTTCAACTGGGTGCCTGGACTGCATGAAAGGCCGATATTGCGACAAGACTGGAATGTTTGATCTTCAAGACAATCTGTGCAAAGGTGGCTACTAATGTGCTGTAGGCCAGACCTAGCCCGACCCGCCCGCCATGAGGTGTCCGAAGGGTTATCAGTGCCCTAACAAAGTGCCGACAAAACTTATCTGCGAAGATGGATTTTATTCAGATAAAGAAGGTCTTACGATCTGTGAACCATGCCCAAATGGATACTTTTGCAAAAACAACAACGCTCAACCACTAGCGACTCTGGTTGCATGCGTCCCTGGATCCTAATGCAATATTCAAACGCCGCGACAGCCCAACTGCCCTGACGGCTTCTTATTCACTGGCGCATAGTGCAGCAACTGCACAGCCGGCAATTATTGCAGAGGCGGTCAAGTCGCTGGTAAGTGCGCTGCTGGTTTTATATGCAATGGTACTGCAACCTTGGATCCTAATCCATCTGGCTATGAATGTCCAAAGGGCTAATATTGTAACAGTGGTGTTTCTGCTGGTATGCCGTGTCCTTTTAAAACGATGAGTATTGCGGACAAACAGCGCTAAATTACAGACTGCCGTGGATGCCAGCCGGGCTATGTATGTAAATGGGGAATACGTGAGACTTACCCGTGTCCGGCGGGATACTGGTGTCCACCGGTAGGAGACATGATAATCTACAAAAAATACGAGTACCCATGTCCTGCGGGCACTTACAACCCTGAAAAGCTGAGAGTCTTCTAGTCAGACTGTCTTAAGTGCGACGAGGGTTCGTATTGCCCTGATGAAGGCATGACCTCAGTTGGAGCCAAATGCCCTAAGGGTCACTTCTGTCCTATGGGCACCAAGAAACCTCGAGCATGTCGGGCCGGTACCTACATCGACTACGAGGGCGCTGCATTCGAAGATGACTGCATTGACTGCCCACTAGGATCCTATTGTGAAGAAGCGTCTGCCGAACCGATCGAATGTATGCCAGGTTTTATGTGTCCTGGCAACACTGCAATTCCAAAGCTGTGCCCCGGCGGCTATTTCTGCAATAACGAAACCTAGTTCCTGCCTGAAATCTGCCAGCCAAATTACTACTGTCCTCTCGGCTCAGGTAGGATGATCCAGTGCGGTCCACAGTACGTCTGCGGTCCAGGCACAGAATGGTAGCTACTTTGCGGTCCTGGCTTTTACGTAAAAGACTTTAAGATTCCTTAGGTCCCAAACCAATGCTTACCATGCACTAAAGGCACGTTTAGCAACATGGACCTATCAGGTTGTCGCCCATGCACGCCAGGATATGTTTGCTACGGGCGAACCAATACTCCCTTTCCATCAATTTTCAACCAGCATAACGGTGAGATTTGTCCAAAAGGCCACTATTGTCCGGTCGGGACCTACTCAGCCTACCCGTGTCCCCCAGGCACTTACAATCCATTTGAAGGTGCTGACAGTGATTTAAAATGCCGCGTCTGTGCAGCAAACACCTACAATAACTAGTATGGTGCGGTAGGCTGCAAGCCATGCGGTTAGTTCGCAACATCAAGAGAGGAAGCCGCTATCTGTAGTTGTAGAGGAGCCGGAAGATTGTACTCCCTTGCGGATGCCTCTTGTAGATGCCAAAGCGGGTTTGACTTCAAAGACTCCTCAGGCGTCAGTCTTGCCCAAGCCAGCTCGATCCAGGATTGCTTCCCCTTAGTGCTCGATAGATGCACGAATTTCGGCAATGGAACAGACTTCGTGCGCACTCCGAGCGGTGAATGCAAACGCTATGATGACTGCTCAGATTCATGCTTTGGTGAGCCAGGTATCAGGTCTTCTGTGACGGGTATCTGTACATGCACTAATTATAAGAACGTCGATGCGACGTGCAATCAAGACTGCAGAAAGAACGCGCCGAAAGTGAACTACATCAACAGTTATCAGGTGCAGTTGATCTATGCAGATGGCACAACAAACATTGTTTCACTTAACGATGTTGGTGACAGTTATGGTGATGTAAATTGCCCGTTCCCGCCATGTACTGCTAAAAGTGTTGAAATCGGTAAAGATGGATTTGGAGGCATCTATAGTCCATCTTAACTAGTGAACAATCAGGTTCAAAAGGAGAAGAAGAAAAAATAAAGATTGCTAATTTCCTAACAACTAGGCGGCTCTATGGAGGACAACAAAGACCAGCCATAAAATGGAACAAACTATATCAACGTAGTGGTGAACTCAACAGCCACTTATTCAATTGATAGAGTCCTTCTAAACGATACCGATGACCTTTACGACGAAATTTCGTACGAACACCGTCGTCTACAATAAGTGTCATCTAACGTAGTCAGAAACCCAGTTTACTGCTTGACCTAGAATGAGACCATGATGTTCTCAATTCCAACGCCCTACAATTACCCGGTTTACATGCGTGACAGTGTCCTCAACAACAACCCAGATTTCGACTACGGTCAATTCCTTCAGCTCGAAAAGAACATGAAACGCAAGCAAGCTCTTGGCGACCTCAGCCCCACCATCTTCTCATTTACCTTCAATGATGCAGGCAGCTATGTCTTCTAAGACTCTCAGGACAAGAACAATCTTTTGATCGTGTCAGTTAAGGGCAAGGGTGAAACTTGCAGTGATCCGGACCGATACATCCAAAGTGCATCAGCTTCGAACGTCGCCGAGCAGGGCGTCAAGATTAAAAACTCTATCATCCAGAAGCCAAATTATCTGCTATACGCGTTCTTGATCGTGATACTGGTTGTGTGTACCGCGATCGCGCTAATTATGATCGGATATTGCTTGCGCAAAAAATGGAAAATTGAGGAGCTTACCCAGCGCACTTACCGTGAGCTGCAGTACAAACTGTCTATAAATCATGAGAACCAGGAAGTTTATGATAACTAAAATGACTTTATCAATCATAAGTCCGATCTGATAGCTGATGAAGAAGACGACTTAGATAATTTTAATCTCGATATCCAACAGGACTTAGTCGACTCAGGAAAACGATACCTCAAGTTATTCGCTAAGAAGAAAAACAAGATAAAGAAGTTCAAAGTGAGCCGCAGGGACCGCTTAAACGAATTAATCCGGATAATCAACGATGACTTTACGAAACTTGCCGAGCAGGCTTAAGAGAAAAAGTTGAGATACTTGGACTTTAACAACATCAAAGATGAAGGAGCTTTGAAAGAAGAGATCCAAAAGGAACTAGAGGCTTAGAATGAGAATGAGCGGCAGGAGGCTGAGTAGTACGCTAAGAAAAAAGAGGAGCTGATGCAGGAAGCCTCAAAGCGAGATGTAACCAAATACCACGACATTGTTAAGAACATGAAAGACGAAGCCAGGTAGGTCATGAAGGATCTTAACAGCGCAAGCCCGGTTGGCGAGATGGACGAGGCGACTATTAAGGCCAGAAAAGAACTCGCTATTCACGACAATGGAGACATCAACTCAAAGGCCAATAAACTCGTTTTCGAAATTGAGAACAACCCGAATTTGACCAACGAGGAGAAAGAGGCGCTTTTGAGAGCTCATGACGAGGCTATGCTAGAGCTTAAGATTTCCATGGATGCAGATCGCAAAAAGCAAGAGAAGGAAATGGACAAAGCCCTTTAAGAACGTCTGGCCCGACGTAAGCGTCTAAGAGAAGAATAGTACCGCAAGCAGATAAATGCAGAGCAAAAGAAAGTCGAAAAAGAGGTAGATAAAGAGATCGCAAAGGAACGTGCGGATAGACATGAAGAGATCGCTTAAAAGCTTGATGTCTAGTTAACTGAGCTAACTTACCTAACCGACTCCGAGCGTGACTTGGCTGCCAAATAGCTTGAGAAGGACGCCCAAGAAGAACGCAAGGTAGTTGAAGAAGACCTGCAAAAAAAGCAACGAAATTTGCTTGAGCAGAGGAAGAAGGAAGTCGCATAGAAGTTCCTCGCTGGTGCTGATAATGATGAAGATCTAAAAAAAGAGATCTAAGACCTACTGAGCCAGTTTAGTAGCGATGCTTAAAGCAGTGCTATTTTGAAACAAGCAGACCAGCAGAAAGCAGATGAGGAAGAAAAACTCAAAGAGAAGATCAGGCTTAGGAAAGAGAAGATCGAACGGCAGAGATAGAAGGAAGTCATGAAGATCAACAAGGA
>Ga0169931_10010990_pt1 | contig 12831 bp, 14 predicted proteins | sample Kivu_15m_20L_FD_129675 | JGI IMG/M metagenome (GOLD analysis project Ga0169931, IMG submission 129675) | Freshwater microbial communities from Lake Kivu, Western Province, Rwanda to study Microbial Dark Matter (Phase II) - Kivu_15m_20L... | ecosystem: Environmental > Aquatic > Freshwater > Lake...
GAAGTCCATCCTGAAAGTGAGCGGCGAGAGCTACAAGCAGCAGGCCGCGCAACACCACCATCACTAGGCCATGGCGAACAAGGTCATCTACGCGGTCTACGACGATCCTGAGCAGCTGAAGGACGGCGCGCGCAAACTCGTTTCCAGCGGCATCAAGGTGAAGGACGTGTTCTCGCCCTTCCCGGTGCACGGCCTCGATCCCATCATCGGGGTCACCCGCACGCGCCTGGGCATCGTGAGCTTCATGTTCGGCATCACGGGCACGGCCCTGGCGGTGCTGGGCATCTGGTACTTCAACATCTTCGACTGGCCGATGAACATCGGCGGCAAGCCCAGCTTCCACTACTACCAGAACGTGCCGGCGTTCATACCCGTCACCTTCGAGTTCACCGTGCTCTGCGCTGCGCATGGCATGGCCATCACATACCTGATCCGCAACAAGACGCTGCCGGGCATGCCCGCCCGCAATCCCGACCCGCGCACCACCGACGACAAGTTCATCATTGAGGTGCGCACCGCAGACAACCACGGCCACGCCGCTGAGGCCATCGCCGAACTGCTGCGCCAGACTCCCGTGACCGAGATCAACGAGCGCCAATGCTGAGCACCATGCGCACCGCCAAGACCATCACCGCGATCGCGGGCATCGCACTGCTCGCGGCCTGCGGCGGCGACCCCAACAGCCCGGGCGTGGAGTACATGCCCGACATGTACCGAAGCCCGGCAGTGGAAGCCTACGTGGACTACGGCCAAGACCCCTATTACCGAACTGAAGAGCTTGCCAAGGAACAGCGCAACCGCCAGAGCGCGCGCAAACCTGTGCAGGGCACCATCCCATTCAGCGCTGATGCCAGCAAGGCCCAGTTCAACATGCCGTACCCCTATGCCAACACGCCTGATGATTATGAGCGCGCGGGCATGGAGCTGAAGAGCCCGTTGCCGATGACGGAAGCCACTGTCGAGAAGGGCAAAGTGATCTATGAGAAATTCTGCGTGCATTGCCACGGCACGAAGGGCGCTGGCGATGGTCCCGTGGTAAACAACGGCAAGTACCCGGCCCCAGGCGCGTACACTGGCCCTTTGAAGGACCTGCCCGAAGGCAAGATCTTCCACTCCCTGGTCTACGGTAAGAACGTGGCCATGGGCTCCCATGCTTCACACTTGAACAAGGAGGAGCGCTGGCTGGTGACGCATTATGTGCAGTACCTCCAGCACGGCGGCAAGATGACCCGCGAGGCCACTGCCGACACCACTGCCACAGCCGCCACGAACTGAACCGCACGACAACGGAACCGCGATGAACTTCACCATCAGCAAACGGGCGAGCACGCTGAGCATGATCCTGATCGGCGTGGGCGCGCTGGCCACAGCGGCCGGCGTCCTCGGCGACCATAGCGATCACCACCAGCATACGTGGAGCGCCCTGCTCGTGAACGGCTTCTTCTTCCTTGGCATCGGCCTGGGCGCGCTCTTCTTCTACTCCCTGCAGAACGCCACCGAGACCGCATGGAGCGTGCTGGTGAAGCGTGTGTTCGAAGCGGTGATGGGCTGGGTGCCGGTGGGCGCTGTGATCATGATCATCGTGCTCGCAGCAGGCACCTTCGGGCTCCATCACATCTACCATTGGATGGATGAGAGCCTATACGTGAAGGGCGGGCCTAACTACGATGCGATCATGGATGGCAAGAGCGCCTTCCTGAGTAAACCCTTCTTCTGGATCCGCACGCTGGCCTACCTCGGCACCTTCGTCATCGCTGCACGGTGGTTCCGCAAGAAGAGCCTGGAGATGGATGGTCTCACCGGCGAGAGCCTTGTGCGCACGCACCTGCTCACCTACCGCCGTGGCGCCCTATTCCTGGTCTTCTTCGCCGTGTTCAGCAGCACCCTTGCCTGGGACTGGCTCATGAGCATCGACGCCCACTGGTTCAGCACGCTCTTCGGCTGGTACGTATTCAGCGGCATGTGGGTGAGCGCCATGATCACCGCCGTGGTGATGGTGCTGTACCTGAAGCGCAAGGGCTACCTGCCGCAGGTGAACAACAGCCACATCCACGACATGGGCAAGTGGGTGTTCGCGATCAGCTTCCTCTGGACCTACCTGTACTTCTCGCAGTTCATGCTGATCTGGTACGCGAACATCCCGGAAGAGGTGACCTACTTCCAGCAGCGCATCAACGATCATCCCGGGCTGATGTGGACGACCTTCTTCATCAACTTCGCGGTGCCGATGGTGCTGCTCATGAGCCGTGACGCGAAGCGCAACCCGCGCTTCCTCATCGGCGTGGGCACGGTGATCTTCATCGGACATTGGATGGACGTGAACATGATCGTGATGCCCGGAGCCAACGGCCACCACTTCCATGGGCTAGGCCTGCTCGACGCGGGGATGTTCGTGCTCTTCCTGGGCGCTTTCATCCGCGTGGTGCTGGGCACCCTGGCCAAGGCGCCGCTCACACCGGTGAACCACCCCTACCTGGAGGAAAGCGTGCACCATAGCATCTGACCCACGAACAAAAGGCAACCCTGCCGGATTGAAGCATAGCGGACAATGACCAAGCTCCTGATCCTGACCGTCGTGGTACTGGGCATCCTGGCGGTGGCCCAGCTGGCCCGCGTGTACGAGCTCACCTCGAAGCTGCGAGGCAAACGCGAGGAGGACATCACGCCCGCCGACAACCGCATGAACGCCATGCTCATGTGGCTCTTCCCGATCGCCTACTTCGGCTTCTTCCTCTGGCTGGTGCTGGCCTATGGCGACAAGATGCTCCCAGTGGCGGCCAGTACGCAGGGGGCGGACACGGATTGGCTGCTCGCGCTCAACTGGTGGATCATCATCCCGGTATTCTTCATCACGAACATCCTGCTGTTCTACTTCGCGGGCAAGTACGTGTACGACAAGAATCGCAAGGCCCACTGGCAGCCGCACGACAACAAGCTCGAGCTGGCTTGGACCATCGCGCCGGCCATCGTGCTGTTCGTGATCATCATCCTTGGCCTCACCACCTGGCAGCGGATCACCAGCCCCGCCAGCCCCGAGGCCATGCGCATGGAACTCTACGCCAAGCAGTTCGATTGGACCGCGCGCTACCCTGGCACCGACGGCATGCTGGGAGCAACCGATTTCAGGCTCATCAACGGCGACAACCCGCTGGGCATCGTCACGGAGAAGACCATTGACAAGCGCATGGCCGAACTGGTCCAGGAACGGGCCGATGCGGTAGCCAGCCTCGATCAGGTGCTGCCCGATTCGAAGGTGGCCGAGATCGAGCACCGGATCGAGTACCTGGACCGCATGGCCGCGCGCATCGTGAACCTGCGCCTGGTGATGCAACAGGACATCAAGGCCAAGGGCGAGGCCAGCACCTACCTGCACGGCGCCGACGACGTGGTGACCAAGGACTTCTACCTGCCGGCGAATCGGGAGACTGACATCGTGATCCGCAGCCGCGACATCATCCACAGCGCCTACATCCCGCACCTGCGCATCCAGATGAACGCCGTGCCGGGCATGACCACCAGCATGAAGGTGGTGCCCACGATCACCACCGACAGCATGCGCACCATTCCCGAGGTCGTGCGCCAGGTGGAGGAGATCAACGCGATCCGTCTTCCCCAGGGCAAGTCGGAGTACGTGTTCGATTTCCTGCTGCTGTGCAACAAGATTTGCGGAGCCAGCCACTACAACATGCAGATGCCGTTGATCGTGACCAGCGCCGGGGATTTCGACGCCTGGCTGGCCGAAGCGAACAAGAAGCCCTTCGAGGCGATGCCTGACACCGCATCGCCTGCGATGACAGATACCACGAACACCAGCGCTGGCGCTGACTCCATGGCGGTTGCCGTGGCCGATGGCCAAGCGCCGAACCCGTAAGCAGAGACGACCATGGGTGCACACGCGCACGCAGCAGACGCCGGGCACGCCGCCGGCCATCACGCGCATCATCATCACCAGGAGAGCTTCATCTCCAAGTGGGTGTTCTCGCAGGACCACAAGATGATCGGGAAGCAGTTCCTGGTCACCGCCATCATCATGGCCTGGGTGGCCGTGATCATGAGCCTGATCTTCCGCCTGCAACTGGCCTGGCCCGAGGAGGGCTTCGCCTTCTCCAACTTCTTCCTCGGCGACAAGTGGGCGCCGGGAGGCGTGCTGGACAGCAACATGTACCTGGCCCTGGTCACGATCCACGGCACCATCATGGTGTTCTTCGTGCTCACCGGCGGTCTCAGCGGCACGTTCGCCAACCTGCTCATCCCCTTGCAGGTGGGCGCGCGCGACATGGCCAGCGGCTTCATCAACATGCTGAGCTACTGGTTCTTCTTCCTGAGCAGCGTCACCATGCTCTCTTCCCTCTTCGTGGAGGGCGGCCCCGCCAGCGCCGGCTGGACGATCTACCCCCCGCTGAGCGCCCTGCCCAAGGCGATGCCCGGATCAGGCGCGGGCATGAACCTCTGGCTGATCAGCATGACGCTCTTCATCGCCAGTTCGCTCATGGGCGGCCTCAACTACGTGGTCACCATCCTCAACCTGCGCACCAAGGGCATGAAGATGACCCGCCTGCCCCTGACCATCTGGGCCATCTTCCTCACCGCCGTGCTCGGCGTGCTCAGCTTCCCGGTGCTGCTCAGCGCGGCCCTGCTGCTGCTGCTCGACCGCACCATCGGCACCAGCTTCTACCTCAGCGATATCTACATCGCCGGTGAGGCCCTCGAGCAGACCGGAGGAAGTCCCATCCTCTTCCAGCACCTGTTCTGGTTCCTGGGCCACCCCGAGGTGTACATCGTGCTGCTGCCCGCGCTGGGCATCACTTCGGAGATCATCTCCACCAATTCGCGCAAGCCCATCTTCGGCTATCGGGCCATGATCGGCTCCATCCTGGCGATCGGCTTCCTCAGCTTCATCGTGTGGGGGCACCACATGTTCATCACCGGCATGAACCCCTTCCTCGGAAGCGTCTTCGTGGCCACCACATTGCTGATCGCCATACCCAGCGCGGTGAAGGTGTTCAATTACATCACCACGCTCTGGCGCGGCAACATCGTGCTCACGCCGGGCATGCTCTTCAGCATCGGCCTGGTGGCCACCTTCATCGCCGGCGGTCTCACGGGCATCATTCTGGCCGATAGCGCCCTCGACATCGCGGTGCACGACACCTACTTCGTGGTGGCGCACTTCCACATCGTGATGGGCATGAGCGCCATCTTCGGCATGTTCGCCGGCATCTACCACTGGTTCCCCAAGATGTACGGCAAGATGATGAACACGAAGCTGGGCTACGCCCACTTCTGGATCACATTCATCTGCGCCTTCGGCGTGTTCTTCCCCATGCACTTCATCGGCCTCGCAGGGGCCCCGCGCCGCTACTACAGCTACACGGAGTTCCCCATGTTCGACAGCGTGGTCGACCTCAACATCGTGGTGACCGTCTTCGCCATCATCGGCGCCCTGGCTCAAGTGCTCTTCACCTACAACTTCTTCTACAGCGTGTACCGCGGGCCCAAGGCCGTGCAGAACCCTTGGAAGAGCAACACGCTGGAATGGACGACGCCCGTGGAGCATATCCATGGCAACTGGCCCGGGCCCATCCCCACCGTGCACCGCTGGCCCTACGACTACAGCAAGCCCGGCAAGGCCGAGGATTGGGTGAGCCAGATCACTCCCCTCGACCACGGTGAAGAGGAGCATTGATCCCCTCGCGTGAAGGCGCGAAGCCCTTTGGAAAGTCCGCACCTTTGGTTGCGGGCTTTCCGCTTTCTTGACCCCATGCGAGCGCGGCTGGTCATCCTGCTCATCCTGGCGGCGAGCACGGCGCACGCGCAATTGATTGACAGCATCGCAGGCTTCCTCGAGGAGAAGCCGCGCGTGGTGGCCCGCCTCGATGCGCGCGGCGGCTTCATCAGCAACCGCAGCGTGCGCTTCGTTGGCGTGAAGCTCGGGCTCGAGCACGAGCGCCGCTTCCAGTACGGAATCGGCTACAGCATGCTCTTCCCGGCCGAAGGGCGCGATGTGGTGGTGGATGGCCGCATCGAATCAGGGCGCCTGCGCATGGGCTACGTGGCGCCCTATGTCGACTACGCCTTCTTCAAGCGCGGCAACTGGGAGGCCCGCATACCGTTCCAGATCGGCATTGGCGCGGGATCGCTGACGTACCGCGATGCGGAAGGCCGGCGCCGCACGGCGGCGCGCTCCGGGCTCATCCTCTACGAGCCGGCCATGACCATCCAATACCGTTTCCTGCGCTACTTCGGCATTGGCGCTGGCTGGGGCTTCCGATTGGTGATCCAGACAGGCGATGACCTGGGCGAACGGCTCACCGCCCCCGTGTACCTCTTCGGCTTGCGCGTGTTCCTGGGCGAGATGGTGCGCGATGCGCGCGGCGCCTCCGAATGACCAAGGGCTACATTCGCCAACGCCATGGCTGAGAACTTCGATGTGCGCAAGGAGCAGCGCTCCGCCTCCGACAAGGAGATGGAGCAGGTGCTGCGCCCGCGGCGCTTCGAGGAGTTCGCAGGGCAGAATGCCGTTACGGACAACCTGAAGGTGTTCGTGCAGGCGGCGAAGCAGCGGAGCGAGGCGCTGGACCACGTGCTGCTGCACGGGCCGCCGGGATTGGGCAAGACCACGCTCGCCAACATCATCGCCCAGGAGATGGGCGTGGGCATCCGCATCACCAGCGGGCCGGTGCTCGACAAGCCCGCCGACCTCGCCGGCCTGCTCACCAACCTGGAGGCGAACGACGTGCTTTTCATCGACGAGATCCACCGCCTCACTCCGGTGATCGAAGAGTACCTGTACAGCGCCATGGAGGATTACCGCATCGACCTGGTGATCGATGCCGGCCCAAACGCGCGCACGGTGCAGATCGCGCTCAATCCGTTCACCCTGGTGGGCGCCACCACGCGCAGCGGCCTGCTCACTGCGCCGCTGCGCGCGCGCTTCGGCATCAACAGCCGTCTTGATTACTACGACAGCACCATCCTCAAGGGCATCGTGAAACGGAGCGCTGGCCTGCTCCATGTGCCAATCGTGGAGGATGCCGCCAACGAGATCGCACGCCGCAGCCGTGGCACGCCGCGCATCGCCAATGCCCTGCTGCGCCGCGTCCGCGACTTCGCGCAGATCCAGGGCGACGGCACCATCGACCTGCCCATCGCGCAGCATGCCTTGAAGGCGCTGAACGTGGATGCGCACGGCCTCGATGAGATGGACAATCGCATCCTCGGCGCCATCATCGACAAATTCAGCGGCGGGCCCGTGGGCCTGACCACCGTGGCCACGGCTGTGGGCGAAGAGGCGGGCACCATCGAAGAAGTGTACGAGCCCTTCCTGATCATGGAGGGCTACCTGCAGCGCACGCCGCGCGGACGACTAGCCACCGAGCGCGCCTACAGGCACTTGGGGCGCGTGCCCAGCGTGAAGCCGGGCGGGCTGTTCGAGTGACAGATTCTTGAATCACGGTGTTCCCAATTTGTGGGCATTGCTGCGCTGCAATACGGCGGAGACCTTTCGCTAACTAATCCAATGAGCCATGCGCACCGCACTTCACATCCGCCAGGCCGCCTTCGCACTGATCGCGGCATCCTTCACCGCTCCGCTGCAAGCGGAGGCAGGCCGTGATTTCCCTGTGGAAGTGGTCTTCACCGGCTGGCTCCGCGTGGAGGACCGCAATGTGGATGACCTCGTGCTCGTAGTGGAAACCGCCGAGAGCTGCCTCTACGCCGAGGTGCTGCCCAGTGGGCGCTTCACCATCGCCGTGCCCGCAGGCTCGCAGGCCCGATTGGCCTTCATCAAGCCGGGCCACCTTACCAAGGAAGTGGAACTGGACACCCGCAACAGCATGCCCACCCGCAAGGCCATGCGCGCCAATCGCACCGTGAAGTTCGATGTGGTGCTGGAGCCGGAAGAGAAAAGGCCCGGCCGCAAGTACGATGGCCCCGTGAGCTCCCTGGGCTTCAACAAGGGAAGCGGCAGCACCAAGGTGCGCCATACTCTGAACGTGGTGGCCGACGACCGTCCGAAGCGTTGAACAACGACCGCCTTGGTGCCCGCTACTTTCGCGGAGCATCATGGCGCAGGATCCAACCCCTCACAACCCCGGATCAACGAAGAGGAGCGACATGCTCCTCTTCGCGTTCTCGGTCGTGATCTCGATTGCCGTGCTGGCCTTCCGGCGGCCGGACGCCTTCACCATGCCCTGGTTCTATGGTGAGGAGGGGCGCGAGTTCCTCGCCGACGCCCACAACATCGGATGGGCATCGCTTTTCAACACGGCCAACGGCTACTTCCACCTGTATCCGCGGCTCATCGCCAATCTGGGCCTCGCTATTGGCGTGCCCGTTCCAGCGATGGCGTGGGTGAACCTCTTCGCCGTGCTGCTCATCTATCTCGTGGTCTGGCGCTACACCTGGGCAAGATTCCCGGGACCGCGCGCTGCGCGCTTCTTCGCCGTGCTCGCTATCACGCTGGTGCCTTTGGGCAATGAGATCTGGATGAATCAGACGAATCTGCAATGGCCCATGTCCTTGCTCATCGTGCTGATCCTCTTCGGTGACGCGCCCACCCGCGCGTGGCAACGATGGGCGGATGGACTCCTACTGCTCCTCACTTGCCTTACCGGCCCCTACGTGCTCATCCTATTGCCGCTTGCGTTGTGGCAGCTATGGCGGTGGTGGAAGGCGCAGGATGGCGACTCAGTAAGAACAGCGCTGAACGCGGGTATCATGCTCCTTGTCGCTGTTGCTTGCACGGTATCGCTGGCCAGCTATGGCACGATTCAGCGAACCGATGGCGTGTTCGACCCGCTCAATCCCGGCTTCGCGAATGCCGCGTACGTGCAGCTCTGGTACCCGCTGATCGGCAAGGGCGTGCATGCCACTCCGCGATGGCTCGGCACCGCACTGCTGCTCGTTGGCATCGCGGCGCTGGCGCTGTTCTGGCGATCGGCGCGCGGCAACCGGTTCACGCGCCTCATGCTCATTGCGGCCGCGCTGCAATTCGCCGCCGTGATCATCAGTTATCGCGGGCTTCCCGAATTCCTCTCGCCGTACTACGCCGGCGTGCGCACCTTCTACCTGCCGGTGGTGCTGATGGCTTGGGCCGTGATAGCCACGCTGGATTGGCGCACGCGCGCATCAATGACGCTGATGACCGTGCTCATGACCTGGTGGGCCGTGCAGACCGCGCTCTTCGTGGGGCCGCAGCGCTTCAGGGATGAGCCGCCCACGGTTGAGCTTGCCCCGCTCACACGCGGAGAGACCGTATTCGTTCCCATCGACCCGTCCCCGTGGGTGATGCGCCTGGAGCCGAAGAAGTGAGGTCCTACTTGAATGCCGCCATCCCCGTCACGTCCGCGCCCGTGATCAGCAGGTGGATGTCGTGCGTGCCTTCGTAGGTCACCACGCTCTCGAGGTTCATCATATGGCGCATGATGGGGTACTCGTTGGTGATGCCCATGCCGCCGAGCATCTGCCGCGCCTCGCGCGCCACGGTGAGCGCCAGGTGAACGTTGTTGCGCTTCGCCATGCTGATCTGCTGCGTGGTGGCGCGGCCTTCGCTACGCAGCACGCCCAGTCGCCAGGTGAGCAATTGCGCCTTGGTGATCTCGGTGATCATCTCGGCGAGCTTCTTCTGCGTGAGTTGGAATGAGCCGATGGGCTTGCCGAACTGGATGCGCTGCTTGCTGTAGCGCAGTGCCGTGTCGTAGCACTCCATGGCCACGCCGAGCGTGCCCCATGCGATGCCGTAGCGCGCGCTGTCGAGGCAGCCCATGGGGGCGCCGAGGCCGCTCTTGTTGGGCAGCAGGTTGGCCTTGGGCACCTTCACGTTGTCGAACACGAGCTCACCGGTGGGGCTGGCGCGCAGCGAGAGCTTGCCGTGCGTGGTGGGCGTGGTGAAGCCCTCCATGCCACGCTCCACGATGAGGCCATGGATGCGGCCCTCGGTGTTCTCTGCCTTGGCCCATACGATGGCCAGGTCGGCGAAGGGCGCGTTGCTGATCCACATCTTGGCGCCATTCAGCACGTAGTGGTCACCGGCATCCTTGAAGGTGGTGACCATGCCGCTGGGGTTGCTGCCGAAGTCGGGCTCGGTGAGACCGAAGCAGCCAATCTTTTTGCCCTGCACCATGTCGGGCAGCCACTTCTTCTTCTGCTCCTCGCTGCCGTACTTCCAGATGGGATACATGGCCAGCGAGCCTTGCACGCTGCACAGGCTGCGCAAGCCGCTGTCGCAGCGCTCGATCTCCTGCATGATGAGGCCGTAGCTGATCTGGTCCAGCCCCGGACCGCCGTACTGCTCGGGCACGAACGGGCCGAAGGCGCCGATCTCCGCGAGGCCGGGGATGATGTCCTTGCTGAACTCGGCCTTCTCGAAGCGCTCCTCGATGATGGGCTTGAGGTGGGCACTCACGTGCTTGCGCGCCGTGTCGCGGATGAGCTTCTGCTCCTCGGTGAAAAGTTCATCAACCAGATAATGATCGTGGCTCTGGAAGAGGTCGGTGGCGGCTTTCTTCTGCGTGATGGTGCTCATCGGACGTTACGGGCGTTGCGGCGGCGAAATTAGGCAGACGCTTGGCGGAGCGAGGCCCGGATACATTTGCCGCCGATGGAGGGCGCGCCTCTACCCGACGATCCGTTCACGGCGCTCTGGGCCGCGGGCGTCTTCCTGTGCTGCCTTGTGATCCTGGCCACCGTGAACATCGGCTCGCCGCGCAAATGGCGCGTGCTCCGGCAGGCCGCCCTGCGCATGCGGATGGGCACGCAGGCGCTGCGCGAAGAGGCGGATGCCGGCGACCGCACCGTGCTGAGCCTGCTGGCCGTTGCGGTGGCCGCGCTGGCCATGCTCCTCTGGCAGGCGGCCGTGACCCATGGCGGCGAAGCACCGCCCTCCTTCCTTTACTTCTTCATCGGCACAGCGGCGGTGATGGCCGTGCCCACAGTCCTGCTCAGACTCATTGCACTGCTGGCCCGGGCCGATGCAGGAATCTCCGAGTACCTGCACACGGGCAACCTGCTGCATGCCGCGGTCGGCATTGCCATTCTGCCGCTGGTAATGCTGGCGGCCTACCAGGCGCCATGGCGCGCGGCCTTGATTCTTGCGGGCCTTGTAATCCTGGGCGCGGGGATCCTTTACCGCTGGCTCAGGGGGGCGTTGATCGGCCTGAGCGCGGGGGTGCCGTTGCGGTTTGTTCTGCTCTACCTTTGCGCTGCCGAAATCGGGCCCCTCCTGATTGCCTTGAATTCATTGAGGAACAGCGCCCTCCTCCACTCCTAAGTCTACCAGGCCTTGAAGATCAAGAGGATCCTCATCTCGCAGCCCGCGCCAACGGATGAGAAGTCGCCCTACCATGAGCTGGCGCGCAAGTTCAACCTGAAGCTCGAGTTCCGGCCCTTCATCAAGGTGGAGCCGGTGGCGGGCCAGGATTTCCGCCAGGAGCGCATCAGCATCCTGGACCACTCAGCCATCGTGCTCACCAGCCGCAACGCCGTTGACCATTTCTTCCGGATGTGCAAGGAGCTGCGCGTCACGGTGCCCGAGAGCATGAAGTACTTCTGCGTGAGCGAGAGCGTCGCCTACTACGTGCAGAAGTACATCGTGTACCGCAAGCGTAAGGTCTTCATCGGCAGGCAGAGCTTCGGGGAGCTCATCGACGTGATCAAGAAGCACAAGGACGAGAAGTACCTGGTGCCGTGCAGCGATATCCAGAAGGCCGAGATCCCTGAGCTGCTCGACAAGGTTGGCGTGAAGTACACCAACGCCGTCTTCTACCGCACCGTGGCCAGCGACCTCAGCGACATGAAGTCGCTGGACTACGACATGCTCGTGTTCTTCAGCCCCGGCGGCATCGAGAGCCTGCTCAAGAACTTCCCGAAGTTCAAGCAGAATGGCGTCTTCATCGCCGCCTTCGGGCCCACCACCGCCAAGGCTGTCGTGGATAATGGACTCCGACTCGACCTACAGGCCCCGTTGCCGGAAGCACCCAGCATGACCGGCGCCATGGAGCTCTTCATCAAGCGCGAGGCAAAGAAGAAGTGAGCGCCGCCCGTCATGGCGCCAACCTCCCGCAACGGCCTTGACCCCAATGGCTGAGCAGCGCCATACCTTCCCGAAGAACGAACGGCTCAGCGGCCGCCTGCGCCTCAAGGAAGTGGCCACCACTGGCCTCGCGGTGAACGAGCACCCGTTCAGGCTCATCGGGAAACGCATGACGCTCCCCACGGAAGTCCCGGCCCAGGCCGCCTTCGCGGTGCCCAGCCGCAGCATGCCGCGCGCCGTGGACCGCAATCGCATGAAGAGGCTGATGCGCGAGGCCTATCGTCAACACAAGAGCCCGATCCTCGAACGGTTGCGCGGCCAGGGTGTACAATGCGCGTGGCTCTTCATCTTCCAAGGGCGCGAACCGGTGACGCACGCGCAGACCACCCTCAGACTAACGCGCGCGCTTGATCGTTGGATGAACCAGCATGGCTAAGTTCCTCGCATGGCCACTGATCCTGTTGGTGCGGTTCTACCAAGGCGCCATCTCGCCGCTGCTGCCCGGCGCATGCCGCTACACGCCGAGCTGCTCGGAGTACGGACTGCTCGCCTTGCGTCGCCACGGCGCCTTCCGCGGTGGCTGGCTCACCCTGAGGCGCTTCCTATCTTGTCACCCATGGGGCGGACATGGTTTCGACCCCGTACCCGAAGCACACGAGAAGCATGAACACGCGCACTGATGCCCGCGCGCCGCGTTGGCGCACCCTGCTGGCAGCCGTTCTCATCGCCGTTGGCGGCGCCTTCACCATCGCCGCGGGCGACAACTACTTCGAGATCAGCAAGAACCTGGAGATCTTCAC
>Ga0169931_10010991_pt1 | contig 12830 bp, 7 predicted proteins | sample Kivu_15m_20L_FD_129675 | JGI IMG/M metagenome (GOLD analysis project Ga0169931, IMG submission 129675) | Freshwater microbial communities from Lake Kivu, Western Province, Rwanda to study Microbial Dark Matter (Phase II) - Kivu_15m_20L... | ecosystem: Environmental > Aquatic > Freshwater > Lake ...
ATTGTTTTGTCTTCAGATTATTAAGAATAGTATTCTTACTTTATCTAATCTTGAGGACAAGGAAAAACTTAATCCCATTATTAGTCCTAAGTTTTCTAAACTTTAAGGCTTGCTTATTCGGGCTCTTGACTACAGAAAGGAGTATCGAACGGACTGCTGAAGCAATCAGCTTTCATCATATGTTAGTTTTGATTTTAATTCGCTTTTGCAAGCTAAAAATTCATTTTTATAAACGAGAACATTTTTATGTTATCATGTGACCATATATAAATGTTTATACTGTTCTTAACTTTAAGTTTTAAAAAAATATTTTGATTGATAAATATACTTTAGTAAAATACTTAAACATATTTTATATTTATTTTTATGATTTGTCAAGTGTTTAATCAGGAAGCAATAGCTTGTGTAATTTGATTTCCATTTTGTGAGTCAAAATAGCTGTTCCAGACATTGAATCCATATAGCTGGTATCCCTTGCTTTTCAACCAATCTTTAAAGGCTCTCAAAGTGGAAGGACTGACATAGGATTGTGCCTGACGAGCATCGGTCGATCCCAGAACTCCAATTAAAAACTTTTCAGCAGCTATTCCTGGGAAACTTGGGATAGGGATGCAGCTAGGGCAAAGAGATTTAAGGTTTCTCCAATGAAGATATACGTCTTGAAGGTATTCGAGAGATCCTTCCTTGATACCGTCGTACCAGTTGCTGTAGGCCCTAGCTTGATAGTAATTGATAGATTTGTCAGCTAGCTTGTAGAGAGCAACCACAAAGTTATAGGGCTGACCTTTAGTATCAGGGTCTGGTACACCAGCGCCTTGATAAACTCCAACACAGTCAGCAGTCACAACGAAGAATAGGTTCCAAGGAATAATTTTTAATCTTTCTCTTAGAGTGTTGATCAAATTAGCAATTTGTTTGGGCGAGAATGAGTAATCAGCATCGAAGTGGAAGTCGAGCCCCTATATTCCGAAGTTGTTGATAATATTGATAGTGCTCTCGATAAATGCTTTCTGGGTGTCATCTGAGGCCAATACTCTCTTCCATATTTCGACGCTTCCACCAACTGAAAGCAAAACTTTTTTGCCCACATCCTTCCACTTTTTAACCTGATTTCTAGGGAAATTAGCTTCGTCAATAACAAGTGCTCCGTTGCCATTGACTTTAGCCCATGCCAAGGTCACAAAGTCAGCACTGAAGTACACATCGTCAGTTTGAGATTGTCCGCAGAAATCTCCGGAAAATCCACAATAGTAGACGTTCATGACTGAATTCACAGCCGAAAACTTGTTGAATTTGAAAGATTGAACAAGAATCAAGCCCAGAACTATCAGCAAAATCTTCATTCAGATTATCTAAGATAATTAATCTATTAATCTATCATATCTTATTGACATAAAGCACAATAATAAATTTTCTATTTTGTTTGCCGTAGATAATACGCTTCATATTGCAAATTTGAAGTTTCATTTAATTTGATAACTATCGATGAGTCAAGCTGATCAACAGTTGCTTTCTCTTTTGTAAAAAGCAGCTAATCCGATTCAGTCTGTCTCCTTATCGCTTCAGCTCAAAGGAGTCTTTGCTCCTCCATAACAGTGGTAATGTTTCTTTGATATAGGAAACTTACTGATTAGGCTAATCCTGGTGTCTTTAGTTACTCGCTTAGCTTCATGCAGTTTGAATATTCAAACGGTAAAGTAGAGCCTCGTAAAGTAACAAACAAAATATTAAGTTGACTGAGGTCTAATTGCGAGCTCAATAATAAGCCAAAAATAAGAAAGGTGGCAAAAAGGAAGCCAAGTAAGAAGAACCTCCTCCAGTCAAGTAAGACCCTGAAGCCGAAAAAAAACGATTGGAATGGGAAGCACTGTCAGAGTAAGAAAAATTTTACAGGACTCAATAAGATCCTTACAAAGCATTTAGCCTTTTATGGGCTGAGCAAGAAAAGAAAGAGAGTCTTTAAGGCGAAAGTCTCAAACGACTTTAGCAAAGTGTGAGCAAAAAGCAGGCAAAAATTAAATTGGTTCGGCAACCGGTAGGTGGTGAATAGGAGATAGCAAAAATTAAAAAATCTAAGCCTAAAAATTTAAATCTTGGGTAGTTGTACGCTGCAAACTACATCGGAACAATCGATCTGTCTAAATTGAATGAGCCTGGATAAACAGCTATTGAAGTGCGTGTTCCTATCCAATTCGAGGGTTAAGTGCCTGCTTAGTGCATCAAAATAGACGCTTAAAAATGTTATGCTTTAGTCAGGATATAGCTTTCTGAGCCTCTTAGTCCTCTGGTTACATAGGTCACCCCTTCTACTTCGGGAGTGCTAGGAAACAGAATACAGAAGAATAACAGTCCTAGCTTGGTGTTACGCTTACGCTCTGAGATAAGCAGAATGGTTAGAGCCATAAGTCAATAATACGCTAATTTCTTTTCTAAATAGAAGGACATAACTGACGATAAGAAGATGGGCTGGGCAAGCAGCTCAAACTATAGTAACATTTCAACATTGAAAATGAACGAACTCAATAAAAGAAAAGATGCTTTTCTTCAGGAACTTGTGAGTTCAGGGAAGTATGCTTTGATCTCTGAAAGGCTAGTCAAAATAGTCAAAACTATAGTTGTAGATAAGTGTCGTAAGTAAAAAAAAGGAGCCTCTGTGACTAAGTAAGCCCTTCAGAGTATTCTTTCTGAGCTGAATTTATACTTCAAGCAGCTTTTGTAGAGTACGCTAGACTAATGTATGGTAAACGATGGTCCTTTGCTGCATGAAGACATTGTATTGGGACACGAAATGGTCAAAAACTCGAGGCATCAATCAGTCACAAGCTTAAAATAGTCTATACAAGATCGTCTCGCTCGCTAGACCAGGTTAGCAAACTAGTACGAGATAGCTAATCAGATTCCTCAGGCAGAATAAAAATATCTGAATATAATAGCAATATCATAATCTTCTTAATCCTCTTTCGAGTAAAGATAATAATATGCCCGCTTTTGTTTGCGTCATAATAAATATGATGAAGCCTATGCAATTTATCTGGTTTTGAGATCAGAGCAACAATCTTTCTAGCAGTAGCTTGTATTGACATTTTTCCAACTTCAACGCAACAGAAACTCATAAGCTTTGCAAAGGTTACAAGATCTATAGAGTCAATAACTATAAGCTTCCTAGAAAGTTACAATTCATCAGCTATTGTCTTTCACTTACCTGCAACTGGGCCAGCAAAAAAAAGCAGAAAAACACTTGACTTTAGCTGAAAAATATTTTTTGTTTCAGAGTAATCCTAACATGCGAATTCATCCTATCAACAATCCTTACGTTTAACAAGGACCAAAAGTTCCCAAACCTGGCAAAGTAGCCTCCCTTTTGTCTAACTATCAATCTCAAGAAATGAAGTAAAGCCTCTTGAATATTTTAATAGGATATGGATTTTCGCAGTTAGCTCTTCGCTACGCTGAACATGTGCCGAAATCAAAAAATAAATTGCTGCTTTAAGCTAAGGCTCTGTTAGGATAAAGAAAATACAACTAATCTTTGGAGCTCGTTGAAGAACTGCTATAAAAAGATGGTCGAAATCAGTAGCTTTTAACTCTTAAAGCTAATATATCGTTCCTTTCTGAACGCATATTCTAATGCGAAGAAGTTTATCTAAATTTATTGGCTCTAAAACCGGAACAAACATAAGCTTATTCGATCTACTTAAGACTGGGCTTCACCTATCTGAGTCGCAAATCGTGGTAGGACGCTAAGACAATATTCAATAAGGCAGTTGAAATCAGATCTAATTCTTCAATAGGCTGGCTCGGACTAGGACAGGCTCACTTATAGCTAGGCTAATTAAATTAAAGTCAGTAAGCTTTTGACTTGAGCCATATATACAACCCTCTTTCGACGTAGCCAACTCAAGGACTTAAGAAAATCAATGATCTCATTCATTAGAGACACAAGCAGGAATACGTATACTTCTCCAAAAAGGAGGCTGATGATTGAATCAATCAAATAAACTCATCTATGATCATAATTTTTGCATCAAGATAAACTGAATCCAGGGAAAATTAGTTATGCACTATCTCCATTAGAACCTAAATGGACACATGGATGATATCTGTTGCCTACTGGCGGAAATATTGTCGTAAGTTCAAAGTTGTCTTTAACAGATTTGCTGTTATTTTTTCTAAATCTAATTCTATTGTTAATAGGGTCATATTCCATGTAAATTACGTCATTAGGCGCAAATTTGAATGATTTCACTGTAGAATTGAATTACTTATAAGTATGTGACCACGAAAGACCATTCGTAGAAATCATATAGCTCCCATGACCTATGTTGATGGCTTTAAAACAAAAATTATTTTATTTTAATGTTTTTCGAAGACCAACTCCAACTCCGATCCATCCTACAATATTTTTGACCCTTATGGCCCAAGTCGACCTGCAATCTATGTATAAGTATGATTACTTGTAGGTAGTGGTTTTTCAGTCATAACAAAAGTCTGATTGTTTTACTAAGTTTTAAGCTGAGTTATCAGCTTTGACTGTATTGAGATGAATTAGCCTTTTAAAGTGTCACTCCAGTCCATACGCTTTAAGAAAGATCCAGATTTTTTCTATAAAATTTAAGTAATTTTTTGAGTCTGTTTGGTCACTTAATTTGCTATCAGATTTAAAGTTTATGAAGCTATCTTTATGGATTTTTAGCTGTTTTCAATAATATTTTAAACTTTTCTTCCTATTTTAAAGCCATTTTGATCTTAGCTTTCAAAAAATGAAACAATTTTGTCTATAAAAGTTTTGAATTCACGGTCGGAGGGTTTCTCTCTTTTCTTTCTCATTTATGAAAGCCAAAATAAATCTATTGTTTTGTCCTATGATGAGTTGAAATACATTTTTACTTTATTCTAAATGGCTAAAAATTGATCTTAAACTTATGAACGTACGATTGCTAGCTATTTTAGGAAGTTAATTTTAATATTTTAAAGGCATTTTGCTTTTTAGGCGTGGTTTAATACAGTTTATAAGTGTGCTTAATTTTGAAACTGTTATAACAGTTGCTTCAATGCGATAGTTTTGTGACCATAATGACTTTAGTACTCGCATAGGCAGCATATCAGTCCTTTTTTGATACAAGTTTCTTCAACACAAAGTCGACTTAATTGTTAATTATTATGCTCTGGATGACTGCACTTAGCATACACGAAGTCACTGTAGTTCATTCGAAATTATTTATAAGTATAAAGATTTATGATTTGAACAGTTTGGTTTGAATAATAGCACATAACTTTATATAACTTATGAGCAAAAAAGAACCAGTCAACGACAAAGGAAAAGTTAAGGAAGCAGTAAACAACATAATAAGTAGAAAGATAATCTGGCAAAAGCAGTTATCGAGGCCAAGAAAAAAATATTGCAGGGCGCACTAACAGTAAATATCAAATCATATAGTAAGCTCAGTAGTAGCTGATGAAATTCATCACGCAAGAAAGATAAACTCTAGGTGGTGATGATTCGGTCCTGTTGCTGCCCGGCTTAGTCACAGTTGCATAGATACACATCATCGAAGGTAAAACAAATTATACGCAGGTCGAAATAAGAAAGCAGAGGAGTTTTTGAACACTGCGCTTTGGAATTTTTTGAAAAGCAAAGATAAAGCTGACGCAGATAAGAGAAAATAAAAAGGACAATACCTGTCTCAAGAGTAGCCGTCTATTAAGGCAGTGAATAGCTTGAATATCGTATAAATTTGGCCCGTAATTTTGCAAAACTGCACGAAGCTAAAAACAACTATAAAGAAGCAATCAAATAGCTTAAAAATTCAGTATTTTCTAAATTTAAGTTAGATTTATCTGGAATCAACTAAATGGGGTCCTGAGCATCCTTGTGTTGCACAAAGCTATTTCTTGTTGGGCAAAGTTTTTGTAGACATGAGCAATCCTACAGCAGGCGAAGCATTGTTTTCAAAAGTAGCTGAGATATGGTATCGTTACTTGAAGAAATTTTTTGATCTTGGACCTGAGAGGCAGTAATAATTTTTGGTTGAGCAGTTTGTGCTTGAATAAGCCATCAACTATCTTGCTTTCATTTAAAGTAAAGAAAAAATAATACAGAACATTTCTAAGAAGCTTATGAGGACTAACAGGCGGCTATCGTTTTCACTCCAGCTTCACGCACATACTATTCTATCGGTCTTCTTTACAGAATATTTGGAGATGACCCTAACTGTGAAGCCTATCTCAAAGAAGTCTATCGCCGTTGTTTGCAATTTTTACCACCGGATCATAGAAAAACTGCTTAAATGAGGTCGATGCTGCAGAGCATGAATATTGATATTAACGTTTAAAGCGAACCGTTAGGACGTCCTCCTCGACCTTAGGACTAGCTCGGTCAAATGGGATAAGATGATGATTGAAAACAAAATTGATTGCTATTAATAATAAACATCAAAAAATATACTAAGAAAGTCTATTATGAGCAAATATATCACTCATTAGGCTTAGTTTCATATATGATCTCACGCATTCTGTTGAGTTTGCTTATTCTGTCAAATTTCGTTATGCTTCCAAGACACAGCCAGCAATTGAGACCATAACAAAGATCAACCAAAGAGGTATCGTAGCTTTCAAATGCGCAGTCTTGTAGCACAAGCTCGCTCTATATAAAATCTTTTTTACCTTTACTTTCTTTAACTAACGCCAATCTCTCAAAATGTTGCTAAGAGTCAAAAGCTAGAAAGCTCGAACGCCGAAAAGATTAAGCTAAAATTTAGTTGCGTTTGCTTGCTGTCTCTGCTCCTCGGTTGAATCTGGATGGCTATCGGCTGTTTGTGGCACAGAAAGATCAGCTATTTTGTTTTTGATATTTTTATCAGCTAAATTGATGAGTTTTCCATGACGAGCTCCAACCAAAACATTCTTAGTGACCTCATTTTCTTTCAAACTAGTCTTATTAAAAAATCATTTACTATAAGTTTACGCCAGGCTGCCGATTAGGTACTGGCTAAAGGATCTTCTAAATATTGGATGATTGGCTTATCCTGTACAAGCTTGACCAGGTAGTCGATCATTTGATCGTTGTCGAAAGGAGTTTTTGGATTTTATAACTAATATTTTTTAGTGTCTGGAGCGAAGAGAGTATCAGCTGCCCAGCTCAATCCTATGGCCAGAGTCTATTTGCCAGCTCCCACACTGTTAATAGCGTCTTCTACTATCTTTAAATTATCAGCTATAGTGTCAAGAGGACAAACAAATGTGCCATCAGGCGAAAGTTTTAGAGCAGCCTCACCTCCTTTACCTGAAACGATATTTTTTCTGACTGCCTGCAGAGCGGTCTGAAGAACCAAAGGATCTTTTACCTATCTAGCAAGTATGTAAAATTTAGTGACTTTGCACTTAGATCCGATTACTTTGCCTCCTTGAAGACAGCCGACCATGCATTTGAGAGACTTAGGACCTTTGTTATCAGCTAGCTATGCGACCAGCTAATAGGGTGGACGACTTACTAGTTGAGAGCGAACCAGTGTAGGCAAAAAACTTAAAGAATTTACTGCATAGATACCTTTAGACTCATTCTAAGTGTAGGCTTTTTAAAGTTCCTTATCGATTTCCTACTGTTGCTAGCATTTTAGCTTGCTTATTGCGGGAGAAAGCTTGTTTTGAATGAAAAGTGCAGTTTTTAGTAGACCTTTTCCTGCTAATCTATCTTCATCATAGAGCATATTTTCATCAGATAAAATTGAAAAAGGCTGAGGCAACCATAAACTAAGTTCTTTCTATAGATATCTGACTGTAGCTCTTATTTTCAAAAAAGTAGTTCCTTATCCAGAAGTAGTCTCACTCGCCTATACAGAAACAAGCTCAATAGGTGGAGTAGCCATCTGTGTTGCTATTTGTTTACTTTTTGCATTTGAGCTATTATGAATGCATAGGGATCCTCAGGTCTGCCTTTAAGAAGATCGTTGATCGTTCGATTGATCAAACTTTAGATCTATCTCAGATGTATTGTACTTAAAATTTGCGCATGTATGTTTTGACATCGTTGGAGATGAAGGGCGAAGATGCCATGATAAGTTATAATAGATGATTGGATTTGAATGCGATATAAGTTATAATTTATGAGTGCAAAATAGGCATCCTCCGAGGAAAGTATAAAAGTAGTCGACATGCAGAGAGACATGATTAACTAGGCTTTTTAAGTAGCTAAAGTGGCTCTAAAAAAACACGAAGTCTAGAGAGAAGTGGCCAAGCATCTTAAAGAACATTTTGACGCAAAATTTTAGTAAGATTGATATTAACTAGTCCAAGCTGGCATTGTATTGTCGGCAAGAGCTTTACATCAGTAGTTACTTACTAATCACGGCACTACATTCACTTTTAAATCGACGACAAAAGCATAATTTTGTTCAAGTTCGGATGAATGATATTTCTTATCAGAACATGTCATAATTAACTTAAAAAACCCTAAAAATAATGTATTTAGTTCAATTTTACAACATTTTTTTCATAATAGATCATCAATAAAAATTCCTTGTCATGACTTGATAGAAGTCATTGAAGCTGATTTTTCCATCTTTGTCTATATCACCCATTTCGATCATTCTTTTTACGAACTACTCATCTATCGGCTATTTGAACTCTCTTAACACATTTTTAAGTTAAGTAACAGTGAAGTATCCTTTGTTCTCCCGATCATATTTTTTGAACACTTTCTACACATCTCTCCTGGACTAATTTTGAATAGGTTTGGTGCTCATGGCTTTCATGAATTCCTGAAAAGATATGCCTCCTGTTTAATCTGCGTCAAACTACGCTATTATTTCGTAAATGGTCTTTTTGGCGGGAGCGAATCCGTGTTCGCTCATGAGTAATTTCAAATCGTTCGGCAAGAGCACGCCCATACCAGTAGAGTCGTAGTTGTCAAAAACTTATTTAAGCTCAATTATGTCCTCTTCTGAAAATTAAGCTGTACGGTAGTCTCTTGGATTGAATTCTTTGAGATCTTTTCTTCTGAAACGAATGTCATAAATGTGGGATTTGTTTTATGTTTTTCGTGACGTTGCAGGGTTGTATCTGAAATTAGTTGAAGCTTTCATGCTGTTATACACTCTGCTGAGGTTTATAGACCCCGATCTGTTTCGATTAGTGTCTTCTAAGTTCCTCATACTTTGATCAAATATTACAAAGATGCATTATAATAATAGCTATCAAAAATGGCTAAAATGCGGGCTTAGTTTTAAAAATTTCTACAAAATAAGTTAAAGTCTCCCCAACGATCATAACTAATCAATGGCAATCAGATCTCTGTTTAAAACCTTAGCTTGATTCTTCATTCGATCATTCTTTCTTAGTACGAAAACAATCCTATTTTCGCCAACGATTTTTTCAAAGAAATCTTGCTTCAAAACGCATCGATAATAATGAGCGTTGTATACTCGAATAAATTGACTTATATGCAGATTCGTCATATAGTTGCAACTATCAGTCTTACTCAGCACATTCTCTACCATCCGTCTATATAGCTACCTACTTGCATAAACAACAAGATTCATAAGTATGTAGGATGGCTGCTGAATCAACAACCCCTGTAGTCGATCAGATCTATTCGCTAAGAAATGGTGGCTTCACATATCAGTCAGCAATTTTATCAAAATATCTATCAAGCATCATACACTTCCAGAACTAACTACTTGTTAAAATAACTAGGCATTTTTATCAAAAATATGTCTTTTCCATTACTTCTTTTGAAAAATTTGATATAACAAAAATAGTCTGCTTTAGAAAACTACAGAGGTCAACCTACTGCATAGTGGGTTATGCTGTGTCTTGCATTTTTTGTTCTAAATGTTAAATTTGATGAATTCAAACAAAAACCTGTTTTAGAAAAGCTGCTTGAAGCTCATCGTTCTTTGAATTTTCAAGATTCTTTTGTGATTAAAATAGATGCAGGATAACTTATTGAATTTCATAACAAAGTCATAATCGAGATACTGAGAAAGTTGGACTCGTTTAGTTTACAGAAAATGCTTTAAGAGATACAGATGGACCACTACTTAGCGAGCAAATTAGTAGGTAATTTTATAATCATACAGTAACTCCTATTCTGAGTGAAAACAACACAGTTCTTGACAACATAGTGTTTTCCTCATCTTTTTCGCCCTCTCTAAATATTTTCTGATTTTGTTTAATATCTAGATAAACTACACTTATCATACTGTTTTAGCCGGATTGTTACGAACTCCTTTACTTCCTAGGCATTTTTACAAAACCATTATATGTTGGATTCTTCCATAACGTAGCTCTAGCTCTATCATTTGCTTTTCGTTCATGTGATAAAAACCCTTCTAGAAGTCAATACCTTAAGAGACAATTCCCATATTGCAATTTGTTTAAGATCGATAATATAGTTTGTCGTTGTAGCCAAAACCGATGCTTTAAACTAAAAAAAGACCATAGAACTATGGTTCATTTTCTTATACTACTTTACCAATAACGACTAGTCTCATGCTAATGTTTTCATCCGGTTGAAGTTTGCGATACGAAAATATTTATTCGCTCAAATTGTTTTATTTTTCGTGCCGGCTTTGCTATAATATTAACATATCTGATCTTTTTTTACTATTAAATGCTGGATTTGTATTCAAAGGATTTTATGAGTGAATAATTAGCTTAAGTAATTAAGTGAAATGCGTAACTTAATGATCAGGTGTAGAAAACATTTATATGAATCTTTATTTTGATTTTTTAGATTTACAATTGTGATTAGTATAGGTGCTAATAGTACAAGAGTGCGACTAGACTGATGGATTAAAATACAGTCTAAGACGATACTAACCTGTTTGTAGTTGACGGACGATTCCGTTAAGATGGCCTACACTATCAGCCGTCTGCATTAATAATACTGAATGCGGCTGAATTATATGATAAGTTTAGTAAAGAAGAAGTTCTCCCAGACCAGTTGTGTACCCCATGGTGTTTACTATCAATTTTTTAGTAAAAAGCTACTTGTTGTATATGCTAAGCAAATATTTTATTCCTTTTAGAAAGTTTGATATGTTGTTTAGAGGAGAAAATTAGCCGATCCAAACTCGTTTACAAAAGTCACCACTAGTCAAACTCAAACATCCCTACATCTGAAAATTACGACCTATGTCACAGTCTAGCAACGCACACTAATTATTTTTTAGCAAATATTAAGCTAAAGTGCTTTTCCCCGTGTTTTTAATACCTATCAAGATTACAGATCCTCTATCAAAGAGACATTTCGGCAACGAAGGCCACGATTATTTGTTTGACTAAACATTTTCATTATCTATTTATTCTTCAATCTGAATATCTGAAAATAAATGCTGTTGATTCGGAACTATTTGTTACTACTGTTATTCTGATAGGAGGTCTACCACTTATTTGACTTTTTGCTTTTTCTTTTTTTTCTTATCCTTGCCTATCTTCTTATTTTTAACTTCGGCTTAGCTCATAGTTGAAATGTATATGTAAACTAATCTAAAAAATATAATTGATATCGTAAAAAGATTAAATTTTAAAAGTTAATTATATATAATCATCATTTAAGAACCTCTTCTGAATCTCGAAGCATAAAAAAAAGTTAGCTTAATATTTAAGCCATTTACTCTAGATTTAACTTAGGAGGATTTTTGAGAGTATTCACTTAGTTAAAATTTTATCTATGTTTAAATTAAAGAAAGTTGATAGTTTGAACGACTACAGAACAGCCAAAAAAAATTATTTTTGTTTCGCTTTAGTGATCTAATTGAATCGATTTGAATTTATTAAGCTAATGCAATGATTTTTTGACCATCAATATAGCTACTTATTTTTGAACATTTTAATCATAAGTTAAGTTTTAAATGACGTCTTTCTTCTGTTGTTAATCCCAAGTTTTTGCTTGCTTGAGTTTTTCAAGCATCTGACAAAGGCAATCTCTGATTTATTAATTTTATGTTTAAAATTGACGGCTTATTTTTTAATCTTCTTATGTTCTTTTAGCTAGATTCAATTTTTGTAAATATTTCAATCGACGATACCAAAGCAGTTTGTACATCAGAAACATGGTTGTTCTAAAAGGAATTTTGAATTTAGAAGTCAGTTGTGACGTGCCATTAAGAATAGCTCCAATAGGATCGATTTTTTATGATATTTATATGCACAAATCTTTAAAAGAATATTTTTAGGTGCTGTTTAAGTGATGTGTTTATTGATTTTTCGATGATAAAATTTTATTTTGTTGTAGTGAAAATAACATTTTGTTGGGTGAAAATCGATACTATTGTTGCTTTTTATCGAACGACTCTAGAAATTAAGTTTTCAACTTTTACATCTATGCACAAAAAGTGCGATTTTCTTTGTTTTAAGTCACCTATGTTTTCCATCGATATATTCTTTCGCTGTTTTGATTCATAAAGGAATATGAAGTTTTACTTACATTCATAAGAAATCTTTTTGAATTTTTAGCTTGACAAGGGTCTCTTTGACTATGAAGATTTGTGCTAAATTTCTTTTTGTCTAAACTTTTATGTATGCTTAGTAAACCTTTTGAAAAACTATTTTTTCTTTTAAAGTTGTTGGGAGACTGATTTATTCTATGCTATTTTAGAGAAGATATCAGCTTCGATTTTTTATCCCCTTTTGCGAAATCAATAAAAAAATTATTTTAAGTTGATTTTGATTAGATGGATTCTTTAGAAAATCTTTTGCTGAATGCTTAACTACTAGTGCGCATAAAACTTAAAGCATAAGATGATTTATATTTAAGGCTTTTCGGCTGATAAGTGCTCATTCTTTACTTTTCTATAATTTGATGATTTCTTAAATTATATATACTATTG
>Ga0169931_10010992_pt1 | contig 12830 bp, 14 predicted proteins | sample Kivu_15m_20L_FD_129675 | JGI IMG/M metagenome (GOLD analysis project Ga0169931, IMG submission 129675) | Freshwater microbial communities from Lake Kivu, Western Province, Rwanda to study Microbial Dark Matter (Phase II) - Kivu_15m_20L... | ecosystem: Environmental > Aquatic > Freshwater > Lake...
ATAAAAAATAAAGAAAAGTTCAACGAAGTAAAATATGAGAAAAATATTTGTAACATAGTTTCTTACAAGACAAAACAAAATAGCAGATGAACTCCTCGCACTGAAAGACGATTTGCAATTTATCTTAGAAAATAGAACAAAATCAAAAGTAAGATATTTAATTATAAAAATTATTCTAGTTAAAGCAAAAATTAGACCAAAGTTATACTTCGAAAAATTCAATAAATCTGAATGAATCTGAGTCTGAATTTAATAACTCGTCTTTTTCTGTTATATCTACCAATACAATAAAAAGAAAATTCAATTTGAAAGAAAGATTTAACCTTGAAGGAGAAACCTATATTAAATTACAGGACTTTCTGAATTCTTATACTCCTTCAAAAAATTTACTATTTCTTTTGGATTCTAAAAACAATTTCTGGGAGCTCGTAAAAAGAGTGGACATAAATAAAAATAACATCATAAATAACACTGACAATCTCATTTCAATAACTTCTATTTTAAAAGAAAATTGTACTTTGAGTAACAGAAGTAGAATGCAATGTACATATCCCAAATCAAAATTCTTTTGCATAGAGCGAGAAGATTCTCCTAGATCGAAATTAATTAATATTGAAATAAAAGACAATGAAATAAGTTTTAATAAAGAAAGCGAATTAGAAATTAGCAAAATAACTGATTTAAATATTAGTAATTTAATGAAAGATTTAAACGATTAAGAAAATTGATTTAACAATTTAGTCTAATTTGTTTCTGATTAGTTTAATAGAATTTTTTAAAATATAACAAGTATTAAATATAAACATTTGTATATTATTAAAAATGAAAATCTGAATTAGTTTTAAATATATTAATTAATCAGTATTATTATACTACATCCATTCTGTCTTCATTTCTATGTCTTCTTTCAAAATCGTCCTCATCAAATTCTGAGAACATGAATTCCTTTTCGTATTCCTTCAAGAATTGCTTGCTTCTGCTTATATCAACAAATAGTGTATAGACTGTTGAAATGTCTTCTGTGTCAACTTCATTAGATTTCCTTTTTTGAGCTACAAGGTTAGCAGCTGAGATTAAATGAATGGCGTATCTCAGGGAAGTCTCAACTCCTAAAATTATTTCAATTAAAAAATTATCTTACCGATTTTAGTTAAAAGTTCTTTTGCATCTTCTGTCATTTCTACGTCTTCCTCTTGACATCTTATGTCAATAATTTCTCTAATTTCTTCTTCTGTACTGGGCTTTGTAGTAATAATTAGGAGACGATCAAGTAAATCCAGGGGTAAACCATGTGGAGAAATTTGATTGGTCTGTCTGATTTTTGTGATACCCCTGTTAGTAGCCATTATGACTATTGGAGAAGATTCACTTTCAATAGCTCTGTTTATGTAGGCAAAACATTCCAAATCCAACATGTGAACCTCATCGATAAATAGAACTCCTGGGACTATTTCAGCACGACCATCTTCTCTCCATTCAGCAACTTTCTGGTCTATTTGATCTCTTATTTCTTGTTTAATTTCTCCTACTTCTCCAGAGAATAAAGCAATGAAACCTTGAGTACGTGAGTTGATAACGTCGATTTCATGCAGTGTAACTGTATGAACCACTTCTTTTCTTTTTTGTAGCTCGCCCTCGGGACATTGGACGAATCTGACATTTCCTCCAATAGCATCGTAGTCGCTGCTTCTGGCAAAAGATCTTCCAAGTCTTGTTATTTTTCCACTAGCTTTATCGATAGTAATTACGTCACCGGCCATTATTTTTTCTTTTTGAATAGCGTCAATCATTTTTTGTCCTAGATCATATTGTGTCTCAATATCGGTGGTTTTTAATGTAATTCTTCCAGTTTTAGCACCGCTGGTCAAAGATTTATCGATTTCGATTTCAACAACTTCTCCTTCAATTATTTCTGTCTCTTCTTTAATTCTGACTCCAATACTACGTCTGAAAGCTTGAGTAAGAGCTTCAGTTTTGCTCATTTCTAAGGAAAATATTTCAGATCCTGCCATCATTGTGAAAGGAACATCTTCTCCTAAGGCTTTAGCCATACCCATTGCAATCGCAGTCTTTCCTGTACCTGGTTGACCTGCTATGAGTACTGCTCTACCTGCAATCTTCCCCTCTCTAATCATTTGTAAAATGATTCCTGCTGCTTTTCTTGCATCTAGCTATTTAATTATATAAAAGATATATTTTTACCTGTCCAACCATTCCTTGACTATTTTTTCTGGGCTCTAAGCTTTCATCCAACCCTAAGCCTCTGATATGTGAATGAGCTCCGATTCTTTCTATTCTAGAAAGGTCTTTTACCTCTTGAATTTTTGGAATGTTCATTTTATTTATTTAGTAATATAAAAAATTAAATTTTACATTTAAATATCAAAAAATAATTATCACTGAAACTAATTTAAAGAAGTATATATATTCATTTAAATTTAAATTTTAAATTAACTTAATTACATGCAACAAAGACACACACAAAACATTGGTTTACTAACGAAAACTAACGACGATTATTTAGGATCGATGAGATCGTCGAGGATCAATCCCAAGACCACTTTCGACTACGAATGTCAGGCCACTCAAACTAAAAATCTATATCAACATAATTCCAAAATTTTTAATTCTGAATTCATCGAAACTGTGTCGACTACAAGGAAGTTCATCAGCACCCCAATTAAAAAGCAAAAATTAGCTGAACATGAAAACGACAGCAAGCAAACGGTGCTAGACTCAAGCACATTTTATAATTACAACAAATTTAACAATCCTTTCCTTGTTAATACTTGCCTTAAATTTGAAAATGATGAGACAAACAAGGAAAATTCAAACATCAAAAGCAATCTGTTTTCATCTCCTAGTCCTTTGTCAGCGAAAGGAGGATCTTATTCGAATGCGAGCTCTGGAATTAAGATGCCTGTTAAGAAGCTAGAATTTTCGAATAATTTAAAGGATGGCAAGTATGAATCAGTTAGATTAAACCTTCAAATGAATTTCAATAGTGATAATACAAACGTTTTTTCTAAAACCAGACAGGACCGAAAGCAGTTCCATCATCCACTCATCTCAAGTTCAGAAAGTTCATCAAACGAAATAGAAACAATGCTGGAGAACATCAGAGAAATCAAAATGGAATCCAATTCTCTACAAACTAATTCAAGTCTTCCTGAATCTCTCCTAGATGGGCTAGTGAAAAAAACCTTCTTCAACATTCCTAAGGAGAAAACTAATGACGAAAAATACAAAATTTTGGCCCTGAAGAAAATAAGGAAATCAACCCACAAGGATAACAAATCAACTACTAAGGTAGACGTTAGGATGAGAACAACTGAGGAGGAAACTCCAGAAACAATTATTCAGTGTAATCTCTTCAATAGAAGAAGAAAGATTGTCCACTCCGTTAAGAAAATTTATGCAAGCGAAATTGAACTTAAAGACCCTCTATCCTCAAATACAAAAAAATTCAGGATATTCAAAGACTGTGACATCGGGATAAACGAGAAATGGCAAAAGTATCTTATAGACAGCAAAGCAGATGAAGATGTCCCGACCGACGACGAACTTCTGAATAATGCTACTGCCTTTGTTCATAATAATTTAATAGAGTCGATCAGTTATCTTAACAATGCTAGAGAATCGAACATCTTAAACAACATCTGCTATCTGACCAAAAAGTGATCCCAGTTTTTCTCAGTGTGTGTACGAATTTTATAAAAATTAAATAATATAAAATATAATTAATATGATTTAAATTATTCCTTTTTTAAATAAATTGTTTATAATAGTTACAATATTTTTAACTATTTCATCATATAATAATCTTATTTTTAAAATTAAAAACAAAATGTCGAAGAAATTAACACATGAATTTATTTCTTTGAGAACAAAATGCGACAGGTTAGAAAAAATAAAAAGTTTAAATTTGTGGGGAAACGATATAGACGATGTAACCATTTTAAAGCAAATGGCAAATTTAGAAGTAGTTTCCCTTAGTGTAAATAATATAAAAACATTGAAAGATTTTTCATCTTTGAAATATTTAAAAGAATTATATATAAGAAAAAATTTCATTTCAGATATGTCAGAGGTGAATTTTTTAGTGGGTTGTAAAAATCTGAAAGTACTTTGGTTAGGCGAGAATCCAATATCAGAAAATAAAAATTACAGAAAATATGTAATAAAAACACTTCCTCAAATTAATAAATTAGATGATCAATTAATAACAGACGAAGAGCGGGCACCAGATGTTTTGGAATTTCCAGAACAAGAAACAAATAAATTAAATGTTTCATTACATAAAGAAAATTCATGGCATAATGATAGTTTGGTTAAGTCATATTCACTTCACAATTCAGAGGTTTATAGTAACAATGTAAGCAGGTTGATCAATTCTGAAGATGAAAACCAAGACGATGTATCTGATAATTTTATAATCGAGGATTTTAAATCTTCTAATTCCTCTATAAATCAAGCAGGAATTTATTCGAATAATGATAAGAGAAGAAAGATGAAAGATAAATTTCCTTCTAATTTGTATCGATCGAAGTCTCATAATAAAATTGATGATATTAACTTTACGAAAAATAATGATAATACTAAATTAGAATACAATCATAACAGAGAATTAGACGGTAATCGAAGTCAAAATTACAAATTCGAGAAGAATTCCACAGCTCAATTCAATTATAACCCTAGCGGACTATACGATGAGACACCTCCCGGACAAATCAAAAATTCGAAATATGAGAGATCAAGTACAAATTATAATCAATTTGAAAGTAAAAATAGTTATTATAATAACGATAATAATTATATTCCTCCCCAGAATAGAAAATCTAAAATAACAATGAAAAAATCACACAATATTTTGTCAAGTGTTCTACTTTTAATTCAGGAATTGAACAATAACGACTTGTATACTTTAAACGATGAAATTAATAAAATGCTGAGGTGATAAAAGTGAAATTATTATTATGGAAAAATTGTTACTTACATATATGGACCTTTCGATATGCAGATATTTAAATAATTATTTATATAATGGTAATGCTAATGGTAGGATCTCCTAAATTATATCAAAAAAATTTTAAGTTATTCTTCGATTTTGATGTATTTTATTTAAATAAATTCTTATTTTAAGTAATAAAAATACCATATAAAAATTTGATAAAAATAGAAAATAGTAAATAATTCAATAATATATTAGTTATCGCAAATAAAAAACCAAAAGAAAATGCATCCGTAAGTTCTGTAGCATTCCATGATCATTTCCATAAATTTAAAAAGAAGGAAAAATGGCTGAAGTAGCATACCTAGAATAATCAAGATAACAATAATAAAAGTATCGGCAGCACTAGAACACAACCTAGATCGATTATCTATGTGATCTATTGAGTAATCAGATTTGATATTTCTTTCGTTGCTATCTTCTGCTTGAGAAACGGATGATTCTCTCTTATCTATACGGTTTTTTTTTTTATAATTTTTATAATATTTTATAAATTCGTATGCACATCCAAATATAAAGAAAAATCCGACTAACAAGAAAATTGCAATTATGAACATTAAAATGCTTAAAAATGTCCAAAGAAAATTTAGGCATTTATTTTTGAAAGCTGAAGACTTTTTTGAGGGAGCTAAAAGAATTAAATTGTAATGTACCATTTTTCAAACCTGGACATCCTCTCATATTAAATATATAGTAGTGATAAAATTCATAATTTTTAAGACATAACCAGCAGAATTCATATCCGCACATTTCGCATGTGATATGGTTACACCCCCCTTCTTTTTCAATAAACATGTTACATTTAGGGCACATTTTGATCTTTTCACTGCTTCTCATCACATTCTTAATATTTTTCTAAAATTTTTATAAATAGAATTTACGTTTTTACAATCTAAATTTTTATGCCAACCTTCCTTGCAAATAGCACAGAACCTATGCTTTTTTACACAAAACACTAATGGATTGTTTCCATTTTTGTACAAAACCATTTCTTGGCAGTCAGGAAAGGAACAAGGTATAAACCCTTTCTGAAGAAGATTTTTCGATTCCTCTCTGTTTTTACATACCAGATATCGATGGAAAATATTCCTATCAACAACTTTTTGAATGAATTTTTCGTTGAATGTTTGTTTACACCCTGCATAGAGGCATTTCAAATTCGATATATGTCCTTCATTTATTCTAGTTTCTAAATAGTGCTTGACGCAATTTTTGCAAAATAAATGTTTACAATTTAAGGACAAAGAAAATTCAGGAGATATCTCATTAACATAGCATATAATACATAAATTATCATCAGTAAATTGATTTTCGAGCTGTTTGATGAATTCCTTTTTCAACATGATTTGTTTTTCATTAATTGTTTTTAACTTACTCATAATTTCATTTTCATTTTGGGCAGTATTCTCAAAATTATCAATTAGTTTATAATGGCTTTCATGGATCTCGGTGTTGTCGGTCAGGTATTCAGGATAAACTTCATGTTTGTCAAAAGAATCTTTACAAACAATACATAGATTTTTTAGATTTTTATCAACATTTGGCTGATTATAGAAAAAGTGGTTGTACTTTCCAGTTTCAGGATCTGTACCAAGAATCGAAATTGCTTGCTCAAAAGAACTGAATTCATACCTGGCAAAAATATATTTAATGACATCTATCGAATAGCCTAAAGGTAAATTAGAAGGTTAACTAATAAAATTTTTACCTAAATTGATTAATCTGCTGGAAATTTCAGGAAGTTCATCTAGAATTTTTTTACTTTTCTTTATCATCTTTTTGTTTTGCTTTACTTTTATTACACAAGTATTTTCTGTAGTTTTTTCGATTTCCTTGATAGCGTGATGATCATTCGAGGTACCTTTATTCTTTTCTTTAATTCTGATTAAATCCCCTTTCTTGCTTGAAATTGAAATTTTGACTTGCATCTAATAATTATACATAACCATTGAAATTTTCTTAAATAGGAAAATTTCACTTAAAATTTCTCTTTAGGAATATAGATTAAATAAGCAATAAATTAATTATAAATTTAATTAATATATACTTGGTAAAAAAATGTAATTAATTTAGACAAAATGAATAATCCCTCAAAAACTAAAGTAGAGGAATCACCTTATTCTTCTTATTATTCTAGTTCGAAGGATCCCTATTCTTCTAATTATCAAAGACAATTTACAGATTCAAAAACATCAAATATTTTCGATTCAAAAAATGATTTCCCTAATCAATACAATCAATATAAGTCGTATCCCGATCACCATGAAAGAAATGAATTGTCAAAAGATGAAGATTTAATGAAATATTTTATAGAAAAAGCAAAGGAAGATATGAACATTTTACCAACAGAATACAGAAATAAAATAAAAAGATATAACACTATATTCGTTGCGTCAAGTTGCGTTTATCCTTTGTATTTTCTGTTTAATTTCTTAAAAGATTATCCTGAAATTAATTCTTTCTCAAGAAGAAATTTGATTTTTTCCTCCGGGCTTTATTTAGGCTTAGTATTGATTTTAAATTCGATGTCTAATAGAAATTATCAACTAAGCTACACTCACCTTCGATCTCAATATTCGGTAGATCAATTGAGAAATGTGATTGACCAATATCATCAAATTAATATGCAGAATTTGCAAAGCAGTTTAGAAAGCAATAAAGATGATCACTAATACAAATTAAATATATAAATCTAAGTATAAGTATATATGTAACTCATTATATTAAATTAAATAGTAATTGTTAGAAAATGCAAAGAAAATATTAATATATAATATTATTTACATAATTCTTTATCTATCATATTTGAATTTTACAATAAAATGAGAATCTTTTTACTTATGGGGATTGGGGATTGGGGATTGGGGATTGGGGATTGGCCCAATCCCCAATCCCCAATCCCCAATCCCCAATCCCCAAGAGTTTTAATTAATAGCCCTGAATAAATTTTACCAAGATTAAATTTTTTATAAACTAACATAAAGAATTAAATTAAAATTATAATATAATATTTTTTTATAGATGAACTCCCGAACAAACTATATTAATTATAGCAATTGCGTGATCATCATTCTTTTTCTTTTATTCTTTAGAGCACAATGCTTAAAAGCAAAAACATATTATAAATTAAAAACAGAGTTGAATAATACAAACCAGCCTTTTGTTTCATTAGAAAAAGTCATGTCTAGTAACGATTTATTTCCAGAAACGATATCATTTTCAAAAATAGTAAAAGTTCCAAAAGATATATTATGTAATGATGTAAATTGCCATTATCCTTTTGGAAAATGTGCTGATTTAAATACATGTGAATGTGGAGAATGGTATTTTGATGTTCCATTCCTTCTCAAAAACAATAATCTATTTTGCAGATATAGACAAAAATCACAAGCAGTAGAATTTATTTTAGAATTGATGTTTCTAAGTGGATTAGGCCATTTATATTCAGAAAGATCAGCTATTGGTTTAATGAAACTAAGTTTAACAATTATCACAATTATCTTGATACATTTTATCAAAACTCATATTCCTAGTGAGACAGAGCAAGATGACAATAGAAATGTTAACACAGATACCTCTAATAAAAACAATATATTGAAATATTTACCAAAGGCTATTTTATTCATATTCTTTTCGGTACAAATTTTTGATTTGTTCCTAATTTCTCGAAATTCGTATTCTGATGGATATGGAATACCATTGAAAAAATTCGATTTTAATCAACACTAGCAAAATTTTTATAATTTCATTTATTTATTCTGGGTTAAAAATCCTATTTTTACAATCATTTGCTATTATAATATTTTAATCTAAAAATTGCTTATGCTTAAATCAAATTTTCAAATTTTATTTAATATATATTAAATATTTAAATATTTAATATCTAAAAAATTTAATATCAATATATTTAAAAACAAAATGTCTTTATTTTTGCTCTATGAATCATCATTAGGCTACTGCTTGTTCGAAGTAAATGGATACGAAGAAATTCAACAAAAAGTATAATTAAAATTTTTAATACATTTTAAAAAGAGTGAAGAATTCCAAAATTCTGTTTTAGATTTTAAGAAAGTATCAAAATTGATTACTTTAAAAGTAAAAATTTCATTTTTATCATAGGCTTTCCTCCAATTCAAAACAAGCAAACAAGCAAATGATAACATTAATGCCATCGCAAAGAGAGAACTTACTGAAGATTTAATTGAATTTCTAAAAGTTAATTTGCCTACTAAAAAAAAAAGTACACCTAAAAATTTTTCCTTGGCTGTAATTGACCCTAAATTTGGAAAAATGTAAAATTAATTATATTTAATATCATCCAAAAATTAGCATTACCGAGACTTTGAATATTCCAATCCAAGTTGGAGAATTTATTAATGAAATAGTTAGAGCAGTCAGATACCACCTTGCTAAATACATAAAAGTTTCAGAAGAGGTAGTTATTCAGAGTCAGCTTGGTCTTGGCCACAGCTATTCTAGAACTAAATGCATGTTCGATGTAAAAAGACAAGATAAACCAGTTATACAATCCATTGCTTTGATTGACCAATTAGACAAGAACATAAACAGCTTCTGCATGAGAATCAAAGAATGGTTCGGATGGCATTTCCCTGAATTAAGCAGAATTGTCGCTGATAATTACGTCTATGTTAGAATCGTTAATTTAATTCAAACGAGACAAAACTTTAACGAAAATAAGGAAGAATTACTACCTGCATTAGAAGAAATAACAACGGACCCCGAAATTGCCAAGAGTATTAGTGATGCATCAACAACATCAATGGGTAGTGATTTGAACGAAATAGATCTTTTCAACGTTAAATATTTCTGTGAAAAAGTCAAAAACTTGATAAAATATAGAGAAGAAATGTCACACTATCTCAAGGAAAAAATGAAAAATGTTGCTCCAAATGTTAGTGCTCTTGTTGGAGAGACAGTTGCTGCTAGATTAATCTCACATTCTGGAAGTTTAACCAATCTTGCCAAATATCCTGCCTCCACTATCCAAATTCTAGGAGCTGAAAAGGCTTTGTTCAGAGCCTTGAAAACAAGAGGAAAGACCCCTAAATACGGATTACTTTACCACTCATCTTTCATCGGAAAAGCCCAAACTAAGAGCAAAGGAAAGATTTCAAGATATCTTGCAAATAAAATTGCTATGTGCTCAAGAATTGATTATTTCTCATCAGATGTAAAAATTTTATTTTTAATTTTCTAGAGAGCTGATGAATACGGAAATGAACTCAAAAACCAAGTCGAAGAGAGATTAAAATTCTTGTCAACTGGTGTTAAACCCAGAAAGAATATCGACGTAATGAAAGAAGTCTACAATAAAATTTTGAATAAAAAAGAAGAAGAAGAGACAACTTTACTCAAGAAAAAAACTAAAAAGAAGAAAGTCAAGACTGAAGATGAAGATGAAATTGTCCAACAAGAAGAACAAGTCGAGGAAGAAAAGCCTAAGAAAAAGAAGAAGGCCAAGGTTGAAGCTTAATATTTGAATATCTACTTAAATGAATTTCAGTTAATACATAAATCTTAAAATTTATTGGCTTTTTTATTTAGTTATATTCAATAGTATAAAAAGTGTTAAAAATTTTATTATATGTAGATTTTAAAGATTTAAGTAGTAATAGCTAAGCTTTACCCCTTTAAGAATTAATAAAAAGTAATTTTAGAAGGTTGATAAATATTTTTTGAATTTTCATCCTATTTTATATTTATAGAATCGAATCAATTTTTGAGTAAATTTTATTTGAAAAATAACAATTTAGATTTTTAAATAACTTAAAGCGACTTTTTAATTCAATTTAACTATTGAGAAAAAATAATTTTAATAATAAAATTAATTCATTATAATTAATGAAATCATTAACAAATTATTGCAAAACCGGTTTAAAATCGAGAACATGTGCCGTTATTGGTTCACAATGGGGTGACGAAGGAAAAGGAAAACTAACAGATATCTTAGCTGAAAAATATGATGTTTGTGCGAGATTCAATGGAGGAGATAATGCTGGTCACACAATTGTTGTAGGGAAAAAAAAGTTTGCATTTCATCTATTGCCTTCTGGAATTTTAAATCCCAAATGCTTAAATGTTATAGGAAACGGAGTTGTTGTAAATTTGAAATCGTTAAGAAAAGAACTGAAATCACTCGAAGATGGGGGAATAGATTATAATGGTAGATTGATTATTTCAAACAGAGCACATCTCACTCTACAAGTACATATCGAAGCAGACATAGAACAAGAAGCTGCCTCAAAAGAAAAAATGATTGGTACTACAAAAAAAGGAATAGGACCTTGTTACTCTACTAAAGCAAGAAGAACCGGACTCCGTGTGTGTGATCTCTTTTATTGGGAATCGTTCGTGGAAAAATACAACACCCTTATTAAATCATTTAATAAAAATCCTTCACAATACAATGAAGAATTAGAAACTCTAAAAGAAATAACTGAATTTTTAAAGAATCACAACATGGTAAGAGATACTGTTACTCTTATAAATGAAGCATATCATCATCATAAACGTATTCTTGCGGAAGGAGCAAACGCAACATTATTAGATATCGATTTTGGAACCTATCCTTATGTTACAAGTAGTTCAACTTCAGTAGGAGGCGTCATGACTGGTTTAGGACTACCACCCAAAAAATTAGAAACTATTGTAGGAATTTCTAAGGCTTATACTACTAGAGTAGGAGCTGGTCCATTTCCAACAGAATGTGTGGGAGAAGATCAAGAGGTTGGCGATGATATTGGTGCAAGAGGATTTGAATTCGGCGTTACCACCGGTAGAAAAAGAAGAGTAGGATGGTTCGATGCTAATGTTCTTAGATATTCGAACATGATAAATGACTTTTCTTCAATAAATTTAACTAAATTGGACATTTTGTCTCCACTTAAGCAAATTAAAATTGGTATAGGATATAAATATCCTAATGGTAGAAAATATGAAGGTTTTCCAGCTAGTTTAGATGAATTGGCAACTTTAACAACTGAGTATGAGGTGCTACCTGGATGGGAATCTGATATTTCTAGTATTAATGAATATGATAAACTTCCTGCCAATTGCAAAGCTTATGTTGAAAGAATTGAAGAATTAATCGGAATTCCAATTTCTTGGATAGGAACTGGACCTGAAAGAAGCAGTACTATAATGAAACCACTTCATTAAATAAGCTAAATAGTTATTATAACTAAAAAATATGTTATATTTTGAATGATAATGTAAGTTTTACTAAAAAAATTTATTTCGACTTGATTTATACCTCTAGAATTTTATGTTAAAATATATTATATTAATATAAAATTGAGAAGAGGTATTTTGACAATAGATATTGATTTTATTTAAAGCTTTATGAAAAGGATAGTAATTTCAAATAATATCTTCTTGACTTACATAAAATGTAGACTTTACCTTCCTAAATTATAGTAAAAATTCATATAGACTTTTAGGTATTAAAATAATAGATTGAAAAAGTAAATTTTAATTTACTTCAGGAATTATAAAATATTCTAAACAGGAAATAAGAAGATAATTTAATAGAAAAAAATATTTAAATTATACATATAAATTTTAAAAAAATTTCAATACAACAATAAAATAAATTATAGTAATTTTCTTTGTTTTTCTTTATTAAAATGGATAAGATTTAAGATGTTATATATAAAAAATTTGTAAAATTATTAGTAAGAAAATTCAAAAGTTATAATTTAATAAAAATACATTCTTAAATTTTTAAAGAACCCTATTGCTAAATTGAATATTTAACCAGGTGATTCTAATTGATGTATTTAATAAGAAAATTATACAA
>Ga0169931_10010994_pt1 | contig 12830 bp, 8 predicted proteins | sample Kivu_15m_20L_FD_129675 | JGI IMG/M metagenome (GOLD analysis project Ga0169931, IMG submission 129675) | Freshwater microbial communities from Lake Kivu, Western Province, Rwanda to study Microbial Dark Matter (Phase II) - Kivu_15m_20L... | ecosystem: Environmental > Aquatic > Freshwater > Lake ...
CCCCTTCGCACACGTGCGCCCGCGGCTGCCGGGGTGCACGGGGTTGCCTTCGAACTTGTCGATCTGCCCCGTGGACTTGTCGACGTACGCGAGCAGGCCGCAGGCCGACTCGCAGTTGAAGCAGATGGTCGGGACGCAGCGGTACTCCTTGTACTGCTTCGTCGGCCAGGCCTTGGGATCGAGCTCGCGCCACGCGTCCCACTTCTCGGGCGGGGGCGCCACGGAGAGCTGCCAGGGGCTCTGGCGCGGGGCTTCCGGTTTGACTTCGCTGCCGTGCGTCATGGGTGGAGGGCCTGTCAGGAGATCCGCAGCGCCTGGCCAGCGCGGACGAAGGCGTGTTCGTAGAGGGCGAGCCCGAGCAGCGCAAACACCGCCGCCGCGCCGGCGGCGGCCGGCGGGGTGAAGGGCGCAACGAGCGCGATCGCCACGACGACGGCGGCGAGGCTCACGAGGTAGAGGCGCTTGAACGGCCCCCGGGTCAGCAGCGCGTGGGCCTCATGGAACTCGCGCTCGCGGCCGAGCGGCGCGCGGGTGCCCGAGGTCAGCGTGAGGACGAGGTGCAACCCGAGGGTGAACCAGAGCGCTTGGCGCGTCATGGCGAGCCCGTCCGCGGTGAGGTGGAACAGCCCAGGGGCGAGCAGCAGCAGCGCCGCGCCGGAGGCCGCGGCCTGCACGACGAGGTGCGAGAAGAGCCCGCGCTCCATCCACAGTACGCGGCCCTTCGCCTGCGCGAAGAGGAACGCCGTGTACCCCGCGGTCATGACCCCTGCGAGCGCCGTCGCCGCGCCGAGGGCCGCGCCCAGCGCGCCCGCGGGCGCGAGGCCGATCCACTCGCTGGCGGCCCACAGCGTGAGCAGCGCCCCGTACGCCGTGATCACGACGGAGCCCTTCGCGAGCCAGCTCGTCCAGTTCGGCCGGAGGAGGATCTTGATGAAGCGCTCGGGCCGGCGCAGGTCCCACACGAGCAAGGCCCCTGTCACCGCGAGCCAGAAGAGGCCGGCGAGCCCGACCATGACCGCGTCGACTGCGCCCGGCGCGCGCACGAGCAGGCCGAAGCCGACGAGCGCAGCGCCCGCCGAGAGCGACTTCGTCAACAGGTACGCGGAGACCTTCCAGCCCCAGAGCGGCGGGTGCTCGACGTCGTACACGGTGCGCGCCGCCGCGCGCGCCTCGAGGGCGCGAAACTCATCGGCGGCGAGCTGCTCACCCTGCAGTTGATTCGCCCACAGGTACCCGCCGCTGGCCTGAGTGAGGAGCGGCGTCGTCCCCGCGGCGGTCGCGCCTTTGTACCAGACGTTCGGCCCGGTGCCGGCCTCGGTCTTGCGCGCGGTCAGCTCGCCCGTAGCCTTCATCTGCGACACGCGGCTCGTCGGGTCGTGGAAGTCGCCCGGCACGATCGCCTCGGTCGGACACACCACGGCGCACGCCGGCGCGAGGCCCTGCTCGGCCCGGTGCGCGCAGAAGTGGCACTTCTGCGCCGTCCCCGTGCCTTCGTTGATGTAGAGCGCATCGTACGGGCAGCCCTGCATGCACGCCTTGCAGCCGATGCAGTGCGCCGGGTCGACATCGACGATCCCGTCCGGGCGCTTGGCGAGCGCCGACACCGGGCAGATCGTGACACACGGCGCGTCCGAGCACTGGTTGCAGCGCAGGACGGTGAAGGAGCGCTTCACCGTCGGGAACGCGCCCTCCTCCGTGTATTTGACCCAGGTGCGGAACGAGCCCAACGGGACGTCGTTCTCCGATTTGCATGCCACGGTGCAGGCGTGACAGCCGATGCACCGGGTCTGGTCGAGGACGAAGCCGAGCTGCAAGGGGGGGTGCCGGGGGGAGGTCGAGGAGCGCAGAGCGCAGGGGGACACACAGGGTAACCCAGGTCACGCCTCAGAGCCCGTACTCCTTGATCTTCCGGTACAGCGTGCGCTCGCCGATCCCGAGCGCGTCGGCCGTGCGCTTGCGGTTCCCCTCGAAGTGCTCGAGGTTGACGCGGATCATGTCGCGCTCCACGTCTGCGAACGTGCGGCCGACGAGGCTGTACTCCCCGGCTCCTTGGCCCAGACCGAGCGCATCCCCGAGCGCCTCGCCCTGCGGTAGCCCCGCGCCCCCGCCGGCGCCGCTGTGCTCACCGTTGCTGCGACGGCCGGCCTCGCCGACCGCGACACGGCGCACGCGCTCGGGCAGGTCGACGACGTCCAGCGTCTCGCCGCGCGCCAGGAGGACCATGTTCTCGACGGTGTTCCGCAGCTCGCGGACGTTGCCCGGCCAGGGGTAGCGCGCCAGCACCGCCCGCGCTTCCGGGGTCACCCCGCGCACCGTGCGGCCGTGCACGCGGCAGAACTCGGCGATGAAGTGGTCGACGAGGAAAGGCAGGTCCGAGACGCGGTAACGCAGCGGCGGCAGCTCGATCGCGACGACCTGCAGGCGGTGGAAGAGGTCCTCGCGGAAGGTGCCCTCGGCGACCATCGCCTCGAGGTCGCGGTTCGTCGCCGCGACGAGGCGCACATCGACCTTGCGCGAGACGTTGCCGCCGACCTGCACGACTTCGCGCGTCTCGAGCACACGCAGGAGCTTTGCTTGGGTGGCGAGCGGCATGTCCCCCACTTCGTCCAGGAACAGCGTGCCGCCGTCGGCGTAGGCGATGCGGCCCTCCTTGTCCGCGATGGCCCCCGTGAAGGCCCCCTTCACGTGCCCGAACAGCTCCGACTCGATGAGGCCCTCGGTCAGCGCCGCGCAGTTCACGGCCACGAAGTTGCCAGCCTTGCGGCGGCTGTTGTTGTGTACGGCGCGCGCGACGAGCTCCTTGCCAGTGCCGCTCTCACCGAGCACCAGGACGGTCACGTCCGTGGGCGCGATACGCGAGAGCACGTCGAAGACCCGCACCATCTCGGGCGAGCGGCCCAGGATCTCCTCGAAGCCGAAGCGCGCGTTGAATTGGCGCTTCAGCTCGACGTTCTGGTCGCGCAGCGCCTGGTTGTCGCGCAAGAGACGCGCGCGCTCGACGGCTTTGGCGAGCTTCGCGCGGAGCTCACGCAGCTTGACGGGCTTCGACAGGTAGTCCTCGGCCCCTTCGCGCATCGCGTCGACGGCAGTCTCCACCGTCGCGTGACCCGTGACGAGCAGCACGGGCGTGTCGGGCGCGAGCCGCTTCGACTCCTTCAGCACTTCGAGCCCCGAGCGGTCGTGCATGACGAGGTCCGTGAGGACGGCGTCGAAGCGCTCCTCCGCGAGGGCGCGGAACGCGGCGCCACCAGAGCCGACGATGCGGCAGTCGTAGCCGTCCAACTGCAGGCCGTCGGCCAGCGCCTCGGCGTGGCCCTCGTCGTCGTCGACGACCAACACGCGTGCTCGGGCTTGGTTCATGTGCGCTCCCTCCGGCCCCGGCGGCCCTTCGCCCCCTCGGCCTCGACGGGCGGCTCCGGCGCGACGTCCCGCGGCCCTTCGTCGCCATGGGGCAGGTGCGCGGGATCGAGGATCTCGACGGGGCGCTTGGCGATCTCCTGCAGCAGCGGCAGGAAAACGTGGAAGCGCGTGCCGCGGCCAGGCTCGGACTCGACGGCGATGGCGCCGTCGTGCTGTTCGATGATGCGCTTGGTCGTCGCGAGCCCGAGGCCGGTGCCGCCCTTCTTGGTGGACCAATAGAGGTCGAAGCAGCGCTCCATTTGCTCGCGGGTCATGCCCACGCCCGTGTCGGTGATCGTCAGGTCGACCTGGGGGCCGTTGCGGCGCAGCTCGACGATGAGCTCGCCGCCGCCGGGCATCGCCTGCCGCGCGTTGACCAGCAGGTTGAGGAGCGCCTGCTTGAATGCGCCGACATCGAGCATCACGAGCGGCACCTTGGAGGGCAGGCTCACGTGGACCGTGATCTTCGCGGCTTCGTGCTCGACCGCGAGGAAGTCGAGGGCCTCGCGCACCACCGCGACGATGTCCGCGGGCGCGCGGTTGATGTCGCCGCCGCGCGCGTAACGCAGGAAGTCCTCGACGATGCCCTCGAGCCGCGCGACCTCCTTCTGGAGCGTGTGCACGCGCTTCAGGGCCCGGCGGTCGCGCGGGTGCGGCTCGCCCGCGCCCTGCGCCTGGAACTCCTCCTCGAGGAGCGTCAGGTTGATCGACATCGTCGACAGCGGGTTCTTGATCTCGTGCGCGAGGCCCGCGGCGAGCCGCGCGAGCAGCGCCCGGCGGCCCGCGCCTTCGCTCGGATGGTCCTCGATGTCGTCGCCGCTCATGGAGTCCTGGGGCCCGAGAGGCTAACCTCCAACCCGCGATGGGTTCGACAGCGCTCCCCCACCTTCCGCCGGCGGGCCCCGCCGACCCCGCCGTCGTGGCCGAGGCCGTCGCCGCGCTCGCGCGCGGCGCGGTGATCGGGCTGCCGACCGAGACCGTCTACGGGCTCGCCGCGCGCGCGGACGACCCGGCCGCGCTCGCCCGGCTCGCGGTTGCGACCGGGCACCGCGCCGGAGACCACGGCGGCCCCCCCGCGGCGCCGACGTGGTACGCGGGCTCCGCCGGTGAGCCGGACGGGGTCCTCGCCGCGGCTGCGCTCCCGCGCTGGCTCGCGCGGCTCGGGGAGCGTTACTGGCCCGGTCCGCTGACGCTCCTCGTGCGGGCCGCGGACGGGCGCGCCGTGTTGCCCGGGGCCCCAGCGCTCGCTGTCGACGGCTGGACGCGGGTGCGGGTGCCCGCCCACGGGGGCGCGCGCGAGGTCGTCGCGGCGGCCCCCTTCCCGCTCGCGGTGCAGGGGACCCGCGCCGTCGACGCGGAGGCGCTGCGCGCCGCGGTCCCGGCCGAGGCCGTCCCGCTGGTGTTCGACGGCGGCCGGGCGCGGCTCGGCGAGGCCTCGACGGTCGCAGCCGTCGGCCCAGGGCGCTTCGAGGTGGCGCGCGAGGGCATCGTGTCGCTCGACGACCTGCGGCGCGCCGGCGGCCTGCGCATCACGTTCGTCTGCACGGGCAACACCTGCCGGAGCCCGATGGCGGAGGCCCTCGCGCGCCAGGCGCTCGCCGCCCGGCTCGGAGTCGCGCCCGCCGCGCTGCACGCCGCGGGCTTCGAAGTCGCCAGCGCCGGCGTCCACGCGAGCCCCGGGGCGCCCGCGAGCGACCACGCGCAGGCGGTCATGCAGCGGCGCGGGCTCAACCTCTCCGAGCACGCGGCGAGCCCGGTGCTGCCGCGCCATGTGCAGGGCAGCGAGCGAGTCTATTGCCTGACCGCCGGCCACCGCCAGGCGCTGCTCGCGCTGCTGCCCCCGGGGCGCGCGGCCCACGTCGCGTTGCTGGATCCCGATGGCGGTGATGTCCCGGATCCCTTCGGCGGTTCGTTGGAGCGCTACGCGCGCACCGCTGAGGTGCTGGAGCGCTTCATCACCGCGCGCCTCGACGGCGATTGGCTGGGGCCAGCCTGAGGCTCACTCGCGCTGGCGCAACTGGCCGCTGCCGACGAGGCGCAGCTCCACCTGGGCCGGCTTGACCACGGTCTCCAGATCGCCGCTGCCGACGGCGCGGCCGGAGAGCTGGTCGACGGCGTGGACCGTGAGGCGGCCGCTCCCCTGTTGGTCGACGTGCACCGCGCCCGCGACGAGGCGGCCCGCGTCGAGCTCGCCGGAGCCCGAGAGCTGGAGGTCGAGGCGGCCGACGCGGCCCTCGAGCACCACGTCGCCGCTGCCGACGAGCTCGACCTGCAGCGCGTCCCCCGCGATGCCGCCGACGCGCGCGGTCCCGGAGCCGACGAGCCCGAGCCGCGCGAGCGCGGGCAGCTCGACGGCGACCCGCGGCGCCGGGACGAGGCGCAGCCCGCGGGCGACCTCGATGCGCAGCACGCCAGCGCGCAGCTCGACGTCGACGTGCTCCAGGAGGTCCGCGTGGCCCTCCACGAAGACCCCGAGCGGCGCGCCGGCCTGGACGTCGAGGTCGAGGGCGCCTTGGACCTCCACGGCTGCGGCCGTACCCGGCGCGAGCGGGCGCGCCTCGCGCACGACAGGGCCCGTGCCGGTCAGGGTGATGGGGCTCCCGCCGCAGCCGGCCAGCCCCGCGAACCAGACCGCGGCCCACCAGCCGCGGGCCCGGCACGCGGGGGGGGCCGGGCGTCCGGCTCGGGTCGGGGCCTGCAAGGGGGCTGCGTGTGTCATGGGCACCACTGCGAGGATACGGCGCGCCCGGGCAGTCATTTCGAGGCGGGCAGGCCGGACAGGGCGGCCTTCGCCGCGCTGAGCGCGTCCCCCAGGCCGAGCTCGACGGCGCGGCGCGCCGGGCGGGTCTCGAGGAGCCGCGGGCAGCTCGCCAGCGCGCGGGCGAGGGCCGCGCCCGCCCGCGCCGGGTCGCCAGCGCGGGCCGCGGCCAGCGCGACGTGCAGGTGCCCGTCGGCCCGCTCCGGCCGAGCGGCGGCGGCGCGCTCGAGCTGCCCGAGGGCCCGGCGCGCGTCCCCGGCGAGGAGGGCGCCGAGGCCTTGGCCCGTGTGGTGCTCGAAGCGCACCTCGCCGTCGAGCCACGCAAACGGCGGATGCCCCTCGTCCGGGTGCCCGTCGAACGCGCGGCGGCGCCGGTCGACCTCGGCGAGCTCGCCCGCGGCGCGGCCCTCGGCCGGCAGGTCCCGCAGCCCTGCGGCCAGGGCGCGGTGCGCGCTCCACGCCTCGCGGCACGCCAGGACGCCGAGGAACGCCGCGCGGCGCGCGCGCCCCTCCGGCCCGACGGCGGCGTCCCAGCCCTCGGGCAGGGCCGTCGCGCCGCGCCGCAACTGGATCAGGTTCCGAGGCAGGTAGCCGAGCGCCTCCGCGCCGCGCGGCCGCGGCCGATAGAGGATCCACGGGTCGCGGTCCGTGAGGCGGCGCTCGGGCGCCGCGTCGAGCGGCGCCAGACCGAAGCGCACGGGGCTCGACACGAGCAGCGCGGCGAGGCTCGCGGGCGAGTCCAGCGCGAGCGCCGCGAGGTCCGCGGCGAGGTCGACCTGGGCAAAGTGCGCCGAATCGAGTTGGGGAGCCGCGTCGCCGCCGACGAGGAGCACCTGCGTCCCGTGGAGGAACGCCGCCGACCAAGGGAACGACCCCGCGAACGCCGCGCATACCGCGGCCGCGACCTCGGGCGCGAGGGCGTGCGGCGGGAGCCACTGGCACACGAGCCCGCCGGGTGCGAGCGCCGCGCGGGCATCGCGGTAGAAACCCTCGGTGTAGAGGTGCACGGCGAACGGCGCGTCCGGCAGGAGCGGCTCCATCGTCAGCACATCGAAGCTGCGGCCGCCCTGCTGCGCGAGGTCGCGCAGGAGCCTGCGGCCGTCGCCGAGGTGCACGACGACCCGCGCGCGGCCATCGTGTTCGTCGAGCAGGCCCGGCAGCCCTTCGTCCAGCGCGCCGCCGTGGGCAGCAGCGAAATGGGGCGCAGCCGCGACGACGGCGCGCGAGAGCTCCAGCACGTCGATGCGCTCGACGGCGCGATGGCGCGCGACAGCGCCGACCGTCGCGCCCGTACCGAGCGCCAGCACGGCCACGCGCTTCGGAGCGGGGTGCAGGAGCACTGGCAGGTGCCCGAGCGCGCGCATGTAGAGGTAGTCGACGCCGGTGGCCGTGGCGCGGAAGTTGTCGGTGAGCAGCGTGCGCTCGCCGCGCAGGCCGTCGTCCACGACGGTGACGGCGTAGTCCGCGTCCTCGCGCAGCTCGAGCACCGTGAACGCCGGGTTCGCGAGGGCTGGCGCGCCGCGCACGGGCGAGGGCGCCGCCGCGCTCCACACGGCCGCTGCGCCGAGCACCGACCACACCCACCACCCGCGCGGGTGGAGAGCGAGCGCGGCGAGGCCCGTCGCCGCGAGGGCCGCGGCGAGCGCGCCGGTGAGCCCGAAGTGCGGGACGAGCCACCAAGGGAAGAGCAGCGCGGCACAGAAGCCGCCCCAGCTCTCGTGGACGAGCAGCGCCCCGAGGCCCGCGCTGCCGCGGGCGCCGCACGCCCGGGCGAGCGCCGGGACGAGCGCCCCGAGCGGCGCGAGCGGTGGCCCGACGATCGCGAAGGTCAGCGCGAGGGGCGCGCTGCGGGCGAGGGCTTCGAGGTCGACGTCGAACGGCGCTCCGAGCCACGCTCCGGGGCCGAGCGCGACAGCGAGGGCCCCGAGCGCGGCGAGGACCAGCACGGCGCCGACCCCCGCGCGGCCCTGGGGCAAGAGCGGCGCCAGCAGCGCCGCGCCCAACGCGAGCGCGGCGAGGGAAGCCACGAGGACGAGCGCGGCGGTGTCCTGGTGCCCGCCCAGCCAGACGGCAGCGAGCCGGACGCCGGTGCCTTGGACCACGACTTGGAGCCCGGTCGCGGCGCCGAGCAGGAGCCCAGCGCCCACCGGGATCCTGGCCGCGGCTGGGGCGGCTGTCGCACGGCGCTGCCCGCTGGTGTCCGAGGCGCTGCCACCCAGCAGCCCGGCGGCCGCCGCGGCAGCGCTGGCCGCCCAGGCGGCGCCGTCGAGGCCGAGCGCCGCCGGCAGCTCCCACGCCGCGAGCCGCGCCCCGAGCACCGCCCCCGCGAGGTTGAGGGCCCAAGCGGCCCGCACCCCGCCCGCCGCCGCGAGGGCGGGCAGCGCGAGGCCCTGCCCGAAGGCCGTCAGAGTCAGCCCGGCGAGGGCGAGGGGGGCCGGGAACGCGCTCGGGTGGCGCGCCAACGCGGCCAGCAGCGCGGCGCTCGCGGCGGCAGCGCCCAGCCCGCCAGAGAGCACCGGCCGCGGGCAGCGGCCCGCCGCGCGGGCGCCGAGGGCCCACCCCGCCACCCATAGGCCGAGCCCGAGGGGCGCCGCCCGACCGGCCCCGACGGCCGGACCGAGGGCGGCGATCCAGAGCACTTCGAGGGCCAGCCCCGCAGCCCCGAAGAGGGCGGCGGCGGCCAGGGCGACCGAGCGGCGCGGGCGATCGACGGCGGCCACGAGCGGCGCGACGGGCTCAGGCGCCCTGCTCCCCGGCGACGAGGACGGCGCGGGCCGCCCCGGCGGACGTCGCGGCCAGCAGACCCTCGCGCACGCGCGCCTTCTGCAGGACCCGGGCGATGTCGGCCAGCGTCCGGATGTGCAGCAGCTTCTGGTTCTTCGGGATCACCAGCAACACGATGATCCGGGCGCGTTGGCCATCGATGCTCTCGAAATCGAGGCCGGGCTCGGCGCGCACGAGGCCGAGCGCCGCGATCACCCCGGAGAGCTCGTCCACCGCCGCGTGCGGGATGGCGATGCCGTGCTCCATGCCGGTGGACATGCTGCGCTCGCGGGAGAGGATGGCCTCCAGGACCTCCGCAGCGCGGGCGCCCGGCAGCCGGCCCCGCGCGACGAGGTGGTCGACGAGGGCGCGGATCGCGTGCCACTTGTCGGCCGGGGCGAAGTCGAGGACCAGGTCGGCCTCGTCGAGCAGCTCGCTGGGCTTCATCCACGGGGAGGATACAGGGCGCGGCGCGAAACTCGGCGCGGCGCGTCCGAGGTCCCGGGCCCCCCGCGACGACATGCCACGGCAAGGAGATCGCAGCTCACGCTTGCTCGCGGGAAGAGGGACGCCACACTGGCGTCCGAATCCCGTCCAGGACCGATCGTCGAGGGGCTGCGCCCCGGCGGTCCCGGTCCGGGACGACCTAGCCACCGCAACGTCGGGCCCCATCCGACCCACCCCACGTGTCCCAAGCGCGCCGTCCCCCCTGCGGGGCGGCACCCCCCGAATGACCCGGAACCCCTCCCCCCGCCGCGCCGACCTCGCCGACGCAGGCCTCCGTCAACGTGGTGTCCAGAGGCCCTCGACATTCGTGCGGCGCGCGCTGCCGTGCCTGGCCCTCTGGGGGGCGCTCGCGGGGGCGGCTCTCGGGCAGGGACGAAACGCGGATCAGCCTCAGGGTCAGCCTGCGGGCGCTGGACAGGACGACTTGCCGCCGATTCAAGTCGTCGGCGACTCGTACATCCTGAACTTTGCCGCGGGCGCCAACGCCAGCGAGGCGCTGTCCATGCTGCAGTTCGTCAGCGCCTGCCAGGAGGTCACGGACCTCAACTTCACGTGGAACCAGGAGACCGAGAACCTCCTCAGCGGCGCGAAGCTGCGTCTGCTCGGGCCGAAGACGGTGCCGAAGGAGCGCTTCTACTCCTTCTTCCAGGTGATGATGATCATCAACGACTTCGTGTGCACGGAGATCGGGGAGCAGGGCATCTCGGTCATCAAGATCGACTCGCTCCAGACCACGCAACGCAACACGATCCGCTCGCAGGCGGTCAACGTCGAGCCCGAGGACCTGGAGAAGTACGCCGATCAGCCCGCGACCCTGATCACGACGGTCATCGACCTACCGAACTCGGACGTGCGCCAGGTCTCGAACTCGCTGCGCACGATGATCACCGACGCCAACACGATGCAGATGTTGCCGGCGGGCAACACGACGACGATGGTGCTGACCGGCTTCGGCAGCAACGTCATTGCGCTCGTCCGCATGCTGCAGATCATCGACGAAGCGTCGAAGATCTCGCCGGTCATCCCGGTCTTCGAGCGCATCCCGCTCGAGTTCGCCGTCGCGGAAGACGTCGCGACGATCGTCGAGGAGCTCCTGAACTCCGCGTCCCGTTTCTCGCGCAACACGCAGGGAGCACAGCCGGCGCAAGGGGTCTCCGCCCCGCTGCAACAGGGCCAGGGCGAGGCGAAGATCATGGTCGATCAGCGCTCGAATTCGCTCTTGATCACCGCCATGCCGCAGGACATGCCGCGGATCCGGGAGCTCGTCGCCGAGCTCGACGTCGACATCCCGCTGCGCGAGCGCACGTACCACATCTACAACCTCGACAACGTCTCGGCGGAGACCCTGGCCGAGACGCTGAACGACTTCCTCCAGGACGCTGCGCGCCTCGAACAGCAGCGGGCCGCGGGCCAAGGTGCCCAGGCGCGGCCGACTACGGGCGGCAACAACCAGGAGTACGTGGTCGTCGCGGACGTCGAGACGAACTCGCTGCTGATCGCGGCGAGCCGCACGCGGTATGAGGAGCTCCTGAGCCTGATCCAGCGCCTCGACCGACGCCAGGACCAGGTGCTGATCGAGACCGCGCTCGTCGAGCTCACCGGCAGCGACTTCCTCGACATCGGCGTAGAGCTCGGCTTCGCCAACCTGCCCACTGCAGCGGGCACTGGCGGCTTCGGTGTGACGAGCTTCGGCCTCTCCGACCTGACGGACACCGACGACGACGGCGCGCCCGACCTGCGGGTCCCGGCGCTGAACCAGGGCATCACCGCGGGCATCATCGACGGCGACGACTTCAGCCTCCCGTTCCTGTTGTCGCTGATCGAGCGGCGCACGAACTCGAACGTGCTCAACGTTCCGTCGGTGCTCGTGAACAACAACAGCTCGGCGACGGTCACGACCCTCGACGAACAGCCGACGACGCAGATCACCGCGACGGGCGGTGTCGGCAACCAGACGCAAACGAACTTCGCGGGCTACCAGGAGGCGGGCATCACGATGACGATCTCGCCGTCCATCAGCGCGTCGCGCTACCTGCGCCTTTCGATCTTCCTCGAGGTCTCGACCTTCGTCGGCTCGGTGCAGGGCGCCGTCCCGCCCCCGCGGGTCACGCGGACCATCGAAACGCAGGTCAACGTCCCCGACGGCGACACGATGGTCATCGGCGGCATCGTCATCGACAACCGCTCGTCGACGACGAACCAGGTGCCCTTCCTGGGTCGCCTACCGATCGTCCGCCACCTCTTCTCGCGCGAGTCGACCAGCGCGAACAAGACGGCGCTCTACTTCTTCGTGACGCCGCACATCCTGAAAGAGGCGGACTTCGCCGACTTGGCTGAGGTCAGCTACAGGAAGAAGCTCGAGGCCGTCGGTGAGATCGGCCTCGACCGGATCCGCCTGATCGACCAAGGCTTCGGCCAGGAGCGCGCCGGCGTCGACCTGTCGGGCTTCGACCTGCCGCTCTACGCGCCGCCGACCCGCGGCGAGGTGCGCGGCCCCGAGGTCGGCATCGGCGCGAAAGAAGCGGCCGAGCGGCTGGGCAACGAAGGCGCCGTGCCGCCTACGCCGCAGCAGTGACCTCGTCCCCCGCACCATCCCCACCATCTGGGCGGCCCCCACGGGGCCGCCACGCTCGTCTCCAACAGCCAATCCATGGTCAGCATCGGTGACATGCTCGTCGACGCGGGGCTCACCCGCGATCAACTCGAGGAGTGCCGCGGTCAAGCGGCCTCGAGCGGCGACACCCTCGACCGCGTCGTCCTGCAGCGTAAATACCTCGATGAGGTGACCCTGCTGCAGATCTACGCCAAGGCGCTCGGCTACGAGTTCCGCAAGAGCTTGGACGGGACCCGTGTCCCCAGCACCTTCATCGACAGGGTGCCGGTGCAGTTCGCCCGCAACTACAGCCTGGTGGCGCTCGAGGAACGCGACGGGGTCGTGCGGGTCGCGACCTGTGCGCCGCTCGACCCGCACCCGATGGACGACCTCGCAGCGCTGATGGGCGCCGAGGTCGACGCCGTCCTGGCGCCGAAGAGCGAGATCAACGCGCTCATCGCACGCGCTTATCGCCACAAGGCCGACGGCGTCGACGAAGCGCTCGACGCCGTCTCGGAAGACGGCGACATCGGCCAGATGGCCGCCGAGCTCGATGACGCGGAGGACGTGCTCGACGTCTCGAACAAGGCGCCGATCATCAAGCTCGTCAACACCATCCTGTTCCAGGCTTTGAAGCTGCGCGCCTCCGACGTGCACTTCCAGCCGTTCGCGGACAGGCTGCAGGTGCGCTTCCGGATCGACGGCATCCTGTACGACATGGACTCGATCCCCAAGCGGGTCCAGGAGGCCATCGTCAGCCGGGTGAAGGTCATGGGCAAGATGGACATCGCCGAGCGCCGCCTCCCGCAG
>Ga0169931_10010995_pt1 | contig 12829 bp, 14 predicted proteins | sample Kivu_15m_20L_FD_129675 | JGI IMG/M metagenome (GOLD analysis project Ga0169931, IMG submission 129675) | Freshwater microbial communities from Lake Kivu, Western Province, Rwanda to study Microbial Dark Matter (Phase II) - Kivu_15m_20L... | ecosystem: Environmental > Aquatic > Freshwater > Lake...
ATTATTTCTTGATGAGAATATTCAGTCTTAGAAAATAAAATTCTGCTTAGATTTTCAAGAGTGAAATTTTCATCTATCTCCGATTCAATTAATTTTATAATTTTATCATTCATCAATTCAATACTTTTTTCATACAATCCTTTATAGCACAGTTCAGAAAAATAGACGATAAATATATGCAATAAAATTTTATTTTTAACATTTTCAGAATTTGGTTTTTTCAATTCAAAACACCAGAAATCCTTTAACCTTTCAGTTTTTAGTGAATTATTTTTAATGTTTGGATTTCCTCCGAATACGAATCCCTTTTTCAATTTTTCAGAATAGACTATACTGTGACCGTATCTTGGAATAGGTTCATTTGTAGTATCTATATTATCAGCTGCATGTGTTTTGTTATTGTTCAGATTTAATCCTCTAAAATTCGTTTCTATAGATTCGATGCCAAATATATCATAATAAATATTATTATATAAATGAAGCTCATCGTAGTTAGTTGAATTTTCATCTATTTCTAATTTTGTCCATTTCTCTGCATTGAAGTTGTACACCCAAAAATTATTAGTTAAAGCATCGCTTTTCCCGTTTAAAAAGCTTCCTCCGAATGAATATAACTCCCTGTTTGATTTGTCATAGAAAGCGGAAAACGAAAAATTTACTGTAGGTCCGCTTTCTTTTGAATAATCATGAAAATATTCCTTCATTATCTTGCTTTTTGTATTATATATGACCATATCAAACAAAGAGAAGTTTGTGTTTGGTTTTTTGGTACGTTTTAATCCACCATATATTATTAATTCTTCTTCTGATGGACCTATGAGCATAACGTGTCCACATCTTGATTTGAGTTTTATTCCGTAAGGGTCTTGTAGATTTTCTGTTGAAAGGTTTTCCCAGTACATTCCGTTAAGAAAGAGTCTCCACAATCCTAAATATTTTCCTATTTAAATAAACATTCTCATATAATTAAATATACCATGAACTGGATCATCAGTCTCTGGGACTCTGCATCCTCCAAAAAGATATAAAATCTGGTTATTTGAGTCTATTGCTAACTGATGATCAAATACCTGACCTGGTCCTGTGCTTTCAGCAACAACCCCGTTTATTATTTCTCTCTTTACTAGATATTTATACCATTGATTATTTGATAATTTGTATTCATAAATGTACAAATCAAGATTTGGCTCGTTATTAGTAGAATATTTTCCGTACAGTAAAAGTCTATTAAATCTGCTATCATAGACCATTTTGGTGCAGGACCTTTTAGACGGCCCATTTTCATTACTTGCATTTGCAGAAATCAATTTCCAGGTTTCATTTTTGATGTCGTACATCCAAAAATCATTTAGATCTTCATGACCATTCCATCCCCCAAAAAGAAAAATTTTCTTTCCTTCTGAATCAATAGCCATGCAGTGTCCTCCTCTTTCTGAAGGAAAGTGATCTATTTGAGAATCAAGGTCATAATCTTCAGTGTTTGACGCAACATGATTCAGTTCCTCAAAGTCCTCATCTTCATCCATAAGGTTTAATTCTCCAGATAAAATTGACTCGATCTCTAGTTCTTCATCGTTTTCTTCATTGTTGTCTATATTAACAAGAAAATTGTTTAAGCTTTGATTTATATTTTCAGCGTTAATTATAGTCAAATTAGATTTTAAATTTGTGTTATTACAATTTGCAACCTTTTCCATGTGATGGATTCGGTCTATCGTATTATCAATTTCTTTATCCATATTTCCTACTCTTTTCCATTTTATTTTATAAGCTAGATTATTAACATAATTATTCAGTAACCCATAATCCTGACATTTATTTAGGATTTGAATACAGTCCTCATAATTTCCATTCATTATGGATTTATACAATTCAGTCAGACAAGGATTTTCAATTTTCGCAATTAAATTATCGAGTCGCTTTACCTTAAAAAGATCTAAGCTTTTATCTTTAAAATTTTTTCTTGATAAATTTAGCCAAAGCTTCATCGATTCTAATTCAGTATGTCTCTTATAATTTTCAATGCTTTTTTTAACGATGGTATCGTCGTCTATTCCTTTTAGTTTTAAGAACCATACACTGATATTATAATTATCATCCCAAGGTCTTATAGGAACTATTTTAATATAACTAAAGAATAACTGATTAACATATATTATATACTTGCAAGGAATCAAAGCGTTCTCTAACTCATATTTTACAATAAACGCTTCATATTCGTTGTCCATAGATAGTCCTGAATGAAGAATTTCTATCATGTTGGTCTTATCTAAACCAGCATAAATTTTGAATTCTTTGAGATTTGTGGGATCTTTGAATTTTCCGAAAGTTATCATGTAGATTATAGAAGTTTTCAGGAGTTTAATGTACAAATACTCCTTAGCTGACTTAAAATCTACACTCCATTTAGAAAATGCTCCCGATATTTTATTATCTGACAGAATATTTCTAGGATGGAAGGTAGAGATGTAAGAACTCCAACTATCTATTTCATATGATAACACTTTTTGAGGTAATCTGTCAATATCTATAGGTGAAGAAATTCTCTCATTGGATAAATCTGCATTAGTGACCATATTTGAATTATTTTTTTGTGTATTACTTGTCAAATCTGTTTTTAATTTGCGAGATATTTTTTTAAATTTTCTTTTTCTCGTCAGTAACTTTTTCGACTCCATTAAATTTTTCTGTTTTGCAATTAATAAGAAAATATAATAATATGAAAAAAATTTTATGCAATACGCTTCTTAATAAAATACAAGTACTTCAAAAAAATAATGGAATTAACTTATTTTAAAATGTTTTTATTATAAAATAAATTCTCGAAATATTTAATGCATTAAAACATTTCATAAGGCTAAATTTTTATATATACAAGGAAATATATAAATATATATAAATATAAGAAATGGACATATGGTATTTGAAGTATTTTTATTTTAGAGGAAAAATTTTAATTTTAAATTCAAGTAATTATATTCTTATTTAAATTCTTCATTTAAATAAAAATTATGATTTAATATTTGTCTAAAAAATTAATGCAGAGATTATTATAGCTAAAATATATACAATCCTACTTAAATCACCAGCATAACAATTAACTTTCAAATTTTCAGGCATTTCTTCATTTATTAAGATTTCTTCTAAATTAGCAATTTTCGAAATAGGATAACACATTTCAACATTATCATTTCCGCTTTTATATGAAAGGAAGCAACATTTATATCCTACCTCTACACTACGTTTTTTACACTCAAATCCATCTAATGAAATGTGAGGTGAATCTATAACCCCTATGAAACAATCCCCTTGGCTAATAATCATTTGTGCAATTGAAATTATAACAACTAAAATAAAGAAAAGTTTAATTGCCATGTTTCGAAAAATTCAATTATTAAACGTTATTTATAAAGATAATGTATATAATTTGTTTAAGATAATCTCTCATTTATAATTGGAATAAATTTTAAATAGAATGATACATATTAATACAGTTTAATCTTAAAAATAGTCAATAATTCTGTTTTCCTATCTTAGATTTAATAAAAATTAGATAAAAAATAAATTTTTTCTTTATATATTCAAAATAAAATAAAATGGAGAACTTAGAATTTGAAGAAATAAAAATATCCCCTGAAAAGAAATTTAATTTTTCTGACTATGAAGTATTGGAGGCCAAATTTAATATACTGACTACTTTTCAATCTAAGGTATATGACAGTGCCAAGTATAAGCCAGAAGAAACAATTGTCATAAAAAACGAAAAGGGAGAGGAAGAAATAAAAGAAATCCCCCTAGCTAATTACATCCGATGGAAATATAAAGACACAGAGGTTAATCAAAATCGATCAGAAATAGATGCTGAATTAAACAAAGCATTCGGAATTAAAAATCTTAATCCTAATAAGACGATAGAATCAAATGCCAAAATTGTTGAATGGTCTGATGGGTCATTCCAACTAATAATTGGAGAAGAGCATTTTGACATAATGTTTTCAAATATGGACAATGTAAGATTTGCAATGGAAGACAAAGAACAAAATTTGACTATGATCAACAAACCAATAAAAAAAAGAATGATTCTCACTCCTAGCGAATATTCACAAAGATCAAATGAGAAAATTTCAAAGCAAGATGAAAGCTCACAAAAAGTTAAAGTTGTTTACAGCTATTACGATAAACAAGAGTATAACAAAGATGATTATTCTTCCAAATATGGAAAGAAAAAGACAAATATGCCATTAAAAAGAGAGATCAACGATGTTAGAATTATAAATCGTAAACGAAAGAGATCATTTGAAAGCAATTAATTCTTAATATATTCAATTAATTTAATTGGGAGAATTAATTTTCAAACTTATTTATAAAATTATAATAATTATATACAACTTTTGGAAATTTGGACGCAAAAAGGGTCCATAAAAAATACGAAAACTTTAGAACATTAGCTTATATTACTTTATAAAAACTCAATTTTAGAAAATTTGTAATTTTGTCTATACAACTAATATTTGTTCTTAATTATTAAATTTTAATATTTAATGAATAATTTACTAAACTTCGCAAGACATAGGATTTGTCTAAAACAAATCTCACGATTATCAAAGTTTTGTTTTTCTAGAAGAGATCATCTAAATATAAAAAACATAAAATTATCTGCTATAAATAAAGAATACAATAAGCCTCAACCTGAAGAAATTAACAATAAACCTCCTAATGATGAGGAATTATATTTTTCAAATAATCTCTATCTAAAAATAATATCTTGCCTCAATAAATTAGGTGAATTGAATGAATCAAATGAAAATATAAAATTTGACAAATTTAAAGAAATTTTAAATGATCAGAGAGTCAAAATAAATGATGAAGATATAATGAAATTAATAAATTTATCGAACACGAAAAAATATCTTAACAATGAAATAACAGAGGATAATTTAGAAAAAGACGAACAATTTTCACAAATTATGGATTATGTGAAAAAAATAATAAATGAAGAACTTTCTGAAGAAGAGTTTGCACAAGAAAATAAAATGAATATTAGATTCAAGCGACCTCCGCATACATTAAATGAGTTGAAGTCAGTATTAGAACAGGCTGAGGATATATATCAAAAAAATAGAAAAAATTTAATGGAAGACGATCTGCAGGTTAAAGAAGAAGCTAAAGAAAAGTTTATAGCAAAAATTCCCAATTATTTAGTACTAAGAAGTCTAACGTACCCTCAAACGAATACCGAAATTATTGTAATTGGTGTTAAAAGAAATTCCAATCTGCATTCTTTATTTCTTTCAAATTTTTTAGAGAGTATAAAGCCAGATATGATTTCAGTGCATTTGCCTCCTGATATTCCATTATTTATTAAAGCTGAAGGAAATTTCAAAAATGACTGGCAAAGCTTTGTTTCGGTTAAAGAAAATTTCCATTTCTTGATAAATCCTCTACCTAATTCAGTTAATGACTTATTAATAAGCCCTAATAAGATGGAAAAAATGTTTGATGAAAATTTCGCTTTGTCAAAAGAAATTTCAATAAGTCCTAAAATGATTTTCAGTTATCAAAGTAATTTCATTCATTAATAAACTAATTTATTATCATTTTTTCTAAATTTAATAGGGCCTCTCCCTTTTAAAGAAATTGAGAATAGCTATTCCGATTCTTATCTTTCAAGTTTTATTTATTCATATAACACAAGACATGACAATTACTGTCCAATTGTAATTTCTGACTATCCAATTTTAAGACATATCGAAGACATTATTCATACGGCTAAATTAGAGGATTTAAAAAAGACCTTTAAGAAGTATATAGATGAAATGAGCAACGAAAATTACTCCTTCTCATATGAACAATTTAATGAAAAAATATTTTTAAAACATCGTATGGACTACACAGCAGAAGTTTTAAGACAATCATGTTATTCCTCTAAAAAAATAGTTTTAATTATCAATCATGATTATGTAGATTCTCTTTTATCCTCATGGAAAAATTTAGGATCTAAACTAAAAAGTTTTGATGACTTCTATAGAGAAAACGAGGAAGAATTAGAATTTGTAGATTATATTGAAAAGTTGGTTATCATCGATCTACTTAACGGGTCTTTTATAAATAACAATTTTATAAAATTTAAAAGATTCCCATTCACAGTTAAAAATTCAACTTCTTGGAAAAATGGACTTTTATCATTTTATATGGTATGGAAGAACTATCACGACAATTATACAGATCTATTTAGACAAATTCCATTCAAATCAGAAAACTTCGAAAAATATTTAATGAAATTCAATTTGGGTGAAATAGAAGAAGTTGACATGGAACAGCAAAGAGAAAATATAAAAAGGGAGCTGGAAGAGGAAGAAGAAAATAATCAATAAATTTAAAATTTTTATAAATATAAAGTCTAATAAATTATTTAAATATTTTTTACAATATTGATGGAACTAAACGGTATGAAAAGAGCTTATCCAGGAATGTTTTTAGGATATATTTATGAATACTCGACAGGATCTTCTGGAGTATACAAAAAAGACGATAAAATATTTGCTAGTATAAGTGGGGAAATTATAGTCGATAGAAACCATACACCTCCAAAAATCGAAGTTAGAAATGAGTCCACTGAATATATTCCCAAAATTGGTGATGAGGTATATGTTCGAATTACAAAAGTTTCTAAAAATGCAGCCACAGGAGAAATTTTGAGTTCTAAAATACGTCCTATTAGAAACCCTATTGTAGGTTTAATAAAATCCGAAAATGTTAAAAATGATTTTAGAGATTTTGATATGTGGGATTGTTTTGTCCCTGGGGATATCGTACTTTCTAAAATAATATCAATAGATCAAACGAATTTTATATACTTGTCTACTCAAGATCCCAATCATGGAGTTATTTTTGCTTGGTCTCCTATTACTAAAAACATAATGATGCCTGTTAATTTTCAAGAAATGATATGTTTAGAAACAAAAATTAAAGAAAGAAGAAAAGTCGCTAAACCGACCTCAATATAATTATAAATTTGTAAATTTATATTACAAGATAATTTCATATCCTCTTTATCTTTGATCTTATTACTGCTTAATTTAAATTATAATTAATACGAGAACACAAAATAAATAATTTACAAGTTTAAAGTATAATTTTAATTTTTAAGTGAATAAATATAAAATATTAGATTATAATAATAAAATATGACAGATATAGTTGTCTTACGAAAAGAAGCAGTCGAAAATGCAACTAAGGCTGTTGAAGCAGATGACAAGGAAAATTTTGAGGAAGCTTGCAAATATTATATTAAAGCAGCCGAAAAATTGACTTATCTCTCTAAAGTAGACGAGAACCAATACAATAAAGAAACATACAGAAAAAAAGCAATGGAATATTGCGAGAGAGCGAGAAAACTAAAAGAATCTCTTCAAAACAAACCAGAGCCACAAGCTATAACAAGCGAGTAAATATTATTATCATAAAAAAAATAGGAAAGGTAACAAGGAGAAGGATGATCCAGATGCTAAATTAAAAGAATCATTAGCAAGTTGTGTAGTTACTGATAAACCAAATGTTAAATGGTCTGATGTAGCAGGGTTAGAAAAAGCCAAACAGGCTCTTCAGGAGGCTGTTATCATTCCTATGAAATTCCGTCATATTTTTACTGGAAAAAGAAAGCCATGGAAAGGAATATTATTATACGGAGTATACATTTATATAAAATTATAACTAGCCTCCGGGTACTGGTAAAAGTTATTTAGCAAAAGCTTGTGCTACTGAAGCTCAAGGTACTTTTTATTCTGTTTCAGCATCCAATATCGTTTCAAAATGGATGGGAGAGTCAGAAAAATTAGTAAGCAGCTTATTCAATATGGCAAGGAAAACCAAACCTAGTGTTATTTTTATTGACGAAATTGATTCAATGCTTTCTGCTAGATCTGAGGGAGATAACGAAGCATCTAGAAGAATAAAAACAGAATTTTTGGTGCAGATGCAAGGTGTAGGAAAGGACGATGACGGAATTTTAGTTTTAGGCGCAACTAACATACCATGGGATTTAGATCCGGCAGTTAGAAGAAGATTCCAAAAAAAAATTTACATTCCACTACCTGACGAAACAGCAAGATATGTCATGTTTAAATTAAATTTGGGAGATACCCCTAATAATATGGAGGAAGATGATTTAAAAGATTTAGCAGCACTTACCGATGGGTAAATTATAATTTTAATTTGCTTAGTTATTCTGGATCCGATATAGCTACTCTTACTCAGGATGCGATTTATGAACCAATAAGAAAATGTCAAAGTGCTAAATTTTTCAAGAAGGAGGATAAATTTTATGTACCATGTTCACCATCTGACGAAGGTGCATTTAAAATGAGCTTGAACGACATTCCTGAACCTGAATTATTGAAACCACCTGAGGTTTCTAAAGATGATTTCATTAAAGCTATGTCAAAGATTAAACCTACCGTAGCTCCGGAAGATCTTAAGAAGCAAGAACAATTTACTATCGAATTCGGACAAGAAGGTTAAACTAAACAAAATCTAAAATTTATCTAATGAACATAAAAATTAAAATAAAAATTATTACATAAATATATATTTATTATATTTTTAAACTTATGTAACTTTTTTCATTAAATTTCAAAACTTATATTAGATTAATTAAAAAATTTTATTTTATCGGCCGGTATTTGACACCAATCATCAACCATATAGAAAATACATTCTGAGGATAAAGAAATACTTTGCATCTCACTCCAAAGTTTACTTGATCTCCTCTTGTGTGTAAGATATCTGCACCTACCTAAAAAATTAATAAAATAATATATACCTCATTTGATAAAATGGTACTAAATATTTTATCACTATCAATTTCTGTAGTTTGTAATGGATACCCTTTGAATGTATACCCTTCAGGAACATAATTTTTAACACTTTGTTTAAATTCTTCGTTTCCATAAGTAAAGTTTGAAATCCTTTCTAATTCATAATTGGCTAGAGCAGGAGATATCAAATAAGATAATTTTCCGTCCCAGGCAGTTTTCATTTCAAGAGCTGAACATAATAACTTAATATAATTTTTACTTTTTCTAAATTTCACAATTTTACTTTTGATTTGTTTTTCTAGGTCAACTTCAATTTTGAATTTATCTGTTTCAATAATATCTAAGATAGGAGTAAAAGAATATTTAGGTAATCCATAGAATTTATCACTTGGAATAGATTTCCATAAAAATTCATCTTCTAAATTATAAATTGTATTGAAAACAGTATCATCTATTTGAATATTCGCATAAAATTTTGTGTCATTAAAGCAACAATGTATACGTTTATAAAATCTAAAAATCTTTTGATCATCAACAGCTATTCTTTGACCAGTAAGAGACTCCCAAAAAACTGTTGAGTAGTTTTTATTATCTAATTTTGATCTAGTTATTACCCATACATGAGGGCCATTAACAGAAATACCAATAGCAACGTAAGCATCCAGTCCAAACCCTAACAAAATATTACAAAGTAGAACTGCATGATCTTCAACATCTCCTTTTAATACAGATAAAAAAGTATGTGTAGATTGCCACAATTCAATCTTCTCCCCACCAGGATTTTCTCTTCTTTCGAATGGAATTAAGCTAACAAATCTTGCTCCTTCGTAGGGAGTATTCAAAACTCTGCCAACAGAAATAGGTTCAATAAGAGAAGTGGCTGGTTTATAAACACTAAATAACGAAATAATGGTTAAAACTAGTTTATATAGTAATTACTAATTTTCACGATCTTCAGTAGGTAAAAATAATTTGATTAATCTTGTACTATGAGTATTTCTGATGGTTTTATAATCTTCCCACCATTCATTTGCATATTTGATGAAATCCTGTGCCTCTTTATATAAAATATTTATAATTACTTTCAGTTTCGGTCTTCTTCTCGTCATTCAACTGTTCAAATATGATTCTTTCTGGTATCAAATTAGCTTTTTCTATAAACGGAATCAAAGAAATTTGAATTTCTATTATTCCAACATTCATTTTATTTAAAGTAGAAGAGTTATATAACTCAGTCTCTATCTTCCAACTACCATAGCAAAGAACCCATCTCCATTCAATTGATTTTGTTGCAATCAGAGTTTTCTCTGAATCACCATGTATGTGGACTAAAGCTATGTGAATAGGACTTGATAGCTTTCTCAAAAGGCTAAAATTGACATCAATTTCTAATTTGAGTGGATTAAAATTTAATAGAAATGATTCATTGATTGTAAATTCTTGAGCGCAATAAATTTTTTTAGATTGAAATCTCTGCCCGAAAAATAAAATATCAAATTGGAAATATGACGATTCTTCCACTTTTCTCGTGAAATCTACAAACGCTCTTCCATTTAATAATTTGAAATATAAACTTTTATTTGATTTATCTAAAACTTCATATTTCTTTTCGTCAGAAGTTTTAAACTTTTCTAAAATTTCTTCTACAATTCCTGCGTTTTTAATTTTAGCGATTATTTTTTCTTCATCAATTTCCTCATCATTTGAAACTTCTACTAAATGCTTTACTCTATCATACAAACCTAACTTATCTAATTCATTATCTACGAACTTTTTGATGTTGTCAATTTTTATTTCAGCGAAATCTTTGTCTATTGGATTGAGTTCATTTTTCTCTTCCATTTTTTATTTTAAAATATATAAATAAGAATTCATATTTCAAAATTTTAAAACTAAAACTCATCGATATTAATTAAACTTAAGAAGTATTGCAATTTTTTAATTACTTTATTTGATAAAATAAGTAAAAAGTCTTCAAAAAACCAAAGAAATATATATTAAAAATTTACACATAACGTGTCTAAAATCAAGATTAAATTATCATTCTTTAAAAAAATATAATGCCAGTTGCTTTTAACACTAATTTGATTTCTTTAAAATTTGTTTAACAATTTTTAAGCATAATAATTAACATAAAATAGTATAAACAATATTTAAAATTCAATTAAATAAATATAAAAAAAAACAATGTATTTACTAATATTTGAAAACAATCTTTAAAAATTATATTTATTCAAATTATTACCTCTTTTTCAAAATAAATAAATAAATAAAGTCCTTTATCTTATTAATTTTTTAATTCATTTAATTTATTATTATCTTATTTTATCTCAAGCAACCAAAACACATGCTCCTCCAACAGCTTTAATTCTTTGTTCAGCTTCTCTTGAGAAAAATTTAGCTTTGACAATTACTGGTACGCTAGGTAAAACTCCTTTTCCTAAAACTTTGTGAAATCCGAATTTTGTGACATCAATAGCAACAGTCTTAGTTTTATCTCTTTGAGCTTCGTCATATACGGATTTAGGAACCAAAGTCCAGATTCTATCAAGATTAATTACTGGTCTGAAATGAATATTCTTTCTTAAATGGAAAACTCTCATACCGACTTTACCGAAGTATCCTGGGTGATATTTATCCATCATAATTCTGTGGTGGTGTTGACCTCCAGCAAGACCTCTACCTCCGGGATGCTTTCTATGTTTGCCTACTCTACCGTATCCCATGCAAACTTCTCCTCTCATTTTTCTGGTTTTTCTTAATCTGGTTGTCTAAAAATTTAAAAGACTATCTTACCATTATATCTATGAAATATAATTAAATAAAATTTATTTAATTTATTAATTAATATTTATTGTATATATTTTTATATCGTATGAGACCTCTTACTGATGAAGAAACTAAACTCGTTTTCGAAAAACTTGCCAAATACCTTGGTGGAAAATTAAAATATATGATCGAAAGAGATGATAAAGTATTTGTCTTTAGATTACATAAAAGCAGAGTATTCTATTGTGATGAAGAATTATTAAAGTATGCTGGGCATTTCGAAAAGAAAAAATTGATTTCATTTGGAACATGCGTAGGAAAATTTACCAAAACAGGAAAATTCAGAATTAATATCACTTCATTAGATTATCTATCAAAATATGCCAAGTACAAAGTTTGGGTAAAACCTGGTGGTGAACAATCTTTCCTTTATGGAAACCATGTCCTTAAAAGCCATATAGCCAGAATTACAGAAGACACTGCACAATATTCTGGAATAGTTGTTTATAACATAAATGACTTACCTCTTGGGTTTGGAACATCTGCCAAATCAACAGTTCAATTAAAAGATGCTGACCCTACAAATATAGTCATCTATAATCAAGGCGATATAGGAGAATATTTAAGAGTAGAGGAAGAAAATTAAATACATTTAAATATAAAATATATATGAGATTTTATATTTAAATATTGAAATGTCTTATATTTTTAATATCAATATAAATTAATTTGATTTTCTTTTTTCTTAATCAACTTACTATTAAGATTTAAGTAATAATACAAAATTTTGATCATTTTTTATGCAATAACTAACTGCAGCGTGAAAATCATCCCATTTACGTTTGTCTAATAAACCTCCTCTATCGTTGAAATATTTTATGAAATTCTAAGACTTGTTCTTAATCAATTCACATCTGTTTAATTAGTATTGGTCCCCTGTAAGAGGCTAATTTTTTCTGTTTCTTTATTTGTCAGATTTTACAAGGTGTTCAGGTCTCTGTAAGGAATTGAAAATTGTGAATGTGATGTCATGTATATTTAAACTTGCATTTTGCTTCCGATTATGAAAAACTTTACAATCTTTGTTATATAAAATATACTAAATCATAACAACCACATAAAAGCTTATATCCTCAAAAGACACCTTCTTTTTTATTTTCTTCGCATGAACTTTTTTAAAAATTTGTGAACTTCAACTCAGGAATTATCCAAGTTTACTTACCCCTATTTATAAATTTCTTCGA
>Ga0169931_10010996_pt1 | contig 12829 bp, 10 predicted proteins | sample Kivu_15m_20L_FD_129675 | JGI IMG/M metagenome (GOLD analysis project Ga0169931, IMG submission 129675) | Freshwater microbial communities from Lake Kivu, Western Province, Rwanda to study Microbial Dark Matter (Phase II) - Kivu_15m_20L... | ecosystem: Environmental > Aquatic > Freshwater > Lake...
CGTGCAGTGGATGTTTGAACGTTGGGGGGTTGTGGAAGCAACGGTGCCCGGGCGTGATATCGATTTAGAAACGGTCGCAATCGAAGCCGGTGCGCAAAATGTCGAGCCGCTGGAAAGTGCGGAAGTCCCTGAAGGGGCCTCAGGCGGGCGCTTCTTTGCAGACACCAAAGATTTGGATGCGGTCTCCAAGTTTTTGACAGCTTCCGGGTGGACGGTGACCTTGAGTGAAATGGCGTGGAAGGCAAAAAACCACGTCGAAGTCGACGGCGAGAAACTCAAGGAAGTAACCGAGTTCTTGCAAGCCGTGGACGATAACGATGACGTCCATCGCGTGTACGCGGCCATTGGTTGAGTTAGGCTAGCAATCGGTTTGCCTAGAGCCACCTCTGCGCTGGATCAAACGCCTGGGGTACATTACTCTTGAGAGTATGGACGCAAAGCAAAATCCGGAGCAGCTGGCTTCTTCTGAAATAGAATCCTCTTTTGATATCGAACGGATTTTTGAGGAATTGAAATCCGTTTTGAAAGAGCGTGGCCTGACTTACAAGCAGCTCGCCGATCGGATTGGGGTGACCGAAGGGGCTGTGAAAAAAACCCTGACTGCAGAAGATATCTCTTTAGGGCGTTTGTCGACGGTGGCAGAGGCCGCCGGCGTGACGGTGCGCGAGCTTTTCCGGAGGCTCGATCGCGCCGATGAAGTTCGCTTTCAGCTGAGCGCCGCGCAGGAACTCTACTTTTCACAGCACCCAAAAACGCTCCGGTTTTTTCTTCTTCTTTTAGAAGCTTCCGCATCGGTCGTAATGAAAGAGCAGAAGCTTGCGGCTGAAAAATGTGCGCGCTACTTGGATGAGCTTGAGAAGCTGGGGCTCGTCGTAGGGGAAGGTTTAGAGCGAAGGCCTAAAACCCAAGCAAAAATCTTGAAGTGGAATCCGAACGGCCCTTACGCAAAAACCCAGAATCGGAAAATCACGCAGCAACTGGTGGATCACCTTTACGCGCAAGACGTTTCGGCGCGGCTGATTCGCAATCGTGCCTCTGGATATATGCTTCCGTCCACGCAAGAAGAGTTCGTTGCGCGCATGCAAGCGCTCTCAAAAGAGTTCATGTCTCGCGCTCGTAAAGAGAACTCAGCGCTCCCGCGCGAGCAGTTGAAAAGCGTGACGTGGGCATTTCTGATGGGGGATTTCGACGTTTGGCACGCGATCCTGGATGGGGAAGAACTCTAGAGTTCTGCTTAGAATCACTTTCTCAGAAGTGTTGCTGGTGGGGCTCGATAGGCCGGTTTGATATCACTTGGGTTATTTTAAACCAAATCTCCCAGCGGCAAGCAAACAATGCCTTTTCTTGCGATGAAGCGCTCTTTTCCTTGGTGAAACGCGATCGCGTGCACAGAGCGTGACGTCTTGGTGCGGGCCTGGATAAAGGACTCCAGGCTGCGAATACTTTTTTCGCCAGGCGTGCTTTCTGGGTCGACAGTGATCCCTAAGCTTTTGCCGTCCGGGGTACTCCAAATAAATGGGACCTCAGCCCCGCCTCGCGTTTGGTAAGACTCGAGCTCCGCAGACCCTGGATAGAGATAAAGCAACTTACCCAAGAGCTCACGATAGACAAAAGCTTTGAGAGTTTGCTGCCGACTCAGGAGGTGTCCACCCATAGCGTAATGGGCGAGGCCCCCGTCTTCGCAGTAGAGGGTCTTGCCATGCCGTCTCAGTAAAAAGAGGGCCGAAAACACATCGACCATTTTTCTGACTGTAGGGGGCGTGAGTCCGACTTTACGGGCAATATCAGATTCATTCAGTGGTAGCCCCTGAATGAGGCAGAGTTCCCGGTAAAGGCTCCGGAGCTTCTCAGGCTGGATCCGGGTCTGCGTTAAAAAAAATAGATCTCTTCCGAGCAAAGTATCCAGGTGCACCCGGAAAAGTTGCTGCCGGATGTGGGAATCGCGTTTAAAGCCGATCCCGGGGAGTCCCCCGTGTTCAAGATGGTGGTAGAGAGTCTTTTCGGTGATCCAAAGTTGCGAATTGAACTTTTTGAAGAGAGACGACAGATCACGTGCAGATATGATATCTAAAAAATCAGTACGGAGAGGTCTCTCATGAGCTTCTGAAATGAGGAAAGGTAGGAGTTCTAGAATAGCAGTCCTGCCTGTCAATGACTCGCGTATCTGAGGTTTGGAGAGGAACCGCACCGAGCCGGACAAGATGAAGCGCCCCATTCCGAGCGTTGAAATCCACCGAGAGTCAAATCATCGTCTAGAGTAAAATAGCTACGCGCCACCGATTTGAGCAGGGTTGTCTTGCCCGTTTGTCTCATCCCGACGACGCTGATGGATGGCGCCCATTTCAAGGCCTGGGATAGTTGATATTGAAGATAACGGCTCCGTAGGTGCGCCATAGATCAAGGTTCTTGCTTGGAACTAACCCTGTCAAATTGAAACGGATCGTTTTAAATTGACAGGGTCTATTTCGAGATCGTGCACCCTTGCTGGGACTGTTCGATTAGGCTTTGCACCCTCGAAACCGGATCTAAAGGCTGCTTGCACCCAAAATTCCTCAATCCAAAACAGGTCATCATTCCCTGGTTCTCTCATTCCCCATCCCGTGTCGCCCGTGACACACTCGCCCTTTTGAGCAGGTGTCAGCTTTTTAGACACCCTCGAAACTCGCTTTCGCCCAAAAGTTCAGCCCTCCGTCACTTTGGTGTTTTCACGGTTTCCGTTGAGTCGACTTTTTTAGTCGCGACGGTTGGTCTGCTCGTTGCTGTTAGCATTCACCAGAGGGAGAAATGTATATGACTCAAAAGAAATTGAAGAACGGTAAAAGTAACTGGGTCGGTAAAAACTGGAAAGCGGCCTTACTGGGTGCGATTGTTCTTTCAGCACCTTTCGGCGGTATGACCGCCTATGCGCAGGATTCTGAAGCCGAGTTATTGACTACGGAGCAGAGGGCAAGGCAATTGGAGGTGGATACAATGCGAACAGTCGCTCGCGCCTTCGATGAAGCGAATGAAAGGTTTGATGACCAGAACTTGCCCAATGGTTCCGCAATGGTCGGTTTGCAAGTGGGTGGCAGCTCTGAAGGGCGTTCAAGTGCCGATGTGCAGGCAACGATCACGGGTGCCGCTGACCCCAACGAACTTTATCAGTTGCGATACGGCCACGGGCACTTGGATCTCGGGCTCGGTTCGAGCGGGCTTTCGATGGGAATTCAAAGCCGCGCGGGCTTCGACTTTTCAACGGCGATCCCCGGCGTGAGGGACAACCCAGATGCGACGTTTATTCCCATGCTGGGGGCCGAGCTCGGCAATATTGATGCCCATCTCAATACAGCTAGTAACCAACACCGTCGGGATTATATTGTGTGGTCGCCACAAGTGGCCGTGGGTGTGCGAGCCCGCTGGAACGAAGCCTGTGGTGTGAGTGCACGCGTGACAGCGGGTGCGGCGCTGGACACTTTGGGTGAGCAGCCTGGAGGAGGGAGTGCCGTGGGCGTCGCTGGTGAAGCGGAATGCGACAATCGTTTTTTGGTGACTGGCAGCCATCAGAACATTCGCAGAAATAACTCGATCACGCGACTGACGGCTTCCGTTCCTTTGACCCGTCACTTGGCAGTGGGCGCGCAATATAGCCGGATTGCTTCTGAGCTTGAAACGGAAGCGCAGGAGTTGGTGGGACCGCAGCGCCAAGTCGAGAACCGCGTGACCTTGTCAGCAGGGGTAGCGTTTTAATGGCCCCTCGGCTGTAGTAGTTCAGTAAATACGTCTCAATCTGAAAGGCCCTGCCTCATGAACTTCCTGACTTTAGCACTGTTGATATCCTTAACGGGTCACGCCAGTGCGCAAGTCAGGGCAAGTTCAGAGTGTGCAGGGCCTTCGGTATTTAGAACTTTTGTCATAGGCACCCATTTTCAGTCAAACGAGCTTTCAAATATCAGTGCAAGGAACAAGGGGTGTGCTTATCATGAGGTATGCCGAAGGCAGAATCGACAAGCGAAAAGATTGAAGAGTTCGATTATATTTTCATTGGTTCCGGGTGCGCAGCGCTCAGTTTAGCTTACCGTATCAGTCGGAGTCGAGTACTTCGGGATCAAAGTATCCTGATGATCGATCCTTTGCCAAAAATTCGAAACGATCGGACATGGTGTTCGTGGGAGGATCAAACCTCTGATCTTTTTTCTGATATTGAGAGTCAGGCCTGGAAAAAAATGAGTTTTTTTTCTGAGGCCGGACATGAAGTCGTTTCTGAGTCTTTTCCTTTTCGTTATCGAATGATTCGCGGCGATCGGTTTTACGCTCGAGTACTCGCTCAATTAGCCTCCTCTTGTATGACTTTTTTTTCTGATCGAGTCGTTGCAGTGGATGTGAATCGATGCGAGGTCCAGACTTCTGCGGGAAAAAGATTTCGCGCTCGACGAATGGTCTTCAACTCCTCCGAACAATGGAGTGGTGTGTGTCGTCCTTCTCGATATGAGATCTGGCAGCATTTTTATGGAATTCGGATCCGCACTCAGCAGGACGTTTTCAAGCCTGAGAGGGTTCACTTCATGGACTTCCGGACGCGGCAGGAGCCAGGGGTTTGCTTCCTCTATGTTCTTCCCGCAGGCCCCAATGAAGCGCTTGTCGAGCACACGGTGTTTTCGCGGGAAATCACATCACGCGAGTTTCATCAGGAACGTATTGAGTCTTATTTGAAGCGGTGCCTCGGGCTATTGAAAGAGGATTACGTACTCATCGATGAGGAGTCTGGGCAGATTCCAATGAGTGCTGCGAAATTCCCGCTGAGTCGGTCTGCTCAGTTTTTGAATATCGGATCGGCGGGCGGACTTGTCAAACCCAGTACAGGATATACTTTTGCGCGGATTCAGCGGGATTCCGACCAGATTCTCAAAACTTTAGAGGATCCCTCAGTCCGACTTCATCGCGTGAAGACGCCATTTCGGTTCCGGTTTTATGATCTGCTTTTTTTAAATATTTTGACTCATACACCAGAGGTGATGGCCAGTATTCTCTCGCAACTCTTTCGACAGAATTCACTCCCACGGATTCTCCGATTCCTCGATGAGCATTCTCATTTTCGTGAGGATTTAAGGATTTTTCTGAGTCTGCCTTGGCATCCGTTTCTGTGTGCACTCTGGAGACACTCATGTGGTACTTTCAGGTTTTGGCGACCTTAATCATCGTTGGAGTGAGCGCCCTTTTCCCCGATTTTTGGCAGCAGAGGGGAGAACTCGCTTTTCTGATCTCGGGTTTTCTCACGCTGGGACTTTTTCATGGGTCAGCTGATCTACTCTTACTTCGTAAAATAATCTCAATCACACCATCGCGCGGACCGATCCGTTGGTTTGCGGTTTACGTTGGATTAATGGGATGTATTGCGGGGCTATGGATCCTGATTCCTCAAGTGGTGCTGCTTGGGTTTCTGCTGATCTCAATTTTTCATTTTGGCGAGTCGCAGTTTTGGGGGGCTTGTGAACAACCGTCTCGATTGGCTTCGTGGATACGGTCGTGTTTGCAATGGGTTTGGGGTTCATGGGTCATCTTTACGCCGATCATTCTTCATGCGGAAGAAAGCATGCGAATTTTGCGGTCGCTTGGATCTTTTCCGTACGGGATTGCGTGGTTAGAGTTTTTTCACGCCTCAGTAGAAAGTGCAAAGGTGACTGCAGTTTTTCTGGGGTTGGGAGCAATCGTGGCCCTCCTCGGTTACTTTGGGCTGCAAAAGCGGACTTTCTCTCGTGGATTTTTCCGGGAACTCTCGTGTCTTGTGCTTCTTCAGATGGTCTACCTTCATTGCTCGTTACTGACCTCTTTTGGCCTTTATTTCGTCATCTGGCATTCGATGACTTCCTTGAGAGACCAGGTCCGAGCACTGAAACTGCTTACGGCCGTAGGAGGCGCACGTCCTTTCGATGGTCGATCCGAATTGCAAATCTATATCCGAGCAGCGGTTCCCTATTGGGGGGGCGCGGTGGGTGTTCTTGCGCTTTTGATGTTCACGGATCTTGGCGCTTTGGTACAAGTTTCCCCGGTCGATCTCGTTTTTTTAGGGGCAATCGTGCTGACGCCCCCTCACACTGGGGTGTTGTCTTTGCTGAATCGGCGGGTGAGTGGGCAGTCCGGCTGATCCCTCCCGCGGGAGGAAACGGTGAAGGGTGGATAGCCACCTTCTTCGTAAAGCTGAAGCGTGAGCCTTGGCTGGGGCGGGCTTTGCGAAGGCAGCTGGATAGGTGGGGTGGAAGGCATACCGCTTTAGATATCGGTTAAAAATCAAGTCAGCTTGAGGGGGGCTGAGTGCATGGAGCTGATACCGCCTGTGTGTTCGTCCCCAGGGGCCGCTCCATGAGTTCAGCGCTTGAAAAAGAAGTTAGGCAATCGATGGCCTATTTTTCCAGGTCGTTTTAAATTGACAGGCTCTATTTTGAGATCGTGCATCCTTGCTGGGACTGTTCGATTAGGCTTTGCACCCTCGAAACCGGATCTAAATGCTGATTGCATCCAAAATTCCTCAATCCAAAACAGGTCATCATTCCCCGGTTCTCTCATTCCCCATCTCCTGTCACCCGCGACACACGCGCCTTTTTGAGCAGGTGTCTGCCCTTTAGACACCCTAGAAATAAGCATTCCTCCAAAAGTTCACCTCTTCGTCACTTCCGTGTTTCACGGTTTCCTGTGAGTCGACTTTATTGTTCGCACCGGTTGGTCTGCGTGTTGCTGATATCACTCACCAGAAGGAGAAACGTATAAGACTCAAATGAGTATTAAAAACGGTAAGAGAAACTGGGTGGGTAAAAACTGGAAAGCGGCTTTACTGAGCGCAGTCGTTCTTTCGGCGACCTTCGGCGGCATGACCACCTATGCGCGGGATTCTGAGGGCGAGTTATTGACTACGGAGCAGAGGGCAAGGCAATTGGAGGTGGATACAATGCGAACAGTCGCTCGCGCCTTCGAAGAAGCGAATGAAAGGTTTGATGCCCAAAACCGGCCCAATGGCTCTGCAACGGTCGGTTTGCAAGGGGGCGGCAGCTCTGAAGGGCGTTCAAGCGTCGATGTGCAGGCAACGATCACGGGTGCCGCTGACCCCAACGAACTCTATCAGTTTCGATACGGCCACGGGCACTTGGATCTCGGGCTCGGTTCGAGCGGGCTTTCGATGGGAATTCAAAACCGCGCGGGCGTCGACCTATCAACGGCGATCCCCAGCGTGATGGACAACCCAGATGCGACGGTGCTTCCCATTCTGGGGCTCGAGCTCGCCAATATGGATGCCCATCTCAATACAGCTCGTAACCAAAACCGTCTGGATTATATTGAGTGGTCGCCACAAGTGGGTGTGGGTGCGCGAGTCCGCTGGAACGAAGCCTGTGGTGTGAGTGCACGCGGGACAGGGGGTGCGTCGCTGGGCACTATGGGTCAACAACCTGGAGTCGGTGGCGCATATGGCGTCCATGTTGAAGCGGAATGCGACAATCGCTTTCTCGTGACCGGCAGCCATCAAAGAGTTCGCGGGAATAACTCGATCACGCGAGCGACGGTTTCCGTTCCTGTGACCCGTCACTTGGCATTGGGCGCGCAATATAGCCGCATTGCTTCTGAGCTTGAAACGGAAGCGCAGGAGTCATTGGGAGCCGATCGCCAAGTCGAGAACCGCGTGACCCTCTCGGCAGGGTTTGCGTTTTAATGTCCCCTCGGCTGTAGTGGTTCAGTAACTACGTCTAAATCTGAAAGGCCCTGCCCCATGAACTTCCTGACTTTAGCGCTGTTGATATCCTTATCGGGTCACGCCAGTGCGCAAGTCAGGGCAAGTTCAGACTGTGCAGGGCCTTCTGTATTTAGAACGCCCGATTGGATGAGCGAGTTGTTTCGGTTCTTGCCAGGCTCAAACAATGCTTCCCTTCTGCCTGAAGCGGCGATTGATACGGAACGCTTGCCCGCCCTCACTGCCAGTTGTCGTGGCCTTCATGCAGAGTCACAGGCACTGGTGACCCGTATTCAGTTCCAAGACGAGACGCGCTCTGAAGTGATCTCTGTATCCCGATATCAAATGGGAAACGGGCAACTCAACTCCTCCAGCCGCTACGCGGCTTCGGCCGTGAAGTTTCTGCCTGCGGTGCTGATGGCCCAATCTCTTCAGGCACAGGGTTTCAGCCCGAATGTCGAGCTGAGCTTCGAAGGTTACCGTAATAGCACAAGCCTTCGCGCGGCCACTTTGATCGAGCAAGCTTTAAGCCCCAGTGATAATCGCGCTTACAATCACATGCTCGCGTTTGTGAGTCCGCGCGATTTGACAGCGCGGCTGCAAGCGTTGGGGCTAGGTTTAGATGCTACCGTTTTGAGGCGCGCCTATTACCGCGACGATTGGTTGAATGAAGTGGGAGGAACTGCGGATTTTGATCCTCTGCCTGCGATTCGTATGAATGAGGCGGGACGTGCAAGTCAGATTCCCGCGCGCTCGGGCACGTCCATGGACGCAGCCGCGTGCGGGATGTCCTCGTGCACTTCGCTTGAAGATTTGAATACGGCTTTGATTGCCATCCTTTTGCAGGACGTTCCGGGGGTGGGCCAAGGATTTGGATTGAATGACGATTGGATGCGCGTGATCAGAAGTTCACTCAGTTCTGCGAACCCCCTTCGCAGGCGCGGGCATGATATGGTTCAGGGCCTTCGCGACGCACTGGGTGCTGATGCAACGATGGAGTTTTGGTCAAAGCCTGGCTACGTCGATACCCTGCCCACCGTGAGTGATACGGCGTTCTTTTATGACCCCCGTGATCGCCGTGTCGCGTGGGCCGTGACAGCACAGATCCCAAGCGCTGACCGAAATGATATCGCAAGGCTAGGTGCTTGCTTGGGTGGAGTATTTGGGCAGTTGGAGTGAAGTGATACGAGTGGTGATTTCACGCCGGAAAAAGAATCTGTGCTGCTGGAAGTAGAATCGTGCGATCGTCTTGCGTGTCAGGCTACCTCGAAGCGGTACGGCTCCTGATTTATTTTGACTAACTTTGACAAAATAAATCAGGATCTATTCATTTTGACAGAGTTGGGCTTTTTGATGAGCGATGGCATCTGCTGGGCTGAGTGCTGCTCACCGCCTAAATTACCGCTAGAACCACCGCATCCACTTGAAGATGGCAATCAAGCTGAAAGAAAGGCCGATCATCACACCCCAAAGAAGCGAGTAAAAGCCCGGGACTTTGATCTCGGGGATATCAGGGATATTCATCCCGTAAACGCCCACGATAAAAGTCAGCGGCAGAAAAACGGCGGTGATCACATTCAGCCGCTGCATGACTCGGTTTTGTTGATTCGAGGAGTGAGTCATTTCGAGCGTCAAAGCTGTCGCATACACTTCAAAGACGCCCGCGACGTGGGTGCGCAAGTGGTCGATTTCGCGAAGAAGCGTATTCCATTCTTCGAGTACGTGTTTCACCCATGGGCGTTCCTGCTCGTCCATCCAAGGATTACGGGCGTGATCATTCAATTGCGCCAGCACCTGGCGTTGCGGGTGTAAACTTTTTCTTAAATGCCCGGCCAGTTTCTTGTACTTCAGAATCTGCGGCATCATGGGTTTGACTTGGCCCGATTGCTCGCGACTGATATAGGTACTCGTTTTAGCTGCGGGCCCATCGGCAGAGGGCTCAGGGCCTTCACCCGTTGAGCGCTGGTTCAGGATCTCCTCTTCCAGGGCATCTAAGTCCTCTTGCCATTGCTCTAAGATCGGGCCGTAATCGGCAATCAGCCCTTCGATGATACAGAGAAGCACAGTGCCTACACCAAAACGATAGTACTGCTGAGGGGCGCTCTCTGCACGCGTCCGATTGGTTTGGAACAAGCGCGAGAGGTGGGAGGCATGCACCGTGATGAGGACGTGGGATGAAAAGAAAGCCGAGACCGGACGGTACTCCACTGACTCTTCCTCAAAACGGTAAAAAATGCGGTGAAGCAGTAAGTACGCGTGATTGGAAAAAAGTTGTAAAATGGGAGGCTGGTTTGCGCCGCTAAAAGCCGACTTCATCGAGAGAGGATGGAATCCAAAAATTTTGCCCAAGCCTTCGAGCTCGGATTCGGGTGTGTCCTGCAGATCAACCCAAAGGGCGCGTTTTTGGTGGGAGCTTTGTGAAAGCCAGAGGTCTTGCATGAGCCCGTGGTGCTTTAACGCATCGTGCACTTCTTCTGCCGTAGTGTACTCGCGGGTGATCAGCGGCTGGCCTTCCTCATAAAGCTGGAGCGTGAGCCGTGGCTGGGGTGGGGTAGGAGGCATATCTTTATTAGCTATCGGTTAAAACGTAGATCGCCTTGAGGGGCAGCATCAGCTCCATTTAATCAGCTCCCATTATTGCGTAATGAATTTGACACAGGCCGTTCTGATGCAGAAGGCGAGGTCTTGAGTCCTTTAATTCAAGCTGAGACGCCCCCTTTTTACGAACCCGGCCCCGGGTAGATTGGACCTACCTATAAGTAAAAATGAGATACCCCTTTTTGCAATTTACTTATAGAATAAGAGGGTGCCACACGCCCGAGTTCGTTACCTTCAAGCATTGATCCAGCAGTCTTTGCGCCATTCGGCGGCCGTGGGGATTCTCGGTCAGCGGCAGACCGGAAAAACCACCCTGGCATGTGCCCTTGCTGGGGCTGGGTATATTACTTTGGATGATCCCGAGCACTTGCAAGCAGCGCAGCTTTCGCCCAAGATTTTTTTGAGTCGGGCATTCCACCCTTTTGCCATCGACGAGTGCCAACTCGCCCCCGAGCTTTTTCCCGCCCTCAAGCTTCACGTCCAAAATCATCCCAGAAAAGGGCAGTTCCTGCTGACGGGTTCCGTCCGGTTTTCAGCCCGTAAAGCCATCCGCGAATCCCTGACCGGTCGTATTCAGATTCTCGAACTGCACCCTATGACGCTTGCCGAGTTGAACTCCCGGCCGGTGCCTGACCTGATCTCCGAGATGGGGCTTGAATTCGGTAAGTTTCAAAAAAAAGTGCGCGCCCGAGCTCGGGCGCTCTCGTTAACCACCGCCATGAGGTACCTCGAGACGGGAGGCCTCCCGGGTATTTGTTTTTTGCGGGATGAAGCTGGTCGACGCCCTCGGTTCAGTAGTCACTTGGATACGATTCTGGGGCGGGATATCAAAATGGTATCAGAGACCGATCTCTCCGTCCCGCGAATCCGTGTTCTACTCGCCACGCTGGCGCGCCAACAGGGACAACCCATCGCACTCACCGAGCTTTCGCGACAGGCCCGGATCTCCACGCCCGCCCTGCGCAAGCTCCTACATGCGCTTGAAGCGCTTTTTCTGATCCGTCGAGTCCTCCCAATGGGTGATATTAAGAAAGAATCTTTCTACTTGGAAGACCAAGGAACAGCATCCTACCTGCAGCCGCCAGTCTCGGACTCGGACCGAATGCTCAGGCTCGCTTTTTCGCAACTCTACCCGTACCTGGATTGCCACGACCCAGGCGGGGTGATGACCTATCGCTACGAGACACGCAACGGGGCCTGTGTCCCTTTGGTTTTTGAGTCGCGCGGGGTGACGCTCGGAGTTCTGCCCATTGCCGAGGAAGCGGCTGACGCCAAAGCATTGGCTTCCGCGCGAAGCTTCTTGCGGTTCCGCAGGAATGCCCATGTGCTCATTCTTACGCGGGGCACGGAGTGCATCCAGTGGTCCGAGTCCGTGCGCTCGGCTCCGATTCAAGGCGTTTTGGGTTGAGGAATCTGGGGCGGGAGTCCGCCGACCTAATTCAGCAGTCCCAACAGATCCTGCCGCGTGAGCCCGAGCTCGCCCGCCGCACCCGGGTCTAGTTCCTCGGCCCCCTTGGGCCCCAAAACTTTTTGCGCCAGCTCGCGCTTGCGCGCTTGCAGCTCCAAAATGCGCTCTTCAATGGTATCGCGCGCCACCATCCGCTGAATCAGCACGGGCTGGGTCTGCCCGATTCGGTGCGCACGATCGGCCGCTTGGTCCTCGGTTGCAGGGTTCCACCACGGGTCCAAAATCACAACGTGATCGGCCGCAGTCAGTGTGAGCCCCGTGCCCCCGGCCTTCAGTGATATCAAAAGCACGGGCGGACCAGCGGGCGCTTGAAAGTCCCGCACCACCGCCTCGCGATCGCGGGTCGAACCATCGAGGCGTAAAAACGGAATCTTTTGGCGCTCGAACCGCGCTTGCACTTGATCAAGAAGCGAAGTCCACTGTGAGAAGACCAACGTGCGATGGCCGTTGGAGATCGATTCCTCGAGTGTCTCCATCAAAAGCTCAAGTTTACTGGAACTCGGGGCGTTTTCACCGGGCAAAAGCGCGCGGTGGCAACACGCTTGGCGAAGCCTCAAAATCCGCTCGAGTGCCTTCAGCGTCGATTCACCGGCTTCTAGGCTTTGGATCACTTCTTTCCGAGCCGTCGCAAGCAGCGCTTGATATAAGCTTCGTTCATCTGCATCAAGCTCGCAGTGCAGAAGCGTTTCTGTCCGCGGGGGGAGCTCGGGGGCGACTTCTTTTTTCAAACGTCTGAGCAAAAACGGCCGCATTTTTCGGCGTAAAACCCTGAGACGCGTAGAATCCCCAGACAAAATGGGGCTTTCCCAAGTGTCTTGAAACTCCCGCCGTTCTTGTGGCAGCAGCCCTGGATTTAAAAACCGCATTTGGCTCCAAAGTTCATCGAGGCGGTTTTCGATCGGTGTGCCGCTCAATGTGATGCGTCTACGGCCCCGAAGCTGCCATGCTGTTTGCGTGGTCTTGCTATCCGGGTTTTTGATGACTTGGGCTTCATCCAGCACCACCGTGTCCCACTCCAGGGGCGTCAGTAAAGCTGCATCTTGCCGCAAGATTCCGTAAGTGGTCAAAAC
>Ga0169931_10010997_pt1 | contig 12829 bp, 9 predicted proteins | sample Kivu_15m_20L_FD_129675 | JGI IMG/M metagenome (GOLD analysis project Ga0169931, IMG submission 129675) | Freshwater microbial communities from Lake Kivu, Western Province, Rwanda to study Microbial Dark Matter (Phase II) - Kivu_15m_20L... | ecosystem: Environmental > Aquatic > Freshwater > Lake ...
AAAATATTAATTAATTTATTTTCTTTTTTCATATTAAATTAAAAAAATATTTTTTTTTTATTAATTTAAATTAATAAAAAATATAAAAAAACAACAAACAATAATATATAAAATATTAATTATATGTATTTGTATACATATATACTTTTTTCTTAACGCCTAAATATTAATTTTTTATACATATTATATTAGACAATAATGGCTAAAATCATATATATATAATTTTCTAACAATAAATATTAGGACTATAAAGTCATGAATACTTTTATAGTAATTTAATAAAATTTTTGTAGTAAATATTTATATAATAAATAATTTAAGTAATGAAATTTTTTATTTTATATAATTTAGTACAAAAAATTGTTGGATTAGTATAAATAATATAAAAATACAATAATAATAATTTATATAAAAATGATATAAATATTTATTAATATAAATTATCATATTATGTATAACTTAAATTTAATTTGTTATTTTGTATTTTTAAGTTTATTAAATAATAAGATACATTATGCATTTATAATAAAAAATAATAATTTATTTAACAATATTAAACAACAATCAATGACATTAATTAATAATAATAATTTCATTAAAACAAATAATACAACAATAATTTATAAAAAATATCCATTAATAAAAAAAGAATTTATTGAAAAGATAAAAAAACTAAATGCAAAATATACAGTAAATTTAAATTTATCACAAACGGAGAATTATTTAAATAATTTATCAGATAAAAAAGATTTAAATAAAGACATTTTAATAAAAAAATATTATTTAACAAAACCAATAATTAAAAAGATGGAAAAAATAAATTCAAAAAATAGAACAATACAAAATAATGTAATATTAGAAATAAATAAAATTAATAATATAGATGAAAAAAAAGAAAGGATACGAGAAAAAATGAATAGAAATAAAAATTTTTTAGAATCACTTGGATTTGAAATAGAAAAAAATAATATAAATAATGATGATAAAAAATATGGTTATTTTGAAGAAGATGATGATACAGGAAGAAGAGTATATAAGGAAACAAAAAAAACAGAATCAAAAAATTTTAAAATTATAAATAATTATGATATAAAATTTAAAGATATTGGTGGATGTAGTGAGATAATAAAAGAACTAGAACAATGTATTGATATGTTAAAAAATTACACAAAATATTCAAAATATAATGTAAGAATACCAAAAGGTTTAATTTTAGAAGGTCCACCAGGTACAGGAAAAACATTATTAGGAAAAGCTTTAGCAGGAGAAGCAAATTGTAGTTTTATTGCAGTATCTGGTTCTGATTTTCAAGAAAAATATATTGGTGTTGGTTCATCAAGAATAAAAGAATTATTTGATTTAGCAAGAAAAAATACTCCATGTATTATATTTATTGATGAAATAGATGCTTTAGGTAAAAAAAGATCATCAGATGGAGATGGTTCATCAAGTGAAAAAGATAGTACATTAAATGCATTATTAGTAGAATTAGATGGTTTTAAAAACAATATAGGTACATTTGTAATTTGTGCTACAAATAGAATAGATTTATTAGATAATGCTTTATTAAGACCAGGAAGAATAGATAAAAAAATATATATTGGTATACCAAATAAAGAAACAAGAGAATCTATAATAAAAATTCACATTAAAGGAAAACCACATGATCACAGTATTAAAATAGATGAATTAATAGAAATAACAGAAGGTTTATCAGGTGCAGAAATAGAAAATTTATTAAATGAGGCAATGTTATCTGCTTTAAAAAATGATAAAACAGAGTTTAGTTATGAAGATTTTGATATTATAATGAATAAAATGATTGCAGGATGGCAACCAATTAAACATGAATTTACAGAAAATATGATAGATCATATAGCAATACATGAAATGGGACATGCATTAATAGGATTATTATGTAAACATCATGCAAAAGTATTAAGAGTAATAATTAATTTATCATCACCAAAAAGTCCAGGATATACGGTATTTGAATCTTCATTAAATAATTTATATACAAGAGAATCCTTATTTGAACATTTAATGATATTATTAGCAGGTAGAATAGCAGAAGAAGTATTTTATAATATATCAGTAACAAATGGTGCAGTAAATGATTTTGAAGAAGCATTAAAATTAGCAGAAAAAATGATAAAATATTATGGAATGGGTTCAAATGTAATTTATCCAAGTTCAAGTGATAAATATAAAGAATTAATTGATAGTGAAGTAATTAATTTAATTAATGATGCATATAATTGTACATATTTTATAATAGAAAATTCAAAAGATTTTATAAATGAAACAGCAATAATTTTAAAAAATAATAAAATAATTAAAGTAGATGAATTAAATAATATAATTAATAAACAATACAAATATTTAGAAAATTTACATACAGAATAATGTAAAAATGTAAATTAAAAATATATAAAATAAAATAAACTAATATTTAAAAATTAATTAATTTTTAAATATTTAATTTTTAAAATAATATCCCAAAGTAAAATATTATATATATATATATATAAATAATGATATTACTTGATATAATAAATAATATTGATGACAACTTAACAAGTAATACAAGTAGTTATTCAAATAATAATATAATATTAAAATTTGTTAATAAATATGAAAATCAAAATAATAATATTATTAATAATATTATTGATAGACCATTATTATTTAATGAAATAATAAATATTAAATGTTCAATATGTGGTTTTATAGGTTCTGGTTCATATGGTAAAGTGTATAAAATAAAAATTAAAAATATATATTATGCATTAAAAATAAGTGTTAATGAAGAACCAAAAAAATTTCTTAAACGTTATAATTCATTTATAGATGCACAAGATATGGAAAGATATGTAATAAATATTTATATAGCAGGTAAAATTAATGCTGATAAATATATATATTATTCAATAATGGAATATGGTGGAAAAAATTTAAAATCAATAATACCAATAAAAAAAATTGATGGTCTGCAATCAATTTTAAGACAGTTACATAATATTATATATTTATGTTCTAAACACAAATTAGTTTTAACTGATTTTAAATTAAATAATATTGTTGTTAATAATGAATATCGACTAAAATTAATTGATTTATATATAGATTGTAATTCATATTCACCATGTAAAGAATGTAAAATTGTAAAAACTTACTCTGCAATAGAAATAGATAAAATTAAATATATTTTAGATGATATTAATTATAATCAATCATATCTTTATATTCCACTTGCTATTGGATTAATAGATTTATTGTGTATTAATAGTGCATCTTCTATTTTTACAAATATTGCAAATGAATTTGAAATAAATTTGGGAATTAAAAAAATAATTCCTGTAATTCAAATAGCTTGTTATAATTATATTCATAATTCAAATAATTCCATAAAAAAATATAATCAGGTATATAATTTTAAAAAAAAAATAGAAAAAAAATATCCAATTATTAAAGATAATTTATTTTATGAAAAATTTTTATCAATACTTGAAGTAAAAGATATTTATAAAAAAAATATATCTAATATTGATTTCAGAACAATTATACATAATCTCATTAGTGCTTGTCCTGATGATAGAACAATATATTTTTTTAAAAATTTTCTTAATAAAATAAAATAATTATTAAATATTTTTAAATTTTTATTTTAATATTATTATTTAATGTTAATGTATTAGATAAAAAATCAATGTTTGCTTTATATAATCTTAAAAATCCAATACCTAAAATTAATTCAAAATTATTTATTATTTTTTTATTATTAGTTTTATTTAATTCATTTAATTTATTTTGTTTTATTGTGAAATCATTATCATTGTCAATAACATCAACTGTAATTGGTATTGAAATCCAATTATTATTTTCTGTTTTCAATTCTATTTCTAAAAACCATATTGTTCCTATTGAACAATATAATCCATTTATTCCTTGTAATAAATTATATGATTTTATATCTATTAAATGATTTAATTTACATTTATTAACTAAAGATTTAAATATTATACATGATGTTGCTCCTGTATCAATTAATATTCTTGTTGGAATAAAATTAATTTTTCCAGTCAAATTTATTAATTTAGAATATAATAATATTTCTGGTATTATTTCATTTGCTTCTAATTTATTTTTATTTATTATGTCATTGTTAATATTGTTAATATTGTTAATATTGTTAATATTGTTAATATTATTATCATAATTTTTTTTTTTATTTATATTAGACATTTTATTGTTTTAAAATATATTATATAAATAATATAATATTGAAAATATATTTCAATTTTTATTTAATATATTTAAATTAAAAAAAGTATATAAGATAATATACTATATTTATACTAATAAATACATTAAAAGATTAATAATAAATTAAGTATATTTTAAATCTTAAAGTACATTAAAAGATTAATAAATACAATTTATAGAAAAAAATTTAATTTTTAAATGCAAAAAAAGAAAAATTAAAAAATTAAGGCATCTATTTATTTAAAATAATTATTTATAATTAATTTTAAATTTTTACTAAGAATTAAGAAATTATTATTTTTAATACATTAATAATTTTTACATATTGATAATATAGTAATCCAAAAAAATTTTTATAATAAATATTTATATAATAAATAATTTGAGAAATTCACTTTTTATTTTATATAATTTAGTATAAAAATTTCATTAAATTACTACATATATATATATATATATTATAAAAATGTATATAAACTAATATATTTATAATAATTTAAGTGTAATAAAAGATTATTATAAAAAATTATATATATGCTTAAGATATTTAAAATCCTTTATAAATAAAATATTTACTTGATATATTTTATTTAAAAATAATTAATTATAAATAAAATATTTAATAAATATAAATAAATTATTTAATAAATATATAGTATTTTTAAGAATGGTAAAAATAAATAATTATACATTACAACAGATAAAAAAAAATTTAGAAACATTTAATAAAAAAATATTAAGTAAAAATTTAAATTTAAATTTTTGGGTTATAGTTGACAGATCAGATTTCAAACCACTTAAAAAACAAACAATAATTAAAAGAAAAGAAATAAAAACAAATATACATTCAATAAAAGAAATAAGAGAAAATATATTAGAAGATAAAGAAGAATATTATAAGAATAAAAAATTTGCAGAAATAAAAATAATAATTGATGATGATATTTTACAAAAAATAGATAATATAAAAGAATATAAAAATATAAAAAATAAAATTATTTTATCAGTTGATATTGCAATATATTTAATAGATTCAAATGGTTTAATTAATTTAGATAATAAATGGAATTTAAAAGTTAATTATTATGTGAATGATTTTAGAACTTTAAATTTTAAGTTAAAAAATATAGAAGTTTTAATGAGATTAGCAGGAGATTCAGTAATTATAACAAATTCTATAAAAGGAATAAGTTATAAAAAATTATTATTAAAAATTGAAAAAAATAAATATTGAAAATAAAGTAATTAAAATATTGTCTATTTATATTATAAAAATGAATAATTTTGAAAATTTCAGTAATAATGATTTTTTAAATATAATTGATAATTCATCATCAAATAATGATTTATTAGAATTATTTGAATCTAATATACCAAAAGAATTTTCAAAAGAAAAAAAAATGTCTTTATTAATTGTTGTATTATTACAAATTATATTTAATAATAATGATTTTAAATTAGATAAAATTTTTAAATTTTTAAATCAAAAAAATATTTTAGATTTAGAAGTAACAACTAAAAAATATAATAAAATTAAAAATAGTTTAAGTTTATTAATTGAATCCATTAATAATATTAATATTAATGATATTAATGATATTAATATTAATAATATTAATACTGATATTTTAAATTCAGAAAATTTAAATAATGTAGAATCAAAAAATTATTCAATTTTAAATTATACAAATAAATATAGAAGTAATTTTAATCAAATAAATTTATTAGGTCAAGGTTCATATGGTTCTGTTTATAAAGTTTTTCATAAATTTGAAAAAAAATTTTATGCAATTAAAAAAATATTTATAACAAAAGATATTATTGAAGAGAATTATAATATTTTTAAAGAAATACAAATATATTCTGAATTAATTAATAATAATATTGTTAGATATTATAGTTCATGGGTTGATATTGATTTTAAAAGTATATTAGAATATAATGATATAGTAAATTTAAATGAATTTGAAAAAATAGATTATATTTGTCCAATATTATTTATTCAAATGGAGTTATGTGATTTTACATTAAAAGATTATTTACTAACTTTTTCAAATGATGATACTTTTGAAAATAAAATTAATATTCTTATTCAAATAGTTAATGGTTTAGAATATTTAAAAAAAAAAAATATAATACACAGAGATTTAAAACCAGATAATATATTTTTAATTCAAAATAACAATAATAATGAGTCAAATAAATATTTAGTTAAATTAGGAGATTTTGGTTTATGTAAAAAATATTTTGATAAAAAAATAAATAATTTAGATATTAATATAAATAATATAAATAATTCAAATGAAATTAAAAATATGTTATATTTATTAAATCCAAATTTTGAAAATGATATTATTAAATTAGAAAATAATATTTTATCATATAGTAGAATGAGTTCATATGTTGGTACAGGTATATATTGTGCACCAGAAATTAAAACAGGTTTTTATGATTCAAAAGTTGATATTTATTCATTAGGAATAATAATTTTAGAATTATTTAAAAATTTTAAAACACAAAGTGAAAAAATTATTACAGTTTCCAAAATAATAAAATTTGAAAATAATTATTTTCCAAATTTTATTAATAATAATATAATTAAAAAAATTATATTTGAATGTTTAAATATAATACCAGAAAAACGAATTACTTTGCAAACAATTAAAAATTTATTATTAGATAATTTTATATGATTAAATAAGTTTTTATTTATTATAAATATTACTTTATTAATCTAAAGATTTAATAAATAATTCTCCAAATAAATATATTTGATTTATATATAAATTATTAATTGAAAAATAAATATTATATTTATTTAATGATGTTTGTGTATTTATTGGTTCTGGTAAATTATCTAACATCCAATAATTATTAATTGTATAATAATTTGAAAAAATAACGGATTTTTCTATATTAAAATAATTTAATAAATTATTTGGATTTATATTAAAAATACCAGTCTCAATATATTTAAAAAATATATTTAATTCTGTTAAATTTTGAAAAACTATATAAAATAATTCCCTATTTTCATAAAGATTACCATTTGGATTTTGAATTTTAAAAATTTTAAATATAAATTGTAAATAAATAAATACTAATTCATTATAATTATTTAATATTGATGTTTTATCAGAATACAAAAATAATATATAATAATTCAATTTAATATTAATATTAAATTTTATATATTGATTTGTATAATTATTATCAATTGGTATTATATTTAAATCTATATTAAATAATTTATTTTGTTTATTTAAATTTATTTGATTGAATAAATAATAATATGAATTATATAGTTTTAAATTATTTTCAAATATTATTTTTATACCCCAACAAACAGTAGCTAAAAAAATTAACATACGAACTAAATTTTTTTTATCATTATTATTATCAATATTATATTTTTTGTGATATATTTGAATATTATAATTATCTAAAAATAATTTTCCATTAATAGAATAATTTTCATTTATAAAATATAAAAATACAATATTACATATAATTGAATTCATAATATTATTATTAAAATTTATTAATTTATCAGTTTTATCAGTATTTTCATTATAATAATTATTTATTTTATAAATATTATATTTTTTAAATTCAAATTTTGCCAAATAATTTACAATTGTATCTAAATTTATTTTATTTGATTTTAAAAATTTATTAAAATAATTATTTTCAGAATTAAAATTTATTAATTTTATTAAATTTAATGAATCTAAATTTATAAAAAAATATGAATTTGATATTTGAAATATTTGAGGATTTGTTAAATTAATATCATTTGCTATTATTTTATCATATAAATCAAATGTGTAATTTTGAATATTATAAAATTCTGGTTGAGTTAAATTATTTACAAAATATTTTATATAATCATAATCAAACATAGAAATAGATTTTACATAATAATTATCATTAATATAATTTTTAAAAAATAATGAATTGTAATATTCAATATTATTATCATCTGATAATTGTTTTGAATTAAATAATTGTAAATTTAATGATAAAACAGAAAAATAAATTGTTTCATTTTCATTTTGTGTTGTATTTTCTGAAACATTTAAATTATCATATTCAATCATTAATATAATTGATTCATTATATTCTAAATTTGAATAAGTGTTTAAATATAATATATATGAAAATAATTTTGAATCATTATAAAAATATATTTTTGTTTCTGAATTTAAATATAAATTATTTTTAATTTGGAATAATTTATATAAATTTAAATTATTATCTGTAATAGCATTATCAGGAATTATTAATTCATAAATCCATCCATATAAAATAATTGTATTATTTAAATAATTATAATTACCATTAAAATTATTAAATAACATTAATATTTGATTAGTTTCTTCAGTATTTATATTTAATAAAGAAAAAATATATTCTTTTTCTTTAGATGAAATTGTAGAATTATTTAATATTGAATTATATTCATAATTTACTTCAACTTCTAATGAAGATATTAAATTTGGCAAACCCATAAATACAAATTCATAATAATTATAATAATTAAAAAATATAATTGATTTATCTAATTCATTATTGTAATAATCATATATAAAATATATATTGGATGGAATATTTATTATAAAATTTAATGTAGATAAAATATTAATATTAAAATCATTATTATTAATTTCAATAAAATATTTATTATAAATTATATTTTCATTTATATTATATAAAATATAATATTTATTTATAAATACTACAATATCATAATCATTTGTAATTTTTATTAATATTGTATTATTTATTATTTCGTATAAATATTTATTATCTATATTTATAAAATTTATATTAATTCTTTTTAGCATATAAATTTTGTAATCAAATTTAATTTATAAATATAATAAATTATTATTTTATTAAAAAATAATTGTATATAATATTATATGATTTTTATTACAAAAATAATTGATTATATTTATGATAATAAAACAAAAGAATCAAATAATTTATCCAAAATATCAGAAAATGCAACCAATAATGAATTAATTGATGAAAAAAAAAATATAATTAATGAAAGTGATTATATTATTGAAATAATAAATTTAAAATTTAAGGGAATTAATATTTTAAAAAAAGAATATAATAATACAGCAACAAAAATATTTGAATTAATAAAATTAAAAGATACAGAAAAATTAAAACTTCCATCAGATTATTTTGATTGTATTGTATTAGGTGGTGGATTAAAAGGATATTATGTATATGGTTCATTAATATTACTAAAAAAAATGATGGAAGATGGAGTTATAAAAATAAGAAAATTTATTGGAATAAGTGCAGGAGCATTTTTATCTGTTTTTATATTTTCAAATATTGATCCTAAAATAATAATTAATATAAATAAATTTGCAATTAAAAATAATTCAACATATACAATTGATAAAATAATGTTAAAAATATGTTGGGAATTATTACCAAATAATATTCATGAATTAATAAATGGAAAAGTTTCAATATTAATTTCAAAATCATTATTAGCAAAAAATAGAGAACAATATATAGATAACTTTGATTCTAAATTACATCTTATGCAAGTATTACATGCAACATGTTATTTTCCTTTTGTAACAACAAATAATTTTAAAGGAGTTTCTATAAAAGGAAGTAGATATTATGATGGTGTTTTTTCAAATTATAATCCAACAACTTTTGAAAATGATATACCACAGTTAGTTTTTCATACAATGGATGTTGATTATCCTTTAAAAAATACAATTAATTTTAATGATTTATTTCCTGAAATTATTATTACAAGAGGATTATTAGAATTTGAAAAATTTATTAAAAATTTAAAAAAAAATAAATTTGAACAAAATAAAAAAATTCCAATAAAATGGATAGATACTTTTGAAAAAATAAATAAATTAAATACTTGTGATTCAATATATTCACAAACAAAAATACCAAAAGTAAAAAAACATAATCATATAAATGAATATTTACATTTTAAAAATAAAATTAAATATAATAAATATTATTATACAATAATTTATATTCTTTTGCTAACAATATCAGAAATAATGTCATTATTTTATAAATAAATATTAAAAATTAATATACTTAATTTATTATTAGTCTTCTAATATACTTATTATTATAAATATAATATATTGTCTAATATACTTTTCTTAATTTATATATATAAATTAAAAAATGAATTATAATTTAATTGAAGAGTGTAATTTGATTATAATTGTAATCCTACTATATTAAACTTACAAATAATGGAAAATAATTCTGAAATAATTCAAACATTAGTTCTTAATGAAATAGAAAAATTAGTAATTAATGCACGAAATAAGCTTATGGAAGAAAATACAAAAGTTGACTTTGCAAATGATGTATTAGAAAATGCAATCAAAGAAAAATCATCTGAAAAAATAAAAAAGCTGAATTAGATTTAGAAATTGCTGAAGATAATGAATAATTAGCAATAGATGAATTAGATTCTTTATTAAAAACACGTGTTAAAATATATGAACAATTTCAAGACAGTGGTTTATATTGTTCATATACAAATAAAAAATAATCTAAATTCTTGTATTTTTATATTTATTAGTTTCTAATATTAATTCTTTAATACAATCATTAATATTATCATTTTTAAAACATATTGATTGAATTTCAGCAGGAGATAATATATAATCAATAAAATTATTACCTATTATATCATCATTAAATTCAGAACTGAATTTACTTTTTAAAATAGACTTTAAAGTACTTACAGTAGCTCTTTTAAATTCTTGTTTAAAATCAATTCTTCCTGGTCGTAAAAAAGCCTCATCTAATTTTTCTGGATAATTAGTTGTAAAAATAACCATAACTCCATGTAATTCAATAATTCCATCTAAAATATTTAATAAACAAGATAAATTTATAGATTTATTATTATTTTTAATTTTTTCTAAATTTAAATTATTAGTTTTTTCTATTATTTTTTCAATTGATTTTAAATTATTTTTTTTTTTATTTTTTAAAATTTTTTTATTAATATTATTATTAATATTATTATTAATAGTGTTATCATAATTATTAATTTCAACTGAATCAAAATCAGAATCATTCATTTCATCATTACTTAAATTATTATTATTTAAATTATTATTGTTTTTTCTTGATAATAAAATATTATCTGCTGAAGCATCACAATCTTCAATTATATAACATAATTCTCTAGAATCATAATCTTTGTGATTAATAGTTCTATTTCTGAAAACTAATTCTAATTCTTCACATGTTTTAATTTTATTCCAATTTATAATTATACCATGTCTTTTTGTTCTATTTAAAATAGCTTTAATAGTTGATGTTTTACCACATCCTGGAAATCCATAAAACAAAAAAGTTGCCTTATAAGTATATCCAATATTTTTATATTCTTCTTCATATTTATTAATAATTTTATTTTGAATCTCATGTTGATTATATATAAATTTATCAACATATTTAATTATTTTTTCTTTTCCTTCAAAAAATATATTAGTTTCTAAATCTTTATTATTTTCAAATAGATATTCTTTAAATTGAAGTTCTAATCCCAAATACTCATTCTTAAAACTATGATAATATTCATAAATCCAATGTTTACCATCATTATTTAATTCATTTTTATCATTATATCTTTTAACACATCCATTAATAAATTTATTTAATAAAACTAATTTATCTTTTTTTTCTTGTTCAATTTTAATAAAATTTGTATTAGAATCTAATTTAATAAATAATAGTAATTCATATGTTTTAATATTATTATTTATTTTTTTATTTTCATTATTGTCAGAATTATTTGATGAATTTTTAGTTGAACTAATTTTACAATAAATTTTATTTATAGGTTCAATTAAAATTTCAGAAGAATCTACAGGTATTAAAACAAAATTTTTTTCATTTGTATCATCTGAATAATAATTTGCACAAACATTAAGTATTTCAACTAAATTACTTATTCCATTAATATTATTTAAATTATCTCTTATATAATCATTAATTGCAATATAATTAATACTGTAAAGTTGTCTTTTTGAATCAGAATCTTTATAAGAATCTTTGTGAACAATTAATTCATGAACAGGAAATTTTATACTTATAATATTTTCTGATTTTTTCATATATATCCAATCTTCCATGATTTCATAAAACCACAAAAATACTTTTATTATTATAGGACTAAAAGTAATTATTATAGGAATTAAAGTTTTTAATAATATATTATTATTACTTTCAAATCCTAAAGAATTTAAGTGAGATAAACTCATTAATATATATAATTGTGAACTAAAATCTGTATTCATTCTTTAATATTTAATAATTATTAAATATTAAATTCAATTTTTTAACAATAAATAGGCATTAAGAAAAGTATTATACTAAATATAAATAGTAGGCATATATACATATTATTTATATTAAATATAAAAGCATAACCACAAAACAATATATTTATTATTAAAATTAAAAAGTAAAGATGCTAATTTCATTATTAATAATATTGTGTAATTTAAATTACTTATATTATTTTATA
>Ga0169931_10010999_pt1 | contig 12828 bp, 14 predicted proteins | sample Kivu_15m_20L_FD_129675 | JGI IMG/M metagenome (GOLD analysis project Ga0169931, IMG submission 129675) | Freshwater microbial communities from Lake Kivu, Western Province, Rwanda to study Microbial Dark Matter (Phase II) - Kivu_15m_20L... | ecosystem: Environmental > Aquatic > Freshwater > Lake...
GAGCAGTAGAAAACTTCCCGGGAGGTGCCGCTTCTGCCCTAACAGTAGGCACTACAGTTCAGCTGTACAGCCACTCTTATGGAACTCCTGACACCGTAGGAGACATCTACCTTACGGGCAAGGTGCACTCGCTCACCTCAAATGAGTTGCGTCTCGTAGATGTTGTACTAACTAAGGTGAGGATTCAGGAACTTAACGGAAACAGCGCAGATTATGACTTAGTATTTAAAGCTGCTGCGGGCATAGGCCTTGCCGTAAAAGTACCTAATACCGCCACAGGGTATAGAATTAGCTACGGCGCAGACAGCTCAACAGCGGCTACCCTCACATCCTACATCTCTCCGATTGACGCTACTTCGCCTAACGTAGGATATTTAATTAAGGGTCAATACGTAGACTCAACTCTACCGGGTTGGATGCCAGCTACAGCTCAGTACTTCCCAGACTCTATCATTCCTCCAACCGCAAAGTATGGCTATAACTTTGCGGCAGATAAAGTTCTACATCAACTATTTCCAGAAACAGTAGTTGGTGCGTATGTCGTATCTAAGAACGGCATAGCCCTACCAGACACAATTGTCAAAGCCGGCAGTAACGGCATTTGGTGGGCCGATCCGTTCCTAACGGTACCGTGGAATAAGGTTGGCACTAAGCATGTGTTGCCAGACACCAACATAAAGTTTGGCGATTGGTCTCTGACCGACGCAGGTCAGATTGTACCCCCTGTTGATCTCACCTTGGTGTACACAAAGCTGGTAAGCGGTGGCATCAAGGTTGTAACCAGCTTGGAAACACCTGCAGATTCGCCAATTATAATTACAGACCCAGACGGCAGGCCTGCAACAAATGGCCCATTAATTATCAAGGCAGGCTTTACGGTCACCGATGCTTCTAGTACAGAGCCCGGATCTCTGGTCGTCAAGGACATTACCAACTTCACGATGAAGCGTGGCCGTGTGGTAGAGAAGCTTATTGCAGGTACAAACATAAGCCTCAACTCTACATTTGCTGGAGGTCAAGGCGAAGTGACAGTTGGGGTGGTGGGTCTTGACGGTAAGCTCGAAGGGCAGCCGGATATCTTGACAATTGACGATGTTCTTATTGAGAAGGACTCGGCAACAAATGTTTTCTATTCTTCAATGCCGCCTGCTAAAAACTCGTCAATTCTTGGCAAGGTGGATATTCCTGCTTATCTAGATGGTAACTACAAGTTAAATCTTGTTATTACATTCTTGGCACTGCATGCAACTGGCGCCTCAGCTATGCCTAACCTGGAGCTTAGCTGGATAAACATGAAGCCACCACCGACTGCACAAAAGTACAATCTAACAAACTCAGCTCATGTTACGAGTGGCGCAATTTCGGGGGGATTGTCAATCCTAAGTGGACCGGCAGTGCCTAAAGACTATTTTATTAAAACCGTGGAGCTGGATACCGCATACGCAGGAGGCGAGATCTTCTTCCGGCTTGCTCGATCGTCATCGGACGCCTACACCGGTAAGGTAGGAATTCTTTCTCTGCGGTATAAATTTATAAAGTTTACTTAAAATTGAGATAAGCCAGGCGTTCAGTAAACTAGGCTTCCTGGCTTGGAGGCTTTATGTCTGCAATAATTGGAACTGAATGGCTAAACTCAAACTCACTAAGAAATTATCCTCTTAGTCAGCTAGCAACACAACAAGCCAATAACTCCTCGTTTGAAATGCCAAACGAGTTGTTTGTTGATATGAAGTTAGCGGTACCCTATATAGCTGGACTTAAACCTGCCGGCTTCTATATAAGCTCTATTACGGTCTACCCTCAAGGCTTTGTCTTTGAGTTGGGCTACGACGGAGAGTTCCAGGCTCCGAGTATTGCCGTATCCTCTCCTGTGGCATTTGCGGGGTTTACGCAAAACACTTCAGTGACGATTAAGGGCATCTCCTCCGGCTCTATCTACGATTTTTCTCAGATCTCCGGTGTTGCGATTATCGGAGACGTGACAAAGCTACAAGGCGCCGTAGGCACTCTTACCTTTAATCTAGCGGGCTCTCGGCTAGAATCAACGGTTATTAGCTTTGGGCTTAAGAGAATTAGTGGAATTAGAGTTGTTAACTCCGGATTTACTACACCGGTTCTATCGGGCCAGATCTCTCTACAAAGCGGGTCGAATCACAGCATCGCAGTTACTTCCTCGTCTGAGTACAGCTCTTTAAAATTTAATGCTGTAGACGGAGGTGGACTGGCAGAAACTTGTGACTGCAATGACATTGAACTAAGCCCCTGTATTCGAACAATAAACGGGTTATTAGGTGATGCTCAGGGGAACTTTACCGTCGTCGGCGGAGACTGTGTCACTGTATCAAACGGCGCCAATAGTATTAGTATTTCAGATACTTGCGCAAAGCCTTGCTGTGGTTGTAACGAGTTGCAGGTTGTCGTAACTGATACTGAAAACTTGAATAATCGACTTACAGAGCTTGCTTTGCAAATTACCCAATTGGCTTCGTCTGTAGCCACTCTACAGAACGTATGTCTTAGCTCCTCTACTGACCCAACTAGCTGCGCGCAGGATCCAGGTTGATATGGCACTAAGTAAATACGCTGCAGGTTTTCTTGAGGAGTGCGAGTCTAATGGCTTGCCGTTTTTAACAACGGCAGCTAATGGCAATCCTCCTATTGTTGCTTTTAAAGTATTTGGTTCATTCAGCCCAAGCATGGCTTATCTGGAGCATGTAACTATTACTCCAACTTTAGGGACAGGTCCTAGACTAAAGTGCAATGTAATAACTGCATCTGGTTCTTTATTTACAAGACAAAACTTTGAAACCGCCACGTCAACCACAGGCGGCTCATATTCATCTACGGCTAGATTCTATAGAACCGAAGAGTCCGTAGGTGGGTATACCCACGGTCTGTTAGCGGATACGCAAAAAGGCGTTTATATAACCTACGTAATTTTAGAGAACGTGGGATTCGACTCCTATCCTATTAACACTTACTCGCTTGCCCCATTCTGCCTAGAGCCAGAGCTTGGAGCTGTAGCGGTAGACGTAGACAACAACCTACTGCCCACTAAGCCTATTTGGATTAGCGAAGGCTATAACTACTCTTTAGACTACGCTGCAGAAGACCCCGTAAACGTATCTTTTGCTGTAAGTCCCGGCGCTGGAGCAGGACTAGTGCCCTGCGACAGTGTCATACAGCCCGATAATGTCATTAGGCGTATTAATGGACAAGAAGCAAACGACAAGGGGGAGTACGGATTTCAGGCGGAGTCTGCAGACTGCATAACGGTAGATAGCCGATATCTGTCAAACGGTGCCCCCCAAATTACCGTAAACGCACACTGCGCTCCTTGCTGTCGTTGCCAGGATTACAAAGACACCTCAGAGTACATCAAAGGTGTAACGCTGCTGTACTACGAGGCGGTAAAGAAACTTAAAGAACTTATCGTAGAATATAACGGCGTATCCCAGCAGTTTCAGAATAGAGCACAATGTTGCGTTACTTTTGGTTCGTTTACGCCGCGGTTCAGATTATGGCCTCAGCAAAACTTTAAGCTTCAGATTCAAGCTATGGCGGAAAACAACACCGGACAAACCATCCGAGCGTTGAGCATGAAACTAATACATGCTGTTACGGCGGCAAACGAAATGTCCGCCACTGACGAAAGCGGCAACGTATACACCATTCTAAAAGATCAAGTTCTTGCTGTTATTCCGATTTCAGAAGCTTCGTATCTATACTATAAAAATCTAAACCCAACATCAAAGGGGTTACAATTTAACATACTGTCACAAGGTGTAGTTGAAACCAATGTAGATCTAGTGGCGTTGGACGGGTTGCCTTCTTGCCAGTTAGAGCATCCTGGAGATATTCCCCCATGTACGGGGTATCTAATGATGACTTCAGGCATAGTCATTGTAGACCCTATTTTCAGAAAAATTGTTAATCTTAATGGAAGCCCTGGTTACGTAAACATCGCTCTTACTTTTACTTACTTCGGCAGTGCTGCAGGGCAGTCTCCCTGCAGCGCAGCAGGAGATAGAGTCATTGCTCAAAACGTAATTAAAAGAGTAGCAATGTCGCCAAATAAAAAATCAGTAAATCCCTGCCCTCCGGCAACCGGATCTTATGTGACTGTAGGATCAGATGGAAACTTGGGTATCAAGTTCTCAGATGCAGTTCACGGGCAAGGGCCTCTTACGTTAATTTATAGAACTTTTGCAGACAACGCTTGGACTACTCTCTCAGAAGCCCCCGTCTCTCTGAATCTTACTGGTCAGTTTGAGGCATCGCTGGGAAGTATTCCTGAGGAATATAATGGTGTAGTGCAGGTTGTAGTAAAGTACACCCCCCCTGAGCCAGGACAATCGGAAGCGTTTGTAACTAAGTGCAGAGCTGTTGATGCGTCGGATGAAGAAGTCGATATTCCGGCAGAAGCTTTTGAAACTGCGGTAACCTTGCTACTATAAGGAATACTATGAAAGTAGTTAGCAGAGATTTTCTTAACGACAACGAGTACCGCTCGTATCCGGTAGACGATAGGGCTACATTTGAGCCTTACGCTAATACAGATGCATCGGCTGTAAATTCTTTGCTATCTGACATTAAGCTAATTTTGCCGGGATCTATTGCTGCATGTGCATTTATTGCCAGCATTAAAGTGACTAATGCACTTGTCACCTTAACAATCATGGGATCTCAGACGCACCCATTCTCGCCAAATACTCCAGCGGCAACACTTACCAATGAGCAATACTCAGTATTAGGTGCGTTTGTTCTAGCTACAGTACAGGTACGCCGCAGTTCTAGCTTGCCAGGATCTGTAGTTGAGATTCAATCCGATGTGCCCGGTGTAGGCGGTTGGGTTATATTTGGATCTGGAATTCTGAATTCGGGATCTTGGTCTTTCTCCGGGCCTCAAGCTTCCATGATTTCAGACCAATGCGTAACTCGCTACGAATACGGCGGCGTTACTAGCATCGGCCGTCTTAACTTCAATACAGTAGTAGATGGGCAAGTTCAGCTAGTAGGGCAAAATGGAATTGAAGTGGTGCCTGATGATAGGGGCCTTGCTATTCAATTTAGCGGTACTAAGGGCGAGATACGGCAAAGCCTGCAATCCTATCTTGGACAATGTGGCGGTAGGCCGGAATCAAACACCTGTGCATTTACAGCTATTAAAAGCATTAACGGACTTGTACCTCAAGGACAAGATAGAGAACTGGTAATCTTATTGGATAAACCCTTATACGCTAAATATGAGGGATCTGGGGATAAGGAAATCGTTGTTGTCTCTTCTGATCTAGAGTTGTCTGCCTTCTGCAAGGGTCGCATTGATATACCTGAAAGCTGCAGCACTGCTCAAGGATTTACAGAGTTTACAACCAGAGCCTACAGGGTAACTCCTACAAGAGTAGCTTTAAGCCCCAATACAAAACTTACATTTGAAATTATTGTAAATGGCTTAGTGCAGTCTTACAGATTTACCTACATGCAACAGCATCCTACTCGCGAAGCTATAGCAGTATTTACCAGTAATAATCCCATCATTGCATTTGGCGAAACGTTGCTGTACCTGCATGTAGATGAGGCTCTGCTTGAATGGCAACTATACGACAATACAGGTCCAAGCCTTGTAGGGTTTGGTCCGGTTGCTGCTAATCTTCGTAGCGAATCGGATGTTGTCTACCAAGGCTCTGACTATCACATGACCTTGGGATTTACGACAATTTACGATCAATTGGGAATCACTCAACTCATTGTTGGTATTCAGGCTCCAGATAGTTTTGAAGAAGCTGGGACTTATATACGTAAAAGCTACGGCAGGTATGAACATATATCTAACCCCGGTTATTACGTTGAAATTAAGGGAGCCCCTAATGACGTATGGGCGGTTAACAATAATGGGCTATTGCTAGCAGCAGGTACTTTAGACAGCGACGGTAGAGGCGTGCAAACTCAAACTTATGTTAGATCAAACGGCGAGTCTGCTATTAGATCTATTGTCATATTAGGAGCTACTTCGTGAATCCTATTCCTCATTTAGAATGGCGTAATCTTAATTCTAATAGAAACTATCCCTTTATGGATAGCAGCAGCCTTATTTTTGATGGTGGATTTATCCCGCAAAGCTGGATAGTAGATGCTCGCATTTATGCACGGGGAAACTACTCTGAAGGGCAGCCTTGCTATATCAGCAAGATGATAAGAACAAATACACTGGTCGCCCTTGAGATATCTGCAGGTTCTGGATTTGTTTTGGGCGAGGCTGTAATTAAATTTGGGGAAACAAAAGACATAATCTCTGTCTTCGATGGCAGTGTTCTAGCCGGATGTCTAGTGCTAGATCCCGCCAGGAGTTCACTGCTGCAATCTGTAGATGAGGGGGAGTACTCTTTGACGGCAGACTCTGCTACGTTTCTACCTGCTGTCTGTGAATACCTGCCTGAGATGCAAGTTCAATCTATTAATAGTAAGTTTGCAAATGTAGTGCTTACAGGTAATGAGGGGATTAAAGTAGAAAGACTTAGTGATACTACTATTAAAATTAGTATCTTAGGCGACCCCCACTTTACTAGATACGAGTGTGTAGTAAATCCCGACTCTGCTCCAGCGGAAGTATTAGACCTAAATGGAGTGTTTCTTAAAAACTTAACAATCGTACATTACGTTAAATCTTCAGCGGGACAATTAGTAGGACCCTATGTAAGTAAGCTACTGCAAAAGCCAGATGGTTCTGTTGTACTGGCCCTCAAGACAAAATATTTTCCCCCAGGCTCTAATACTGAGCCAGATATGCGTCCGGCCTTTAGAATAACCACCGAGGGTAATTCTCTCGTATTCAGTATGGCAGGTGGATGACATGTATACTGCGTTCAATCAAACAGCCTATCCGCTAGTCGACTTCAGCTCTGGCTCTACTGCGCAAGTGCAGGCTCTGCGTTCTGCTTTAGTAGATTTTAAAATATATGTAGCAGGAGACAGTTTTCTTGCTGTACCTAAAGTCACCTTGGTGTCGCTATATAGGGCTACAGAACAACCATTAAAGTTGTTGTTAGAACTTAAGGTAGACGCCCAACTGTTGGGTTCTACGACTCTTACTGTGGATAACGACTCTTACGTTACACAAGAGTTTGTACGGTATTACTTTGACTCAGACGACTGGCCTGACTTATTACCTGGGTATAAGGTCGAAGGGTACATCTGTATAAGCAAAGCTCAGATTCTTTTTCTAACTTTTGCAGCAGAACAACCTGTCGCTATAAATGCTGCCTTTGAGCCGAGCACAACAGTAGTTCTAAGCAATCATAGAGTGCATCAAATTACCTGTAGGTCTGCCAAACCGCTTTTACAGCAAACGCCTACTGCTAGGTATAATGCAGAATCTGCGCCCGTTCTAGGAGACGTTAAGTTAGTGGCAGGAAATAACTGCACTATATCTGTGCTTCCAGCTACAAAGACAATCATTGTTGGAGCACAGCAAGGAGCTAACGATTCCGGCGATGAGCTGTGCGGAGTCTGGTCCGAGAAAGTAAGTGAAAAAGACATTCTCTGTGATGAAGCAATTTACAGTATTTCTGGCGTAGACCCTGATAGTAATGGAAACATTAATATTAAAGCTGAAAGTCCTTTGATTGCAAGTTCTCTTACAAAGCAAAATCTACAAAGTATAGCTCCAGCATTTAATAGTGCTTTAAATCAATTTCCACATATAATCCGGTTTATCTACATAGGTTTACCTCAATCAGCTAATAATCCTAGCGTATTTAATTGTGACACTTAAGGGGCACTATGAGTAATTTAGATCCATGCATTCCTATCACGCCTGTAACTGGTGCAGCTTGCATCCCAGCTACAGGAACTGCAAACTGCGACAGTACGCAGGTACCTATAGGTATATGCGCGCCGCTTATTAACCCCAGCCCAGAGGATCCTAAATGCGTTAATGATAACGCTCGACGGCCATGGCCAACACCTCCACCTGTTGAAATTGGGTGTAATCCTGTAAGCCTGCGAATAACGAACGAGCCTACTGAAGAAGACGATGTAGATCAAACAATTAGGCTTGAGGGTTCGGTCACCTATATTTCTGGGGATGCGTGTTTACCTCAAGTAAACCTTAACCTCGTGGTCCCGCCTAACATTGCTTCTGGCGGAGGCGCACCTAGTCTCAGTGGATTTGGTTATACGCAGTACGCTAATTGCGTTAGAGTGGGCCCTGTTCAAAACTCTGATTACGATACGCCCCAAGACTTCTTTTCTAATGAGCCGGGTGCGGCGGCATTTATAGCTAAGTCAACAGGAGAAATGAATCAGTTAGGAGAGTGTGAAGCCGGTTGTGTCGCTAGAGAAAGGTTTGGATCTCAGGTTGCAAAATTTAATTTAATAGGACCCATACTTGCAGAGATAACTGGATCCTATCCAATTGCTTACGCATCAGTAGCGGGACAATCAATTGCAGTAGGTTGGAAGTATGGCTGGGCGTATGCTACATGTGTAACTGCTGCGAATACGTGTGTTCCTGCATGCTTTCCTAGCATTTGGACTAGGTACGATGGTAGCCTATCGTATAGTGAGGCAGTGAATAATAAAGAGGTGGTTTATGGTGGCTATATGACGCCGGGTGTATCTTTAGCTAAACAAGTTCAAAGGGGGTTTAGACCACAACCTATTATGGGGGGTACCCAGGTATTTATTTACGGATGGGTGCCCTGGGGTCCAGAAGAGTCAAGTGCTTGCAACTGCTCAATAACTTGGTTTTTTAGCGAACAAGTAGCCTTTGATGGAGATTGCGAAGAAGCTACTGGTTCCGGTATTGTCGGGGCAGCTTCTATGCTGCCTCAGAGAAATATAACTTCAGCAGGAATGTTCTTCGGATCGCCAGAGAATGCCAATCGAGTTTAACACAGTAATCCACAGGTACTCTATTCAGGCTGGCGTAGTACCTACGGCAGCTGAGTTATACCCTGGAGAGCTAGCTTTAAACTTAGCTGATGGCACACTATTTACTTTAAATCCCGCAGGCGTCGTAATTGATTTGACAGCAATTAAGGCTCGGTTTAACCTAAGTGGATCCCTTAATGGAGACTTATTAGTATACAACTCCACAACAGGCAGATACGAAGCCACTAGGCCAGAAGATGTATTAGACGGAGGAGCGTACTAATGAGCAATTTAACCACAAACTTCATAACTTCCGTAATACGAGAGTCTAATCAAGATCCATACTATCGAGTACAAATAACCACAGGTATTATGGGTACCTCTTCGGTGGCAGATGGAAATCTGCTACTCATCAAAAGAAAAAAGACTTTAGATGGAGAGGTAGATGTGTTATACGGAATAGCTAAAGCCGTAGACTTTGCAACATTTAGAAAAGCATCACCTAATGTTGGGCAAGACTTTTACAGAGCGCACACTTGGAATCTTGTTTTCTACAATCAAGAGACTCTTAACTCCGCTTTAGAACTTATGAAGACTCAGATTGATATTTTGGCAGAAGATTTATCTATCCTTACTAAATACACTAATCGACGTTCAGAAAGCCACATTTCCCCATCTTTTTAAGGTTTACTATGAAGAAGTTTGCAATGACGTACGCTACGGTTCACGGCCTACTTAATAATGCAGAAGTGCGAGCAATCAGCCCTGCCATCAAAGCTGCTTACGACTCTATAGAGGCGAGCACTGCAGATCAAGGGTGTTCTGCCTGCGCTAGGAAAAAGAAAAGCAATGAGGCCATTATTCAGTTAATCTCGCAACTCCAAGGCGCATCAGAGTTAGAGTTAGATAGAATTAAAAAAGCATTAGGAGTAGAAACATTAGTGTTCTCTAATGGCCTTAATTTTATAGAGAGATAATGGCCAGCTATAATCCATCTCTTTCTTGCTGCTGCGATACGAGCCCAAAAAACATATGCTGCCTATCTGCTACGCTTCAACGAACATGCACGACATCCGAAATAGATTCAGTAAACTGCACCACTGTTCCTGGCGAACCTCAAACTATATCATACTCTAGAAAATATAAATATTGTAATGTTGCTTCTGAAGAACTGTGCAGTTGCGATTACCTAATAGAATTAAGTGGCGAATTTGGGGGATTTGAAGGGCAGACGTCAGTTGTTACCTGTGAGGCCACATACTATCCTGACGTAGATTGCGAGTCTGAGGAGGGCCAAGAGATATGCAGTGGCAACAGCCAGAGGATATGTCCTGGGTATATATGCGGCCCTTGTGGGCCTGTAGGGAACGGCTGTACCGCTGTTGATTTAGAAACTCCGTGCCCCAATCCTCCGAATTGTACGCCTCAACCTTGCTGCACCCCGCCTCCACCGACATTGTGCTGTTGTAGGACTATAGATCTAGCGGGCAGCTGTATTTCCTCGGCATCTTGTGGACCTTGCCCAGAAAATCCTACCCCTGGTACAATTTGTGGAGCTGTATCTACCTGCGATGAATGCACTATCACCCCACCCCCACCTGGTGGGCCTGGCATCGGGGTTGTTTCTAATTGCCCGCCCACCCCTGCCCCCTGCGAGTGCGGGCCCCCAGGATGTGTTGGCGCGGCTTGTGTAAAACCTTGCGGCGAGGAAGGAGGAGGAGGGGGGCCCCCAATTTGCTCATGCGATGGCGGATCGACCACGCTATCGATACAGTGTGGTGGTGGACTAGTTATACCTAGTTGGATTAAGGAGACTCGTGATAACTATGGAGATGTTATTAATTATCCTCAAGGCAATTTTATGTCAGGACTGACGTATGATCCCGTGACAAATACGTATACACAGAATCGTTTATTCTTATTTGGCTACGGATACCATAAACTATGAAAGCAATTCACTCTTTTAGATCAGACAGGTTCAGCCCCTATTTTGAAATGGTTGGAGGCCGAGAGATAATTAAGCCGGTTATTTATATTATGGCATTGTCTGCTGCGACGATACGTAAACAGCACAAAGACTTTTTGTTTATTACCGATAGGCTAGGCAAAGAGTTAGCAGAAGCCTGCAAGCTGCCATATACAGAAATTGAGTGCGTTGGGGAGTCGTTTGACTCTCATCCGTGTTTTTGGGTGCATAGCAAAGTGCACGCCTACACAACCATACACGAACCGTTTATCCACTACGACACAGACTTCTTTCTTTGGGACGCTTTACCGGCAAATTTTTTAGCTAATGACGTAGTGGCTTTTCACTCAGAAACTTTTGTTTGGAGTAAGTACCAAGAATACAATGAAAATTTAATTAATGCGGGATTTACTTTACCGCCATTTATGCAAACTTATTGGACTAGCCGAATGCCTATCAATATGGCTTTGTTTGGCGGCAATAACTGGAAAGCAATAAATGAATACGGCGATACCCTGCAGCAGTTTATAAAAGATAACCACGGATTTAACTACGCTACGGATGAGCAAAGATCTGTTTTAGAACAAAGCGTTGCTTTGATTGAGCAGCTTTGGGGTTCATACATTATTCAAGATAAGTTGAAAATACCGATTGCTCAACTGCTTACAGAGCGTAATATCTTAAAAAAATCTGGAGATGCAAAGGTTACGCACTTACACGGCATTAAGCAGGAGGCAATGCGGACGAATCAGATTCCACAACTCTTGGTTAAACTAGAAGCTAAGTTGAATGAAGTTAATCCTGAGGTATATTCTGCGGTTCGTGAGTTCGTAACTTCCGACGTAGATGTTGATGCTATGATTTTGGAGGCAACAAATGGTAAGAATCTCTAAAGATAAAAAACATGAATTTACTCAAGAAGGTTTATGTGTCTTTGTGGAGGGCCCAGCACAGCTGGCGCTCACTTCACCTGAAACTCAAAGGCTTGTTTACAACTATGTAAAGGAGGCCGGTTTTAAAGACTATGGTATGAATAAATTTGTACCAGCAGATAGCAACCCTAACCCAGGGGACCTCTATCCATATAAAGGTTACTGGTTAATGCTTTCCAGTCAATGGAATCAAAAGACTGTTAATCTATGAGCACGTTATCAAAATCCGAAGAAAAGTTATTTATTAAAAAGCAAGATTGGGAGCCAAAGCTGCTACCTATCTGCGGAGCTTTAAAACTATCTGGATTTGATATTGCTACAATTGCAGACATTATGACTCAATTACAATTAGAAATAGAAATACCTAAGAAGTTTTCTATTGTCAACAACCGGTATTTGGTGCATCGCCACGGTTTAGTATATGATTTACTAAAGGCTCAGGCGCTACTCGAACAACCTAACGAGCCTAAGAGAATGGCAGTAATTTTTTGGCTGTGAGGCATCATGAATATAAAACTGCGCAACAATACGTGGAAGCTGGTTAAGACTGATCTAGGCTCAAGCATAAGAGGGGAGATAGATCCTCCTGCATATGTCAACAAGAGCATTAAGCTATCTTCTCGATTGCGCAAACAGAGCGAGATACTGGAAGTCTTTTTACATGAGTGCCTGCATGGATGCTTTTGGGATCTAGATGAAGGGGCTATTGATAAAGCCGCCTACGATATCTCCAAAGCTCTATATAAACTTGGCGCCAGGATAGAGACAGATAAACTCAAAACAAAAAAATCTAAGTATAAATAACCTAGCGGTCGTTTTGAATTTGGCGAACCAAGAAACCGTTGATACACTGACTACTGTAGGCCGTGTCAGAGAACGGTATTGGGAAGGCGTTCTTCCCGCTCAGGGCAAGTCTACAAATAGCAAAACCCAGGGTTTCGGCCCTGGGTTTTGTTTTAGCACTATTCAGTTGTGCGTATTAACCCATTAAACCTCTTCTGATAAGCTGGCGTTGGAAGTCTCTTGCAAGTTGCGCCTTGAGGCTAGGATCTCTAAATA
>Ga0169931_10011000_pt1 | contig 12827 bp, 11 predicted proteins | sample Kivu_15m_20L_FD_129675 | JGI IMG/M metagenome (GOLD analysis project Ga0169931, IMG submission 129675) | Freshwater microbial communities from Lake Kivu, Western Province, Rwanda to study Microbial Dark Matter (Phase II) - Kivu_15m_20L... | ecosystem: Environmental > Aquatic > Freshwater > Lake...
CAGTCGTTTTCACGCTGCGCCTCCGCCCATACGACCGCGCGCTGGTCCAATGCCCGGCGCAGCCGATCAAGGGCCTCGTAGTGTTCGCGGTTGGCATGCACGAGGACGTCAAGATCGCCGGGCGGGAGGTTGCCCCGGGCGACCTGCTCCTTCACATAGGTGCCGTACCATTCAAGATTGGTCGTTTTGCGGACGACAAGAATGCTGACGGAGTGTTCACTTTCCACTCCGTCACGGGACTTTGAATCACTGCCAGATGCCAAGGGTCAGCTGCCCGGCGCCGCTTCATCGGCGCCACTTGAATCTGCCGCCGCGCGACGTTCGTCCTGCAGTGCGAAATCGGGATTTTCCCATAGGCGCTTGCCCTTCTCGAGATCCTTGCGCGCCGACGAGCGAACAGTCGACAGGAGCTTGTAGCCCTGCGTGAACCGCGCTGAGTCAGCGAGTTCCTTCTTCTTCTCGGCGGTCAACTTCGCCATGTCGGGCTCACTGCGGGTTTTGAGTCGCACGATGAACTTCGAATCGCGGACATCGAGAACGCCATCGTGGAGCTGTTGCGGCGTACGCAGGGCGCGAACCGCAGCGATCGTTGCGTCATCGGAACCAAGCGTCGGGATGAAGCGCGCGCCGGCACTGATCTCGCCGGTTTCCTTCCATGCGAGTCCAAACTCCTTGAGCACTCCGTCGAGCTTGCCCTTGTCCCCACTCTTGGCAGCCTCGAGCACTTTGGTCGCGCGCTCGGCGAGAAGCGCCGGCTTGCGATCGCGCTCGATGATGCGACGCGCGATCTGATTCGTGACGTCCTCGACTTTTTGGTTCTTGCCCGGCTGAATCGCCTCAGCCTTGATCACGTGAAACCCGAATGGCGATTCCACGACTCCTGAAATCTCGCCAACTTTGAGGGCAAAAGCCGCGTCCGCGAACTCCTTGACCATCGCATCACGCGCAAAAAAGCCGAGATCGCCGCCCTTGGTTTTGCCAGCAGCTTCGTCGGTCATTTCGCCGGCAATTTTCGCGAAGTCAGCGCCAGCTGCCTTGACCTTCGTCAGAATCTCTTCGGCACGGGCCTTCGCGTTTTCTTTGGAGCGCGCCGCCGCCTCAGCGGAGGCATTTCGTGCACCCGTGAAGCCGACAAGAATGTGCCGAGCCTTGAGTTTCTCGTCGGTGTTGAACTCACTGCGCTGTGCGTCGTAAAACTCCTGAACCTTCTTCTTGCCTTCTTCGGTGAGGAAGGCCGTGACATCAGCGTCCGTCACGGTCACCGTAATCTGCGCCGGGTCGAGCTGCAGATATTCGAGATTCAGCTTGGTTTCGTTGGCGCGGTATTCGATTTCCACGGCCTTGTCCGACACGAAAACCGTACTCGCGAGATATTGCTGGAACTTGTTCACCGTCATGCGTCGGCGCCACTCATCGAGCATCGTCGCTTCGGTGTAGCGATTTTCCTTCAAAATTCTCTGAAAACGCTCGGGGCTGAACGAGCCATCCTCATTTTTGAACGCGGCTTGCCTGCTGAAGAAGTCGGAAACCTCCTCAAGAGTCGCCTCCATACCCATGCTCACGGCGATTTGAAACATGATCCGTTCGTCAACGAGCTGCTGCATCACGGTACGCGAAAACTGCATTTTCACCGGATCGAACCCGTTGGGATTCTGCTGCTGCTCATTTTCGGACATTTGCCGATATGCGCGGCGAAACTCGAGTGCCGAGATGACCTCGCCGTTGACCTTGGCCGCAGAACCCTGCGGTCCCTGGAGGCCGGTCTGCGGGTCGCAAACGCCAAAGAATGTCATGGCAAACAGCGCAACCAGGAGCAGCGTATACGTGCCCGAATTGCGCAGGAGTTTTGTGCGATCGAGTTCCGTCAGCTTCTTGTCTTTCCAGCGCAGCACCATCGGAGAACAATCCTCATGAGAAAACGCCGGGCCCACAATTCAGCGGCGGCGGCACAACAACAACAACCTGAACAACGCCAACATTCCGGTGATTCAACATCCGCGTGACGGACGCTTGAACCAAGTCAATAGGTGAGTGTGTCAGGCAGCTTGAGTGCGTGTCAATGCAACGTCGTTTTCCGAGTTCGCGCATGCCGCGGGACTGTTTTTGCGGGACGCGTTAAACATGTTTGACGCGAGGAGATTTTCCAGTATACCGGACGAGGACCACACAGCTAGAATCCTTGCTGCCGAGTGAGATCATGTGCCGCCGCAAAAGCGGATGTTACGTGAGGACATCACGACCGTTGCCACTTTGCCTGCAAGTATCGATTCTGAATAACTTTTTTGGAACCCGGCGGTGTGGCAGAGTTCCAAATTTACACAGACTTCCCCGTCCGCAGATGCGGCACAGAATAAAGCCTCCGGAGGACAGCGCACATGATTTTCGACTGGTTTGCAGGACTCTTCTCCAACGACCTCGCGATCGACCTCGGCACGGCCAACACTCTGGTCTACGTCAAGGGCATCGGAATCGTGACCAACGAACCCTCCGTTGTGGCCGTTCAGCGCGATGCACGCGGTGGAAAGAAGATTCTTGCCGTCGGCAAGGAAGCCAAGGACATGCTCGGCCGTACGCCCGGCTCGATCGTCGCCATCCGCCCGATGAAAGACGGCGTCATCGCCGACTTTGAGATCACCGAGGCGATGCTGCGCTACTTCATCGAACGCGCGCACAACCGCCGCACAATGGTGAAGCCACGCATCATCATCTGCGTTCCTTACGGCATCACGGAAGTCGAAAAGCGCGCGGTGAAGGAATCGGCTGAGAGCGCCGGCGCACGCGAAGTCTACCTGATCGAAGAACCGATGGCTGCGGCGATTGGTGCCGGCCTTCCGATCACCGAACCAAGCGGCAGCATGATCGTCGACATCGGCGGTGGAACGACCGAAGTTGCCGTCATCTCGCTCGCCGGCATCGTCTACTCGAAGTCAGTCCGCGTCGGCGGCGACAAGATGGACGAAGCGATCGTCAACTACCTCAAGCGCAAGTACAACCTCCTGATCGGTGAGCGCACGGCCGAGCAGATCAAGATTGCGATCGGCACGGCATATCCCGACGAAGAAGTGCAGACGATGCACGTCAAGGGTCGCGATCTCGTGGCTGGAATTCCAAAAACGATCGAAGTCGCATCTGAAGAGATCCGCGAGGCGATCGCCGAGCCAGTCAACACGATCGTCGAAGCGGTCCGCGTGGCACTCGAAAAAACGCCGCCGGAACTCGCAGCCGACATCGTGGACAAGGGCATTGTGCTCGCCGGTGGCGGTGCGCTGATCAAGAATCTCGACATTCTTCTCCGCGAAGAAACGGGACTCCCGATCATGATCGCAGACGATCCGCTCTGCGCGGTCGTTCTCGGCAGCGGCAAGGCCCTCGACCAGATCGGCATCCTGAGTCAGGTCACGCTGCAGTAACGCGGTCACCCCGGGTTGACCAGCTGCTGAAGATGAGTTTGATCGCAAGGTGACGAGGAGCGAGGATCTGGAGGAATGAGCGGCTTTTCCGCAATGACCTCAAAACGACGCATCCTCTGGGTGTCGCTGCTCATAAGTGCGATACTTGCGCCTTTCATTCTCTTTTCAACGCCCATGCGAACGTGGACGACGGCGAGCCCCGTCGCCACGATCATGCAGGATCTGATGTGGCCCTTTGTGTACGGCTGGAATCTGACGGCTGATTTCGCAAGTCGCCAGACCTCCAGATATCTATTCCTCTCCGGTGCGGCTGCCGAGAACGAGCGTTTGCGCGCTGAACTCGCGGAACAAAAGGCCCGGCATCTCGACTACGAAGAGCAGGTCCAGCAGACGTCCCGACTCAGGGAACTGCTTGGCTTTGCAAAGCGCTACGAACGCAAGATGCTCGTCGCTGAAGTCATCGGGAGCAACACGCGTGCTCCGTTCAAGTCCCTGCGTGTTGCCAGAGGTCGTGCAGACGGCGTGCGTGTCGGCATGCCGGTCGTCGCTGCCGATGGGATTGTTGGGCGTGTTGTACGCGTCGGCAGCCGGATGTCCGATCTTCAGTTGCTCGTCGACTTCGACTTCAACCTCGACGTGCTCCTGCAGCGCACCAGAGTCCGCGGCGTGATCGGCGGTTATCAGGGCGAGCACGCCCGACTGAGCATGCAGAAGGGAACTGAGGTTCGCATCGGCGACACCATCATCACCTCGGGTATCGTTGGCGGATTCCCCAAGGGGCTCCCAGTAGGCCGCGTCATGCGGATTTCATACGAATCAGACAACGTCTCGCAGGTGATCACGGTCGAACCGTGGGTCGACTATCGCCGGCTTGAGGAAGTGATGATTCTGTTTGAAACGGATCCGGAACTGCAGAAGCTCATCGACATCGCCGGACCGCAGTGGCTCGACAAGACTCTCGACAATGCCTCGGGCGGGTGACGCACCATGCCGCACGTTGATCAGCATCTGCATCCGCCGCCGTCGCTTCTCGTGCGCCTCCTGCCCTATCTTGTGCCAAAGCCGTGGACCGGAAAACTCTGGCTCGATGTGATCTATCTTCTGGCGGTCGCTGCGGTCGCGCAGGCGCTTCTCATGTCCGGTCCACTTGCAACCCTGCACATCGATGTGCTGACACCCTGGCTCGTCACTGGCTTTGTGCTGCAAAGTCTGCCGCGCGCCACCGTGCTCGCTGTCATCGGTGGTCTTGCTCTTGAGTTGCACTCGACCGCACCGGCCGGAATGTACATCTGCGTCTACTGGGTGACTGCCGCCACCATCGCGCTTGTGCGCAATACTTTGTCGTGGCGACACAGCGTACCGTGGCTGGTGACGATGCTGGCCGCGACTGCGTGGCTTTCTGTTTTCGAAGGTTTTGTTGCGAGCCTGACTCGTGGCAGCGGTGTGATCGATCTCGTTTACTGCCTGCAGCAATTGACCCGCATCGCCAGCGCCGCAGGTATCGGCATGATCTGTTATGGCTGGTGGCGCTCCCTGGAATCTCTTGAAGGCGACCTCGATGGCGAGGAGCGTCCAGAGCCATGAAGAAGATTTTCCGGCGCGAATCGATCCTGGCTGACAATCGCTTCCTCTGGGCGAGCATCGTGCTCGTCAGCGTGACCGTCGTCCTGATCATTCGACTCTGGTACATCCAGGTTTACCGCGGCGACTACTATCGCCGCGTGTCGGAGAACAATCGCATCCGGCGCATCGAAATTCCGGCACCGCGCGGAATGATTTTTGACCGGCACGGGCAGGTACTCCTCGCCAATCGTCCATTTTTCGACCTCGTCTATATTCCCCAGTACGTGAAGGACAAGGAGACGACGTTCCGCATCCTGTCGCGCCTGATGCACATGCCGGTCAATTCGTTCGAACGGCGTCTCCGCGTGGCACAGTCACAGCCCAAGTACCTTCCGATCACGCTCAAGAGAAATCTTTCGATTCACGAAATGTCGACGATCCAGTCGAATAAGCTCTTTCTTCCTGGAATCGACATCGCGGTTGCCCCGCGTCGCGACTACAAGCCGGACACACCGTCGCACCTCGTCGGCTATCTGGGCGAGATCAGTCAGCAGCGTCTGGACGATCTCAATCGCGCCACGCCGGAGAATCCGTATCTGCCGGGCGATCTCATCGGCAAGCAGGGCATCGAAGCCCGCTGGGAGAAGTTTCTCCGCGGCAAGCGTGGCTATCGCCTCATTCAGGTCGACGCTTTCGGTCGCCAGTCTCACCTGTTCGAAAAAGATCAGTGGGAGCTTCCTGAATTTCCGGCGGCCCCCGGCTCTGACGTCGTGCTCACGATCGACATGGATCTGCAGCGCGTGACGAAGGATGCCTTCAGCGGCAAATATGGCGCTGTGGTGGTCCTGAATCCCAGCACTGGTGAGATTCTCGCAATGGTCAGCGAGCCTGAGTTTGATCCGGCGCTATACCAGTCGGGACTCTCGGCTGAAGACTGGCGTTCACTCATCAACCATCCGTTTCACCCACTGCTCGACAAGACGACCGGTGGTGAGTTCCCACCGGGCAGTGTCTACAAGGCCATCGTGGCCGCCGCGGCGCTCGAGGAAAAGGTGGTCGACGCCAACTCCACGTTCTACTGCCCCGGACACTTCACTGTTGGCAACCAGACGTTCCGTTGTCACAAGCGCGAGGGACACGGCTATGTCAACGTGATCTCGGCCATGATGAAATCGTGCGACGTCTACTTCTATCAGATCGGCATGGAGCTCGGCGTCGATCGTATTGCGAAGTACGCCAAGATGTTTGGGCTCGGACAAAGACTCGGCGTCGCCCTCAACATGGAACGACCTGGGCTCGTTCCGACATCGGCATGGAAAAAACTGGTCCACCGCATTCCCTGGGCCACGGGCGAGACTCCACCGATCGCAATCGGTCAGGGCTACAACCTCATGACCCCGATGCAAATGGCCAGCGTCTACGCGACTCTCGCCAACGGCGGGAGCATCTGGCGCCCGCATCTCGTGCGGCGTGTTGTGAATCACCTTGGCGAAACGATCACTGAGGAGGGCGAAAACCTCGTCAGCAAGATCACCGAGATCAGTCCGCGAACCCTCGACATCGTCCGTCGCAGCCTGCTTGAAGTCGTCATGAATGAAGAAGGCACCGGCAAGAACTCCCGCGTACCGGGCATTGACGTCGCAGGAAAGACCGGATCGGTACAGGTCGTGAGTCTGAAGAAGAATCACAATCAGACGGACGTCAGCGTCAAGTGGCGGGAGCACGCGATGTTTGCCGCCTACGCTCCGGCCACGAATCCAGAGATTGCCGTCGCGGTCGTCAGCGAAAACGACGCGGTTGGCGGCGGGGGCGCGTCAGCAGCACCGGTGGCCGGAAAGATTCTCAATGCCTGGTTTGAATTGAAGAAACTGCGCGAGGCTTACCCGAATCGCAGCGCCCGGCCCGCACTTACAATCAGTCGCGCCGCACCGGCAACAGCACGGGAAAACTCACCCAGCAATTCGGCGAGTGGCACCGCAGGTGCGCCCCCAACGAACGGAGGAAGCGCCGATGGCGTCCAGCATTGAAGACAAGGCTCGCGACGGCGGCGTACTGCTCGTCCCAACAGGTGAGATCCGCAATCCTCGCGCCATCAACACGCGACTCTTGCTACTGATCTTTGCGACGCTTGCCGTACTTGGCATGACGAACCTTTACAGCGCAACCAACGGCGGGTCGCTGTTCTACACCCAGCTCAGACACCTCGGCATCGGCACCGTCCTGCTGGTCATCTGCGGCTGGCTCCTGCCACCCCGCATCATCAATACCTACTCGTACTGGTTGTTTGGCGTGGTCTCCATCATGCTCGCCATCGTTCTGATCGTCGGCGATATCGCCGGTGGCTCCCAGCGCTGGATCGAGATCGGTCCTCTGCGCGGTCAGCCGTCCGAGCTGGCCAAGATCAGCGTCGCAATCATCGTCGCCCGGTTCTTCTATACCAACCGGATGGCGCAAGCTTACCGCCTGCGTGACCTGTGGCCACTGGCGGCCATGGTCGGTCTGATCTTCGGTCTGATTTTTCCGCAGCCAGACCTCGGTACGGCTGGCCTGTGCCTCATGATCGCGGTCGGTCAGCTGGCATTCATTCGCATCGACACGCGCAGTTTCATGGTCGTAGTCGTCGCCTCGCTCATCGTTGGCGTCATCGGCTGGAACGCATTCCTGCACGACTACCAGAGACTTCGCGTCATGAATCTCCTGAACCCCCAGCTTGACCCGGGCGGGTCTGGCTACAACTCCCTGCAGTCGCTCGTGGCGGTTGGCAGCGGAATGCTCACCGGCAAGGGGTTCATGCAGGGAACGCAAACGCAGCTGCAGTTTCTTCCAGAACGCCACACGGACTTCATCTTTTCGGTGTTCGCGGAAGAGCATGGCTTCTGGGGCGCGGCGTTCGTCTTCGCGCTGTTCGCCGCCTGCTGCTACATTGCGCTGGTCATCGCCCGTCAGGCCAAGGACACGTTTGGCGGTCTGCTTGCCATCGGCCTTGCCGTCTTCATGTTCGTCGAGTTTGCGATCAATACCGCAATGGTCCTCGGACTATTCCCAGTTGTCGGGATTCCCTTGCCGCTCTTCTCATACGGGGGATCGGCCTATCTCAGCATTTGTATCGCCTTCGGGATGCTGATATCGATTGATCGCGACAACCTCGGGCGCTTCAGACGTCAACGCTCACTTGGCAGGTCCCAACGTGAAGGCACTGTCCGATCGACTGCAAAAGCTTGAACGCAAGTGCGATGATCCCGCAACCGCTGCGACGGTAACCATCCCCGCAGATTTGCTCTGGTCTGGTTTCAGCGAAGATGACCTGAAGTCCTTCGCGCAACGAAGTGCACGGGTCTACCGCGGCAAAGTTCGCGAGATGATCGAGCTGCCCGGCGCCAACGGTCGGCACGTGCGACTGTTCATGGCACACACCGACCGACTCTCTGCGTTCGACCGATATATCGGACTCGTGCCAGGCAAAGGCATGATGCTGGCCGCCCTGTCTGAATGGTGGCTGCGTCAGGCCAATTCCGTTGTTGAAACGCATCTTGTCGCAAAGCCCGACCCGCGCGTGATCGAGGTCAAACCAACCACACCGATCAAGGTCGAGGTCGTGGTCCGTGGCGCGATGGCCGGCAGCATGATGCGCGCAGCTGCGTCCGGCGAGACTCACTGGTGCGGCGAAAAGATTCCCGTCGGCGTGAAGGCGTGGGAACTCCTCCCGGAGCCGATGATTACGCCAACCACCAAGGCGGCGGCCTTTGAACACGACGAGAATGCGAGTGCGGGAGAGCTCATCGCCCGCGGCATCTGCAGCGCCGGTGACTGGGAGCAAATTCGCTCGATGGCACTCGGCATCTTTGCCATGGGTCAGCGACTCCTGAAGTCGGCCGGATGGATTCTGGCCGACACCAAATACGAGTTCGGTCGCACGAGCGATGGCCGCATCATCCTCATCGACGAGATCCACACGCCTGACTCGTCACGATTCTGGATCGCAGAAACCTACGAAGCGCGACTCAAGTCGGGGGCAACGCCCGACATGCTCGACAAGGAAACGATTCGACGCTGGCTTCTCGCTCAGGGGTTTTCCGGGCACGGTCCCGTACCGGACGTACCGCCGGGTGAACTCGTCAGGCTTGCCCGCGTGTACTGTCAGGTGGTCGATCGATTGTGCGGAAAGGGTTGGGAATCGGCTGCGTCCCCTACCCCGCAGCTCGACGCTGGTCGCGGGACCGCGCAGCTGACCCCTCAGGATTTTTCCCGGTTCTGAAGCGCGACGAGATCACTCACGGCAAGATTCGCGTGCAGCATCTTGAGCACCGGATAGCCCGCGCGCCCGACGGCCAGTCCGGCAAGAAACGCCGATTCAGTTCGCCGACGAAGGCGAACATCCCGCGCCATGGAATTCTCGCCAGAGCTCGTAGCCCGCAGTGTTGCCAGCAATAACTCGAAGGCCGTCTCCTGCGTGCAACCGAACGGCCCTTGCGCATCGGTGCCGCCGGCGATCTCACATCCCAGTGCGAAGGCTTCATCGAACGCCGTGCGAAGCAGAGGATGCTCCAGCACGAGTTGATTGCGACCGAGGCCATAGACTCCGGCAATGGAATTGGCGCAGGTATTGACGAGCCACTTTCGCCAGTGCGCGGCAACGCTGTCCGTGCGCCAGCTGAGCACCGGAACCGACCCGATGATCTCTTGTTCAATCAGCGACGGGGTTTCTCTGCGAGATGGCAATCCACGATCCATCCCGCTATCCGTCCATGCGCCAAACGTCAGACTGGGTGACCCCGGCGACAGTGCCCACCATCCTGCAGGCTTTCCAGACACGGGCGCGAGACCAACGACGGAAGAACCGATCCGCCACACGAGGTGTGGCCAACGTCGAGCCATCTCCTGCCACACCGGCAGCACCATTCCATTCGCGAGCGAAACCATCACAGATCCCGGGCGCTGAAGCGGCGCCACTCGAGACGCGGCCTCGCTCAAGTCATGCGCCTTGGTCGTGAAAAAAATGGCATCGATGGTGCCTTGCTCATCCGCGGTGATGACGGGAAATCGTCCGAAATCCGTTGTTCCGTCCCCGCGCACAATCCCGAGATCAACGGGACGCGATCCCCCACGCGGGATCACTCGGACGGAATGACCACCCCGACGCAGCTCAAGTGCCAGCCACGAGCCGACCGCACCCGGACCTGCAACGGCGACAAGAGTCATGACAATCTCCTGCGATTATGTCGAGTTGGCCAGAGCAGATCCTGTGATCCATGGCGGTTGGGGAAACACCTGAAACCACCGCACGGCCGTCAAGTCTGGGACCACTTCCGACGATACTCATAACGTAGCACCATGGTCTTTGGCCGTGAACCCAAACAAGCCGGAGTTGCGTCGTTGAGTTCCACCAATCCCACGCAGGCGTTTCACGAGTCCCTCGTCATCCTCGACGACCCGACCTGGATCTGGACGTTCGTTCAGCGCGCCATGCGCGACGTTGGCCGAGAGTGCATCCGCATCCCATCAGGAATGTCACTGCGGCCGAGCTGGAATCGCTTCCGGAACGCGCTGCCAATCGTTGTGCACTGGGAAAACAAGATGCGCAGCGGCGGCGCAATCGTCGAAGAGATTCTCGACATCGCACCGCGCTTCAACGTTGGTGAAAACGTTATCGTACTGACAACCAATCCGACCCATGAAGATGTCGTCTACTTTTCTGAACTCGGCATCCGGCGCATCATCACCCTGCGCAATCGGGACAAGGACCTGGAACACGCCATGCGCGAGTTCGCTCAGCACTGGCAGGAAAGTGCCGCCGCATCCCTCAGCACCGGAAAACTAGAAACGTTCTGGCGCAGGCTTCAGGCCGACATCGATGCCATAACGAAAGACGCGGATCCTGCAGCGATCACGCAGCTCGATGAGGCCATCGAACGCCTGCAGGCCGGCGGTGCACCGACCGCCCGCTATCTCGATCTCAAGGCCTGTGTCGCGGCGCGAATGGGGCGCAAGGACGCAGCCGTGCGCTGCTGGAAGCAATCGCTCGAAAAGAACCCGAACTACTACCGGGCCTATAATAATCTGATCAAGTTCTGTCGCGAAGAGGGCAGTCACCGCGACGCGCTTGCCCTCATGCAAAAGATGCAGGAACTCAACCACGCCAACATCGCGCGCCTCGTCGGAATGGGTGAAGTCCATCTTGCCCTCGACGACGACGACAAGGCAGAGCATTGCTTCAACTCAGCTCTGACGCGAGACACGTTTTGCAGTGGTGCCATGAATGGACTGGCCGAGATTCGCTTCAAGCAGGGACATCTCGAAGAGGCGCGCAAACTTCTGTCGAAGTCGCACCTGTCCTACAAGGCTGCCGCTCGGATGAACAAAATCGGAATCGATCTCGTGAAGGCTGGGCGCTACTCGGACGCGCTCGATCACTACACGAAAGCCCAATACGTCCTGCCACAGCAGGAAAAAGGGCCGCTCCTCTTTTACAACATTGGGCTGTGCTACGCGCGGTGGGGAAAGCCAGAAATGGCGCGAGAATTCCTGAAGCTCGCGCTCATCAAGGAGCCGAACTACAAGAAGGCTCGCCAGCTGCTCGGTCAGGTCGATCGATCAACTCAGTCGGCGGCGTGAGACGAAGATCGCACGCCCGGCGCGAATCACGCCGGGATCCCGACGGGGCTCAAGACATCAACTGTTGATCTTTGCTTCATCCCACGTGTACGTCCGCGGCAGCTGCTTCGCTTCGCGAATCAGATGCGTCTGCTGATTGCGCAGATACTGGACCACGTTGCGATTGGCCGGATCGAGTTTAAGTCGGTCAATCTCAGTCTGGATGTCGTTGATCTTCTCGACGTCATCACTCTTCGAGTAGATCTGATCCAGAATGGTGTTGAACTGATTTTTTTCGTCTTCAGTCAACCCGGTCGTGTTCGTGTGCCGATGATAGCGATTGACCTGCATCGGCTCGGTGTCGACAACGACCGTCCCGTCTGGACGCTTTTCGCTCACAACACCCTGCTCAGTGTAGATGCCTGCCTTCGGTACCAGATCACCAATGTTTGCCATGGGTCTTCTCCCTCGTGAATTCAACTGACTTTGTCGACGTCGATCTCGTAAACCTTCGGACGGATTCCGCTCGTGTGCATGATGTGCGCCATTTCCGCAGTCAGATATTTCATCAGCCGGTGCTGACTGGGATCACCACTGAGTTCCTTGATGCGCCCCTGAAGTTCCTCGACGCGCTTTTCCGGTTCCGGAATTGTCTTGATGCGATCGAGAAAGGCAGCAAACTGGTTGCGCTGTTCCACGTCGAGGCCGTTGATGTAGCCGTGACGGTGCTTCTCCCGAACTACTGCTGGGTCATCGGTCGTGACGAGTTTTCCGGAATGACGGTCGGACTCGGTGACGACAGCAGGTCGACCCGAAGGCATGAACACCACATCGCCTACTCGACCAGCCATGAAGACCTCCGGGTGATGGTGCGACCCACCCTCACGCCGCCGCTCTCCTGAGCTCGCGACGCGAAGTCCTGTGAAAAAGGACTCAAAGTCATCATAGCGCGCAGCGATTTTGGTCGCAAGTATCTGAAACTATGTAGTTTTTTCCGATCTCGCCCGGCAGAATCTGCCGACTCCGAAACCCGCTGCCACCAGCTCTGCTGAAACAGGGCTCCTGCAGGCCCAAAGGATCACGGGGCAAATGACCGGATTCGTTGGTTTTCGCCTACCCCCTAAAACCCCTGTGTTTCAAGGCTTCTGAGCGATTTGACTCAAGATTCCTGGCGGGTTTTCCGATTCCCTCTGGAGAGTCGAAGGACCCTTGAGAGCCAGTTTGCAGGTTGGATTCACGGATGGAAGGACAGAACATGCTCTC
>Ga0169931_10011001_pt1 | contig 12827 bp, 13 predicted proteins | sample Kivu_15m_20L_FD_129675 | JGI IMG/M metagenome (GOLD analysis project Ga0169931, IMG submission 129675) | Freshwater microbial communities from Lake Kivu, Western Province, Rwanda to study Microbial Dark Matter (Phase II) - Kivu_15m_20L... | ecosystem: Environmental > Aquatic > Freshwater > Lake...
TTAAGTATTTCTAAAAAATTGTTATATTTGAATTTATGACAATTAACATCATGACCCTGCATTTTCCAATACAACTTCCTCCATGCTAATGATTTCATGATTGGGCACGAAAAATCGACCTAAATCTCAACATGACTACCTCTGTCCCCAAAATCAACCTTCCTTACAATCTTCTAAACCACATTCTCAGGTCGACACGCCAACCAGTTAGCCAAACAGTTCTGACTGCGGTATATCGCCCAACTCGTATCTTTGTTGTTATTTTGGACTCGCAAAGTAGAATTCATGACAGATGTAGAGGCCCATTCGTTGATCTAAGGCAACTAGATTGGTTTGTGCTTAGATGAAGGAATCAAGGGGGATCGGTCTAGGATGTTGCAGAGTAGAGGCTAGGAAAGCATGAGTTCAGTGAACTACTAGTATGTATAAGTGGAATGATGCTGTAAAGGAATGATGTTCTAGCAGTTAAGCAACAGTTACTATGTGGAATCCAGGTATCCTATTGATTAGTAAGTAGCAAAATTACCCACAAACTTAGGTCCCCTTTTGACCACCTAAAAATTATTGCTCTTAACAACAGCCGACCACAGATACTTGATACCTTTATACTAATAAACTATCTAAAACCTACATTGCGGACTATCCCCCAGCATCCTCAAAGTACTCTAATCAAACAACGCCCTAAGTATGCTTAGATTCTTATGTGTGCCTAATATGACGGCGTTGTATCCGTATTTATACATGCAGACGTACGCCCAATCTTTCAATATCTCAGTGAAATCATGCTTGTTTTAGTTGTTTTTTAAATCAGTTCCAAATACTATGGCCTCAGCTATCCTGCCACAGGTGGATGCCAGGTAGGGGCATGCATTTACTTGCATGTTTTGTTTGTATATCAGTCTTACTAATGAGTTTATTGTCTATGTAGTTATGTGTTTTGTGTATGCGTTTTGGTAATGCACGCCAAGACAGAACAAATAAGTTAGTTTTTTCTTACGACTTGTTGAGGAAGCCAGTACTGCTCGTACTAGTGCATCAGCAAGATAGATGAACTGCATGTTGTGTTCTTATGCAAAAATCTAGTAGAATTTCGTGTATTGATGGCAGAGATTATCCCTGTCCTTTCTGAACCAATGATAGAATATGACTTTGAGCTACTATATACTCACTCTACTACAACTCATCCACTATTACTACGGAGCCAGTGCAGCACAGCTCAATCTAGGATATCGCATCTAGCTAAATTCATCCAAAGGACTCTTCATTTTCTGGAAAATTGTTCTTAGTTTTTACAACTAACGGACAGGTTAGTTGTTCTATGATGCTATATCGTAGTCCATTATCTTCTCACTTAGATTTTAGAGAAATTATAGGTTATTCTAATGTGTGGTGTTGAGATGTGCTGTGCTTTTTAAACAAAAAGTAAGAGTTAAAGTATTCTCTCCCTTATTGTACTAATTGGTTGATTTCAACACAACTAGACTGCGATACGCTCTATCTTTGTTATACCCTGTAAAGGCAACTCCACCATTCATGACCACATACTCCCTTTGTCCATTAGCAGCCCTCTAGTCTTACTATACTCTAACTACTTCTACTACTAGTTGTGAGGATGCCACACCTAGTACCATGAACTTAGATATGGGATCCTAGCTGTATTTGTTTATAAACTGGCCTGGAATTCTTAGGGTTTTGTTGTAGAAAAATGATTTCTAACGAATAGGCAAGGTAGGTGCGTCTTTCAATTGCATGCTTTACTACAATCTGAATCTCAATAGGTATTTTTGATTGAATGGCAAGATGTTTTCTATTATATTCAAGTGATGCACAAATACTATAAGTTATGTTATAGGATGACCATAGTTCGAAGGCTTGGGCAGAGGAAAACTCAACTGATTTAGCGACATCACGTTGGGTTAATCTTGTTGCTTTATATTGACCATCTGCACTCGTCCATCATTCTACTGAGTTATCTTCGATCTATTCTAGCCTAATATCATACGACTCAACATTTTTTACTAGCAAAAACTGCCTTAGTTCTATCTCATCAGGTATTAGAATCTTTTTTGTTTAGTGCGCTAATGAGTGAAGTATGTCTTTGCGTTGCTAGCGTACTTTGTCGCGCACTACCTGTCGACTGGAATGGTTTTCATGTTTGATTGCAGTTTTTCTATGAATTAGTTGGTTGGGATTATGGGAAGAAATTAAGTAGTTTAGAGGTATGCTAGCAAGGTAAACGCGACTATTATTCTTGCTTTGTCTCTTTGACCACTTGAGATCAGAAAATCCCATATTCTGAAGGTAAGTTAGGGCGATAGTCCACTGAAAAGTGTTAGCAAATATTTGCTTATCAGATTCTATAAACCTACATGCGATCTGTTGAGGTAGTCGTTGAAATACGGTAAATGTTTCTGAACAAGCCACCTGAGTATATACAAATCAGTTTTCAGATGATTGGCATCACAATAGGGATATATATCTGCTAAGAAAGCAAAGAAAATTAGCAAATGTTTACCCGTGAACACCCCCTACCCGAAAGATCTCCTACTAGAATTAATATTCAAACAATCTTGAAGAGCGATGGCTAAAAATCTCTATAAAATTGGCATAAGATGCGATTGGTAACGAATAGAATATGGAAGTTGTTTGATGGTTGGCACTACTGAGCTGAATCTTATTAGTTTCAGCATCTAGCCCTAGATGAAAGGTGATGGTTATGTGTGTCTTTTTATGTCTTATTGCAAATTTTTGTGCTGGAGCGGGTCTATGTCAAAGTTTTTTGCATTTAGCATTTGGTTTGTTACTTTTTAGTCGATTCCTTTGAAGAAATTGACTATTTATTGTTTAATTTATGTACTTTGATGACCACCATTACTCGGAACGAACACTCCCACATCTCTCAATACTATTCGAGCGTACTAAATCAATCTTTCTTTCATGCTGAACTGATGTGGTCCTTTCTTGTCTATTGTACCATAGTCCTGCCTTTGCATGAAATTGACTAACTAATAATACCCGTTCTGGTAGTTACCCGCAGTGATACTAGGCTTCATATCCTTCCCTAGACCCAATAGTGTCCTTATGAGAGGATAGTTGTCCGGAGTGTAAGGTATGCTCACTGGCAAGTTGTATTTGTTTGCTATCTTACCAATATTATTAAAAATTGATGTTTTTCTATGAGCTATTGTAGATTTAATATTTGGTTTTTTTGATTTAAGAATGTTCAAGTAGGCCAGACATTTGTATGGAGACTACTTGGATTACAGCACTATCTACTCTCTGAACTCACCTTTTCGTTTTTAGAACAAAAATTACTAGAACTTGGCTTAAAAGTTTATTGTCTTTTTGTTCTTAAACATGACCTATGCTATCAATCTGATCTATACGAAGTAAGAAGCAGATTCGTCTATTTTAATATTGAAACATTTAGAATTCTCACTATTACTATTAGGCTTGATCCTATAGACCAAGTATCCGCCGTTGCTCTAGCAAACTCCATTCACGATAGCACATTGGTAATCCTTGTATCCTGATGCTTTTTACACCATAACTCTCATACCATCAGGAAAGCTTTCTTTCTATATCCATATTTCTTATATTTATAAAAATATTTTAGATTATTTGCTCACTTTTCGTACCTTATCGTTCCACAAGTCATAGAATTATTGTTTGATTGTATGGTCGAAATGACTAAACGCATCTAACAATTTTTTATTTTTAAGTCGATTCTAATAACTCTTGTTCATATCATTTTTCTTCTACTCAACGATCTTCCTGAAACTATTCTTTATTCCTTTCTTGAAATTACCTCTCATGTTCTCTAATGTTTTTTTATACTTGCGTTTTATTCTTGATATTTTGACCATTTATGCCAAAAAACTACTTCCTTACTCTTACAGATATAAATTGTTATCAAAAGAGTTGTTGAGGGAGTTGAGATCGAGTTTTCCCTCAGAATGAAGTACGTCGATATTGACGTGGTTTTTTGGTTAGTGGTAGATGTAGAGGGTGTAGTCGGTGAAACCCTACATGAAGAGCAGGATTATTCTATAGCGAGCTCTTGATTAATTCCATGTAACTGTCAGGGGTTTGAGCTAGCTTAACAATTTTTTGTTTCTTTATGCAATTGCTTACTTCTCTTACTTATTTCCTCCCAGTTTGTTAACTCCATTTATATCTTATTTCAATTTTTGTTTTCCTTACTACAATTTCGTAAAATTTTCGCGAGTTTGCACGATAACACTCCAGCATTCTTACAGTCTGACCTATATCAAGTTTCCTTCCTTGAGTTGTCTCATTTGTCCCCTATTGATCTGTAAAAATACTTACTAAGGTCTAAGTTGTTATCTAGGCTCATCGTTTTATATTCTAAAAGGTCTAAGGGCACGACAGTACCATATGTTGTTTGCTTTTTAAGTGAAAGATGGATCAGAGAGAGATGAAGGAGGCTTGAGAGGAGTGAGGTAGGCAAGGGCTGAGGAGAGTTGTTTATGAGTGTTTTACCAGCTTGCCAAACTAGCTAGCCCGCCTTACATCATAGATCAAATAATATATATATCTTAGTATCATAAATATCATCTAATGATTTGATCTGATAACACCCATCAATAATAAATCCAACAATAATAAACATACTCTCCTATGGTACCCCTCCCTCTACCCAGGACTAAGTAGTCTCCTTCATATCAAATCTCGCCAACACCGCAGTAGGCGCCCCCAAGCTATCAATCCAACTAGATTGCACCTCACATCGCAAAACAGTTACCTACAACCATTCGCGCAATAGCGTCACTTTGCCATTATATCAAGATCAAGATAGTATAAGTGGCAAAGTAGAGGTCACTCTGAGATAAAGAGAGAGGTATGCGCACAAAGGAATTAAGGTGTTTCTTATTGGAATGCTATGTATCAATATATTTATGCAGAAATATACTCGGATTCTTCATTAACTACATAGTTTTCAAGCAGATCGAAGGAGTTGTAGCCCGCAGGATACATCCCTCAGGACAAATCATACGCATTCAATTTCTCTAATTTCTAAAAAGACTACTAATCCTTCCGAGGCTACTCAGGTAGAGTACGTTACTTCCTTCGTGCCTAGCTCAACCGATAGCTCACCCTACCGATCACCTAGTAGATGTAATTTGCAGTCCACACCTTCAACCTTAAATCACTCGATATCAAACCAATACTGACTGATATGGTGATTGATAATACTATAGGGGTGTAGATTTGTCTGAGCAAGAACGCGTATCATCTCAAAGAGTGGATCTAGGGATCAGTTGTGTTTAAAAAAGTTAATGTAGAAGTAGTTTCGATGGAGTTGATCATCATGAGAAGGGAGACACTGGGTACACCTGATTCGTCCATGCATAAATCAAAGTCTTTGGCAACTTTTCAACTGCTAGATGGGTGTCCTCAATAGTAGGACCAAATTCCTTTCAGGATGGGTTTGGGTGGAGTGAAAAACCTGACTCCTTCCTTGCCCAACGTGCACAACAGATTATTTGTTCGACATTGGATAATGATTCGTATTCTGGATGAGCGTGGCCGGCAGTATATAAAAAAGATTGAGGTTACTTTCTACAGGAAATGATTACATGCATATTGTTGTTGTTATGACATCATAATATGATTAAAAAGAGTAGAATATTGTCTAAGGGTTTATTTACTGACGCTGGTTTTTAACATATAAGAAAAAACAAAAAGAGATAAGAAAATGAAGCCTCCTTGGTCAACAGCAGATAACAGCCTTACTTGGCGAGTATGGCATGGAACTAACTACTTGATTGGCGCAGTCACTTACTTTCTAGGCTCGATTATCTTGTTCACCTTCATCACCAACAACTTCAAAGATATCCTCGACACTGCTTCAGTATCAGCCTGGCTCTACATTATCGGCTCGGTGGCCTTCATCATGGCAGACATCACATAGTGGATACATTTTATATAGATAGACTGTAGGTTCATGGTGTTCGTCATAAACTTTTTCATCAATATATTGGGATCACTACTCTATCTAATAGCCTCCATCTGTCTCGTTCCATCTGTCAACTAGTCCGATCTAGGTATGAAACTCTTCATATACGGTGCGACTCTTATGATGACTTCGCAGACATGGAAACTTATACGCACTCATCAACAAAGCAACAGACCATTCAAGTAGTGCTATAACGAAGATCCAAGTGGTTTCTGGGTCGATGTGTTTGCCGGACTAGAAGGAGTCGCATACTTTGCTGGCACTCTTTTTTTCTTAAAAGCAACAAAAAAACCTTAACTAGCTGACTGGGGAGCATTAATGTATACTTTGGGAGGACTATTCGATCTATCATCTGCAGTTTTCTTACTAAAACGGTATTTTTGTGAGAGTGTTGAGGACAAAGGGTATGAGCATGCCAATCACGATCTTACCAATTGATTATGTATATGATTGTTATTCGAAGATGATCATATTTAGTTATTAGCGTATTAGTATTATATTTTATTTAAGTTGATGGCGGAAATGCCTCTTAAAGAAGAACTAATGTAAGTCGATAATTTGCAAACTTGTAGAATTTTATTCAAAAACTAATGATAGACACTACTTATAACAATAAAAGTTATATGTAACCACCTAGATCAACAGTAGACAACAGCCTACCTTGGAGAGTATGGCATGGCACCAACTATCTCATCGGTGGCATCACTTTCTTACTCGGATCAGTAGCCCTCTTCACCTTTGTCACAGATGCACTTAAAGGCACAATCGATACTGCATCGGCATCTGCATGGTTATACACAATCGGATCAGCTGCCTTCCTCTTGGCAGACATCACTTAATGGATACACTACTTCTAAAAAGACTGCAAATATATGATATTCGTCCTGAACTTCTTCGTCAGTGTCTGTGGATCGCTACTATATCTCATCGGCTCTATTTGCTTCATTCCATCAGTCAACTAATCGAACCTAGGGATGCAGCTATTCATATACGGTTCGGCTCTTATCGTTATATCTCAGACTTGGAAATTGATCCGTTCTCTGAGGGATAGTAACAAATCGTGCAGGTAGTGTTATAACCAGGATCCAAGTGGATTTTATGTTGATTTGTTTGCAGGGCTTGGAGGGTTAGGCTATTTTGTTGGCACTTTTGTGTTCTATAAGGCCTTAGAGCAGGCTTAGTTGAACGACTGGGGAGCACTTATATACACTATTGGTGGTCTATTCTTCCTATTATCGGGAATATTCATGCAAAAACGATATTACTGCGAGAGCAAGAAAGACAAAGCTTACCAGTATGCAAATAGTTTGATTAGCAACTGATCATGTACAAACAATAATCTTACTATCATAACAATATATCTAGTCTTTTTGTATTAATATTGATTGATTTTGTATCGATGTATAATAGATAACGTTATGAAGCGTACTTTCAAGTTTAACATGCATGCCACTCTGGGTGTTTTCACGCTTGGATCGGTCAGCTGTCCCCTTGTGGCCACCTGGAAGAGAAGTACTAACGCTTAAATATATAGGTGCATAGTCAACTAGCAGCACACCTATAGAACTAGTAAAAGGAAAAGCTGATTTTAAACAAACACTAACTTTGTCCTTAAACATGTACTTCGATTAATCAAAACAACTTTTCGAGGACAAAAAAGTATAAATAATTCAATATAGACCATGTTTACGTTCAAAATGAGTACGCCCAAAGGATAGAAATAAGCAGGAGTGGCAAGCGTATAAGTGGCCAGCATTCTCAACAACAAAATAGATAAGCTAGATAAGCTGTATACCCTTGAGAAATGTCCAATCAAGGATGCAACTGTTTTCATCAGTATAGTCCCTTAGCTCATTGAATAAGTTAGATCTCATTAGGTTATCCCATCTGTACTATAGCCTAATAATCCGTCTGTATTGTCGTCAGCAAGTTCTTCTGTTTTCGGTTCAGTAATATAGCCTCCGTCTTCACAGCGTTCTATACCTGCTCAATCATTCAAAAGAAAATCTTAATAAGTGCTTCAAAACTAAGTGCTTTAAAAGTAAAACATTATCTCAAAACTGAAATCAGATCTATCTGTGCTTTTGACATAAAAATAGCAGATGAGAAGTCAGCTGTAAACCCTAAGACGATCCATGCCTAGCGACTAAGTAGCATTAAGGACCTAATTAGCAAAAAGCAAAGACATTCAGGCTAAGCTAGAGGGCGAGCTGACTAATTTAAAGGCAGATAACTAAGAGCACTAGAACTAACTATAAAAAATGCGCAAGAGGATGGATGAAATATGCTAGATGCTCAATCTACACCTAAATTCACTATAATGATCACTACTTTGCTTTCTTTATCTTACAATATTTGTTTTTTTGTAGATTATGTGAAGCTAAGCCAATATTTTAAAGGCAGCTTCTTTAACGTTTGAAACCATATATAAATCTTAGATTTAATAATAATATATGCAATAAGAATAACTATAACCACATCCCAAACACTCACATTCTTTCTCCAAAAGACCATCACTCCCTCAACTACTCTCCTATCTCATAGTCTTACTTGACCTTATAGTATTCGCTACTTGTCAGGCTTCTTATCTCACCTCCAGCAGCAAAGTACCTATCATAGTCATATTTTCTATCACTTATACTGCACTAATACTGGCAGCTCTCATAACATCGATGACCAATCCAATAGATAGACTCATCCTATCCGATCGACTCAACTCATAGCCTTAAAATTTATACTGCCAGAGCTGTTAATCTGCAGTGCACAATCAAAGTCGACACTGTCGCATATGCAACATGTAACCCCTCACTGAGTTAGATGCGTGTAGTAGTTCGACCATCACTGCATATGGATCAATAACTGCGTAGGCAAACACAACTACAAATCTTTTTTTGTTATGATTTGTAGTGTAGCAGTCAATTTTATAGTATTTGTAGGCAGTGTTATAGAGTTATGGAAAGAAGGATAATGGAAAGGGTTTATAGCGCAAATGGTAGTCAACTGGGTATGTGGACTTATAATGCTAGGATTTACAGGTATGATACTTGCTTTGATAATTTTTCATATCTTTTTGAATGCAAAAGGAGTAACAACTTACCAGTACTTGACTAAAAAAGCAGCAGTAAAGATATCGGCTTAGCCTCTTCAACATAGTGCTCATTAGTAGACTTCGTAATAAGCCATTCCACGTATCGATAAGCAATCTAAAAAAAGATAGCCTTTGGTTTTTGACGAGTATACTTAGAGCAAGTCATAGTCACAAAAAGAATAGCCTCAGTCATAAATATCAATAGAAATCAAGTAGTAGGACAAATAAAAAATGAAAAAAAGTATGGAATAGAGCACAAATATGATGAGAAACAAGAGTGTTGATTACACCATGGGACAAATAAGCGTCATCTTGCCTCATAGGAGAATCACTTCCACTTTATAGCAATATCCTCAGGTAAATCCAAAGGCATACCATTCCACAAACAATCAAGAGTCAAGAGTCGTCCTTAAACCGAGATCTAAGCTAAAAAAGATCAAATAACCTTCTACAACAATAACAACTAAAAATTTAAAATGATCATCTAATATTTATAATAAATCCCTCTATGGATCCATAAATCTAAACTCCTCCTTCAGGCCTAGTTCGCTTTCTCCTCAACCACAAACACGCCCGCACTTTCATCTTCTAGTTCATCGCATGCACCATGCTGATGTTCTTCGGCACTGCCATAAACGAGTTCCCGCATGCCTAGGGATCCCACAAAAACCCATTCGCGTTGATATATAAGGCACTTGTATTGTACATGATAGTGGTCTTGTTTGGACCTATAACTGGAGCACAAATCAACCCTGCCATCACTGTTGCAGAATATCGTCAGAAAGATAGGAAAAAAGGAGATGCGAAAATGGCAGCAGTGTATATAGTTGCACATTTTTTGGGATGTTTTGTGGGGGTAGTAATGGCAAGAATATTTCTAGATCTAGGTGGACCTGTATATCCTAGTATGCCTGATGCTATAGTTCTGGGCAAAGGATACTTGTAGTAATTCATGGGGACATTTATTTTCGTATTTTTCGTGATAATGCTTACCAATCACTAGACCCGTTTCGTGTATGAATAGGCATGGATGCATCTCATGATCGGCATGTTCTTTTTCTTCTCCACCACGTAATGATAGTAACAAATAGATTCGCAGGATCATTCGGAATATTCAACCCTGCAGCCATATTTGCACTACAAATATAAGGGATGATCAATAGTTCAGGTAGTTCCAGAGGATTTTTGTGTGCTTTAGGGCTTATGGCTGTATAGTTTCTAGCTGCTGTTTTGGCTCAGGTTTTCTTCAAAAGGGTGTATGTTGTTACGGTTAGGAGGTGGAAAAAATAACAGAATTCGTGATAGATAAGTATACGGGTCATATTTAACAAAAAATCAAATAAAATGCTAAAATTATATCATTTTCAGTGTATTTATATGGATGTTATCATACCTTATAACGATGTTTGATTCTTAGTTATAACTCTATTTGAATCTCATTCTATCCTATTAAATATTTAAATCATGTACGCCAGCTAGAAACTAATGCAGTAGAGCGGTTCCACCACCAACTTCCCCAAAACAGTATAACTCCATTCACACAGTAGATCGACCCCGAAGACCACCACAAAACAGCAACCCGACTACCACCCATCCTAAAGACAAAAGTATAAGACACCACACCCAACCATCACACTCTCAAATAGAACAAAAGACACACCTAAGCCAACCCGTTTGCTAATTAAAAGAAAACCCAGCCATTAAAGAAGAAAGTTAATAAGAAAAAAGAGTTTCCGTAAATAAAGCCAGAGGTCATGGAGAGGTACAAACAGTATTCTTAGTTTTTGAGGGTAACTAACTTGTCGAACAATTTGCAAGTTACTCAAAACTAAGCCAAGTATGTTTTCTTTGTGGGCAAAGGCAATAATAGTTCGCTCATCAAGACTTTGTTTAGGACAAATAGGCCTTGGTGGACGCTAGAGGAGACTAACTAGAATAACCCTGCGATCAATCTTACTTGGTTCCAGCTCAGACAAAACTAGATACTTGATAATCTAAAGGACAACCCTAAGATAGAGGCTGATTTCGAAAATTGCTAGTACTACTTATAGAACATGCCGGAGAAAGACGAAAGCGAGGCTTAGGTTGAGAAATAGGAGCCACAAAGAGTGAGCACCATGCGATCCAGTGGCCAGAACAGATGCCAGAGCGTCACCCACAAAGATATAAAGGTAAGTATTAAGCTCAAAATGGAAAAAAGAAGCTCATCTAAGACGAAAGGACTTAGTCGAGATAAGCATAGCTTTGTCGAACCAGGACTTGCCAATATCGGAAAAGCAATCAAGGCTGAGCTTGATAACTAGTAAGTCACTAACAAAACTATCAAAATCTAGCAAGAGGAATAGCCAGGTATCAAGAAAAGAAAGGCTTTGGTGAATCCTAAAATGTGGCCTATCTATCAAAATTACAGAAAAATCCTTTCTCATTCATAATTGAAACAAATAAAAAAGCTAAAAGTGATAGGCGAGGACGGCAGACTGACAGCTTAGTTGCATCGAAATAAACAAAAAGTAATCTAAAATCGAAGTAAAAACATAAAAATCCATAACCACTTGACCCACAACTGGCATCTCTACAACAAGAAAGCCCTCTTCATGAACCTGAAGATCTACTACTAAGCCCAAAACATAAATCCTTTTGAATACATCCCAATGACCTTCCACATCACCTCTAACAACGATAAGTAATTCGTTAGATTCCAGTAGTAGTATCAAAAAAGATTCGAGTCGATATGGTAGTAATAAAAAAAACAAAAGACGGGACAGTTCAAGCATGCGTTTAAACCCAAGAAGAGAAATGCTTGGTTGGTCAAGCCTGGGGAAAATACTAATAGAGGGACTGGGATAGAGGTGGTTGAGAATATATAGGAGATCCAGGCGAAGATATAAAACTAGAAAGTAGACAGGCAAGGCAGACCTCGCACCCATATCCTCCAATAGTACATCATGCCATTCCTCTATCAAAAAAGAAAATTTGATATAAGATCATACATGGTCATAAGTTCCATTAACGGATACATGAAAGGATACTGGTACCAGTAGGGTTACATCCGAACAGCAGCAAAGTAGTTCAATATGAAAAATTTGAATAATAAATTCATACATCTTACGAATGATGCAGTGCAGAAACATCACGAAGATTATGGGAAACACGAGCCTGCTAATAAGATTTCTTTTGCGGATTTTCAGAGGTATCTTGATACGGTGCATAATACTGGTGATGGACCGAAACTCAAGTTTTACCAACAAGCCTACCCTTAAATGAAAGTATCTATGTTTTAATATAGAAAATAGCTGCAGATTCGATTAGGTGTGTATATACCAAAATCCATCAAAAGAAGAAAGATTTTGCATTTGAGGTTTACGGTTTGGACTTCATGATTGATGAGAATTTCAAAGTTTGGCTGATATAGGTCAATACTAACCCTTGTCTTGAGTTGGCGTGTCCTTTGTTGGGAAGATTGATCCCTGCGATGCTCTAGAATGCTTTCAGGTAGTTCCTTTATGATATAGAATCGTGATTGATCCTTTGTTTCCGCCTCCTTCGGTCGAGTAGCTTGCCAGTTCTAAGAAAAATCCTATTCCTTAGAACATGCTTTAAAATAACAGATTCTAGCTGATTTTCGACTAAGTATAGTAAGGCCACTAACTGAAAAACATTTTGGGAAACACTCCTCAAGTCAAGATCGATGAAGTAGACTAGAGTGATGAATAAGAGTACGATGAGAATTTCAACGAATGCAAAAGAGACAACGAAAAA
>Ga0169931_10011003_pt1 | contig 12826 bp, 10 predicted proteins | sample Kivu_15m_20L_FD_129675 | JGI IMG/M metagenome (GOLD analysis project Ga0169931, IMG submission 129675) | Freshwater microbial communities from Lake Kivu, Western Province, Rwanda to study Microbial Dark Matter (Phase II) - Kivu_15m_20L... | ecosystem: Environmental > Aquatic > Freshwater > Lake...
TGGGATTGGGATATATTTCGTTGGGACAGCACTCCACCACCTTGAGTGGGGGAGAGGCGCAGCGCGTTAAACTTTCCACGGAGTTATCCAAAAGAGACACAGGCAAGACCATTTATATTTTGGATGAACCCACAACGGGCTTGCATTTTCAAGATGTAGAAATGCTGGTGAATGTATTGAATCGTTTGGTGGAGAAGGGCAATACGGTGGTGGTCATAGAACACAACATGGATGTGATCAAAGTGGCGGATCACTTGATAGATTTAGGACCAGAAGGAGGAGAGGGCGGAGGCGTGATCGTCGCTACGGGAACCCCGGAGCAGGTAGTCAAGGTGAAGGGAAGTCATACGGGTAGATTTCTAAAGATGGAACTGGAAGGTAGTTTGTCCTCAAAGCAAAAGCGGAATTAGACCATTCAGCTAGTTATCGATATTTTTTATTGTGTTGGATAAATTGTTTGGCATAGCGGAAAAGGGGATATGAGCGTATTTTAAATTGCCAAAATGCGGCTTTTAGCAAATTTCGACCTGAGTGGAAGTCGAACCATTGGGCATGCAACCTTTCAATTTGTTCGGTTTGTTCGATGCGGATGTTTAATCTTGTCATTTCATCACGAACCCATTTCTCTTCCCATAACCGTTGCTTTCTTTTTTCAATTGTATTGTGCTTTCTGGTGGTGGTGGAGTGGTTTCGAAAGTAGTTGAGTGGCTCAGCTACAAATGCGATGGAAGTTTCCGAACAAACACGCAACCACACCATCCAATCTCCGGCCATTCTCATTTGGCCAATTTTCGGGTGTTCCAGGGCGTGTAATAGAAATCTTTTTTTACATAACACGGCACTCGCATTGGGAATCACATTTTTATATTTCATACCTCGTTGAATGAAATCGTTTCCGAGGATATGAAAATCCGAATGAAAGGGTTGATCAGGGATGTCCTCTGTGTAGGCAATTAGTGACTTATTGATTTGTCCCGAGCTATCTACTTCATAGGACTGACAGAACACAATACCGCATTCAGGCAATTGTTCAGATAATTCGAGTAGGGACGAGAGGAAATGGTGATCGGCAAAATCATCACTTTCTGCAATCCAAATCCATTCGCCCTTCGCCAGCGCAATGCCCTTTTTCCATTGTGCAAATGCACTTCCTGAATTTTGAGAATTGATGATGCAATGAGTTATTTTTGTATGGTTTTGATAGGAGTGGATAACAGAAACGCTGTCGTCAGTGGAAGCATCATCGAGTAGGATGATTTCAAAGTTTTGATAGGATTGATGTAAAATAGAATCGATCCTTTTTTGCAGAAAAGCAGCGTGATTGTAATTGGGAACGATGACACTTACTTTCGGAATTTGCGCTGTCATTTTTGCCTGGTAGAAGGGAAAATAATCAATGAGTTTATTTGATCTTTAATTCAAAGATTCGCTCCTCCTCAATAAATCCCTCCAATAAATCCCCTGACTCGATTTTACCTACACCCTGCGGAGTGCCGGAGAAAATCAAGTCACCGATTTTTAGTGTCATGTATTGACTCACATGTGCAATGATCGTTTCGATATTAAAAATCATATCTTTAGTGCTTCCTTTTTGCACCCATATTCCATTTTTTTTGAGTCCAAAGGATAGATCTTGCAAGTTTATATCTTGAAGCGCAAACCATTTTTCTGCAATGACGGCCGAGCCATCAAATCCTTTTGCTTTTTCCCAAGGATGTCCATTTTTCTTTAATTCATCCTGCACATCTCGGGCAGTGAAGTCGATGCCAATGCTAACCTCTGAGATATATTTTAAAGCGTTGATGGGTTGGATATACTTGCCGAGTTTATTGACTTTAAATACAACTTCAATTTCATAATGGATTTCTTGGGTCCATTCAGGAATAAAGAAGGGATTTCCTTTTGGCAAAATAGCGGAATCCGGTTTGCAAAAAAATAAGGGTTCAGTAGGCAGGTTATTCCCTAGCTCTTTGGCGTGATCGGCATAATTGCGTCCAATACAAATAATCTTCATGGTGTTCGAATAAAAGTAATGATTACCTTTTTGGAATTCATTTTGGAATTGTTCAATAGATCACCCGCATATCGCGAAATGATACGGGTGGGGGATATTCCTGCGCTTAAAAGCATATTTCGTACTTCTTCTACCCTCTTTTGGCTGAGTAGGATGTTTTGCATTGGGGGAATGTGATCATCGGCAAACCCACTGAGCAGGACGGACGCTTCAGGTTGGAAGGCCATTAATTCAATGATCTCATTCAACGCCATCAAGGCCGATAAATCGATACTGGATGATAAATTTTCGAAATAAATAGGAATTTCAGAGGGGATATTGTAATCTACTAAAATATGATTATCCAGATCTGCCAATGAGGTGGATGGCTGCATGCCAGGGCTGTTGAGCAATAATAATTGAAGTTCGTCAATTTGGGTTTGGAGTTGCTCTATTTGATGCTGATATACGGTGTTTTGCCAAGTTTGCAATTGTTGTATGCTGTCCATCTTTAGAAAAAGTTGGCGGTAGAGTTGCTCTTGATGGGAAATGCTTCGATTCCAATCTTGGTCATCCGTATTCGAAATGGAAAGAGAAGATAAATCGGGATTGAAGAGGCTGAAAGGACTCGTCACCAGATCTAAATAATGATCACTTTGATAAATGATGGGAAGTGATACCTTTTCTTTTTGTTGACCAAAAATGGGCGAGGAGAGTAAAATAAACAGCCATATTTTACATCTCTTTTTCACTCCTTATTGATTGGTGTTTTTGGGATTGCGGTTTTGAAGCATGGGAACAAAGGCACATTTCCCATGACTTTCAGACCTGTATTCGCTATTGATATCCTTTGAAATCACGAGCATATTTTGATCTTCGTCCTTTCCGTAAGGGAGCACCATTCTTCCTCCAGGTTTCAACTGTTGTTGCAGATCTTCAGGAATGAATGCGGTAGCGCAAGTGATGAGAATTCTATCAAATGGACCAAAGGTGGGTAAACCTTTGTATCCATCACCGTATGTGAGGTGCGCTTTGATTTTTAAGGCATGCAAAATTTTCTTTGATTCTTCATGCAAGGCCATGTGTCTTTCAATGGAGAATACCTTGGCTCCAAGATGAAAAAGTACTGCAGTTTGATAACCGCTTCCAGTTCCTACTTCAAGCACCTTCATGCCGGGCTTGATTTGTAACAACTCGCTCTGTTTGGCCACTGTCAACGGATGAGAAATGGTTTGTTCTAAACCTATTGGTAATGCTTTATTCTCATAAGCGAGTTCGGAGAACGCAGAGTTCAAAAAAGCATGCCTTGGCACTTGGTCCATCGCTTGTAATACCTGCTGATCTTTAATGCCCAATAAGGTTAACTCACGAATTAACCGCTTTCGCATTCCTTTGTGTCTAAAATCGTCTTCCACCATCATCCCACGAAAATAGCTCATCTTCGATGAGAAAGTGAGGACAATTTCGTTAAGAAGTTAACCAAATGAATTGGAAAAAAATATTCTGTGAATGGTTCTCTTCCAAAGCTTAAGTGGGTGGTTACAGCTTAATCAGTGATTGAATCAGCTTGCCTTGGGGTCCTAAGAGCTGTATTTGATACATTCCTTTCTCCCAATGCGTTGTTTCAATCGTAAACTGTTGAATCACATTTTGAGGGGACAATGAAATGTTTTGTTGCGCTACCCATTTTCCTTGTGCATCAGTGACCACATATCGATGATAATTTCCCGAAAATTGAACTTGACATTGGCCATTGGTCGGATTGGGGAATAGCTGCATGTTTGACGCTTCATTTTCCTCCACCACAAAAGTATTGGTGCTGGGTGGCATGATGATGTTGTCCACCCAACAGGCATCGCTGCCGCTCGATACCCAATTATCTTTGGTGTATTTCCATCGCAACGTATAGCTTCCCGCATTGACTGGGTAAGTGTAATTGGTCCAATTGTTTTCCCCACTCCATGAGTCGATATTCGTATTGTTCACATTGAAGAATAAGAAATCATATGAACCCTCGGTGCTGGTTTTGAACATGAACGAGACTTCACCGGCCTGAGAAAAGTTGGTCACTAATTTCAACGTCGATACCTGGCTGTTATTGATGTTACCGCTTTCCATACAGTAAGATCCTTCATAAGGTAATTCCGTACTCACAAACCAATTCTGATTGCCTTCATACTGCCAAGCAAAAGTGTTGTCATTGCCACTTTCCCAAGTTTCGATAATTTGGTTGATGGTCATGGATTTTTGGCAATCCACGGCATAAGCTCCGGAAGCAACTGCGATATCTAAACTCGCATTTTCAGCCATGTTAGCGGTTCCACCCACGTTGAAGGAAAGTGCAACAAAATTATCGCCTCCATTGGCTGCAATGATGCCCATGCTCACGTTGTTGACGGTGAGATTCAAATTGGCGGTGGTCACTGCCGTGACGTTCGAAATATCCGCCGCCGCATGTCCTTGGTTGAGGATATGGTATTCCACGTAAATAAATTCTCCGGTTTGAAGCAGACCGTCTCCATTCCCTTGGGTATCATTGATGATCACTTCACCACAAGTGAGCACCGGCGCTTGGATGGTCTCATTGAAGGTTGATGTCCAACTATTCCCTTGATCATCGGTGATGGTGATGGTAAAAGTTACCACGGTCCCGTCTTCTATTGCTGAACTGACATTGTAGGCAAAGGCATCGGCTATGACGATGTTTTGGCTGGCCTCCAAGGCCGATTGACTGGCTGAATTATCCACCCAAGTGATACCGGGATGGTTGGCGGAAATCGTTAGGCTGATATTACCAGATGCACTGATGCCCAAATTTTCTAGTTGGATATCTACCAAAATTTGCTCTCCATAATCCACCGCTCCATTTTGTGTATTGATTCCGTTGTTATCTTGGTTGGTATGCTGATTGCTCACCACGTAAGGACCTTCCGCCGGGATTACATCAATGGTTTGTTGATAAGGAGTAGTATTGAAATTGGTGAGGGTGAGCAATAAAGTGCCCGGTTGATTCAATGCATCAAAGTTAAGTGTCGCCTGACCACCAGCGATCACGGCTGTTGCAATGATTTCTCCGTTCAATGTGAGACAAGCGATGGCATTCTCTGAGGCAGAAGTAACATTCATGCTGCTCATGCCGATCATGATACTTACGGGATGCTGAGCGGTTATAGCACTGGGGAAATCGGTGCGCAATTGGATGGTGGGGTCGCCCATCAAGATCCAAGTGTCTGTCATATCATCGCCATCTCCGCCATAGACATCATTCATTCCGGCACAGCCGTGGATATGAATGCTGCCGAAAGTATGACGATGAGCGCCCAATGTAGTGGAAAGATTGGCAATGATTTTATTCATTTCATCTTGCCCTTCCATGGGAGGCGCCCAGCTCTGGAACACGGAGCTGAACACACCCCCAATACCCCCCGTAGGTGTTGAAGCTACAGGGCTTTTTAACCAGGCCTCTCCAAAAGTATCACCGCTTCCGCTGTCATCATCAAAGTCTCCTACGCAACACCCAACAATAATGAAATAAGGATACATGTGGTAGTTGGTCAATTGGTTGATTTGCGCGTTGGTATAACTACCAGTGACAATCAGACTATGGTCTCCATGACCCGTGTAGTTGATCAGGCTGCATCCCCCATTGATCACAGTAGATAGGGTAGAGGCGGCAGGATCTCCCGCGGCATCTGCAGTGGTGCCTCCAGTGGGACTGTTGGCGGTGTGATTGCCATCATAACGCTCGTACACGTTGTCATAAGTAAAAGATAAAAGGTCGATTTTAATATTATTTTGATGCTGCCAATCGGCTTCGTTGTCATCTCCGATCCCGGCGCCTTCATCTGATCCGATTCCCATTGCCGTCGAAAACCAATCGGGGTTATCCAAATAAGGGTACTTTTCGTATTCCATTATTTTTTGAATAACGGGCACGAGTTCCGCCTCGTTGTGCACCAATAATCTGCCTACAAAAATTTCTGAGTAGTGATCATTGCCTGCGATGTATCCGAAGCAATTGTCGCAATATCCGGTACCGCTGGGATTGGTGACCAATTCAGAAGGAACTTGGTCTTCATCTCCCACCAAGGTAAGATAAGTTAAGTCGGTAGAAGCATCGTTGTACATGGTTTCGATGTAGGCATTCATCGCGGCTACGGTAGGCACATTGGCCACATCAATAACACGCACATCAATGCCTTTTTCTTTTTTCCATTGTACCCAAGGCGCAATTTCATCCATGTAAGAGCCGTGCGTGATAACGAGCATATTGCCTATTTCATTGATGGTAGCATAACGATCCTGGTGCGCACTGTAATTGATGAATTGTTGCTGATACATTTGCTTACGCAACGCGTTGGTATTGGGAGCGGCATTGACCAAGGGATTGGATCCCACCTCATCCGTTGGTTGTATGACAATTTCTATTTCATCATAGACTCTCAAAACATGGGTGATGGGATTGTATTGAAAAGGAAAGAAGTGAACCGCTTGCGCTCTGAATTGGTTTTGAATAAAAGGGTTTCCCATTTTAGCCAATGCACCCGGAAAAAAGGCATCTTGTTGATAGGACTCGTTGTATTCCCAAGCAATGCTGTTCGGGTCTTGTAATCGGGATAGGTTTCCTTTGGAAGGAATCAATTGTATGTTGGGAATGTCATGGAAGGTGGCGTGAGATACGGTAATCTCCATGGCTCGCGTATCATCCACAATTATGGTAGTGGTTAAATACAACACCTCAGGACTTCCTTTTTGAAGGAGTGCATGCGCATCTGCCATGCTCAACTGTTGCTGGCCATTATCCATGGTATGAATATGGTAATCGCTCAATGAGAGCGTTAACGATTCAACTCCACCACTACCGGAATAAGTAATTTGTCCATAAACTGCAGATGGGATCATCCAACCCAATGCGAAAATTGCTTGAAAAATTGTTTTCATTACCTTGATTTAATCGTGGCAATGTAAGAAGAAGTGCGCGAATTATTGCGAAACAAAAAATTTTAATACTGAACCATCACGCAGTTTTAACAAATATATCCCTTTTGAAAGTGCATGGGTATCGATGATCGTCATGTGTGGTGAGGAGATACCGCTCATTAAGCGCTTCCCTTGCATATCTGAGATGGTCCATTCAACCGATGAGGGGAAATACAATTCTATATTTTGAGCGGTGGGATGGAATCTCATGGAAGGAATTAACTCGGTTACCGTACTTTCTGTATTGTAATAGAAAAAAATACTTTCATGCAAGTCCATTTCTCCTGTCGGAAAAATCCAAAATTCAAGAAATCCAGCCCCCTCAATGGCATGTGCATTGGCGGTTATTTTGATTAACGCATTATAACCAGGTGGAAGCGGATCCATGTCGTCGGTATTGGGCATATTGTCAAAACATGCCGACCAGTCGCAGAGAATAAATTCCCAACCTGCCGGACAGGTGTTTTCAATTAAACGGTAGGTAATGTAGGCAGTATCATTGGTGTAAAGGGGAGTGATGTCGATTTGATTGATTTGAAAATTTTCCCCGAGCAAACTTTGGTATTGAGGGGAGCCAGTGAATTGAAAGCTTTGCGCGGATAGATAGAAGGGAAAGCACAAAGCTAGCACTGCGATCATCACGCACTGCAGGGGATGTTGATTACTACTTTTCATTGAACGCCATTTTTATTTTTTCTTGTGCCAATTGGGTAAATTCTGTGATCCCTAAATGAATATGTTCTTCGGGAAGAATAGCGGGAAGAATTTTCACCTCCACGGTTGAGGATTGGGCAATGAAACTTCCCTTGGGTAAGGCTTTTCCAGCTCCTTTGATGGCAATGGGTACCAATGGAATATGACCTTTTTGTGCGATGACAAAACTGCCTTTTTTAAAGGTCAATAGCTCATTACCACTCCCTCTGGTTCCCTCTGGAAAGGTGACTAAGTTTTTGCCTTTTTTCACTTTCTTGGCCGCAATCTCCATGCTTTGAATGGCTTTTTCTCGGTTGCCCCGGTCCACAAAAATCATTCCCATGATATGCATGTATTGTCCTAAAATCGGCACCTTGGAAAGCTCTTGTTTGGCGACAAAGAATAAACCGCGAGGAATACTGGCGCTCACAATGGGGATGTCCAATTGAGAGGTGTGATTGGCGACATAAATACTGGGTTGAAGAGGAAGGTTTTCTTTTCCCGTGATTTTAATTTTCACGCCAAGAAGAAAGAGCACGATGGGTGACCAGAAGTAGTGCCCGGTGATCAATACCGTTTGATCGGCGCGATAAAATATTCTCACGAACACGCCAAAAATCGCGCAGAGGAAGGTCCACATGAGCACAGGGATGAGCATGATGATTCCTCTCATACAAATATTTGTTGAGCCATTTTCTGTGATTGTTGGAAGGCTTCGAAAGAAAATGATGCGGCTATGTGGTGGTTCAGTGCAGAATAAATGGCCTCTGAGGGCATATTGCCGGTGAGATCGTCTTTGGCCATTGGGCAACCGCCCCAACCTCCAATAGCAGAATCAAATCGTCTGCAGCCAGCCTCCCAAGCGGCCAATATTTTTTCATGCGCAGTGGGTGGTGTCGTATGCAAATGTGCGCTGAATTGCAAATTGGTGAACTGTGCATTCAATGCGTTAAAGGCATTGGAAATAATGAGGGGATCTCCCACGCCAATGGTATCCGAAAGTGCGATGCATTGGGGGTTGAAATGTTGTGCAATGTTGTATGAAAAGTCAACGAGTAATTCTGGTGAATACGGCTCATCGTAGGGGTTGCCAAATCCCATGCTCAAATAAATCACCAGTTTTTTTTGATGTTGAGCAGCGAGGGATTGAATTTTCTCGAGTCTTTGGAATCCCTCCTCAATGCTGCCACCAGTGTTGCGTTGCTGAAATGTCTCTGAAACAGACAAGGGAAAGCCGATGACATCCACACGTTCTTCATTTACGGCTACCTCGGCACCTCTTTCATTGGCAACAATGACCAGGAACTCCGGTTTCTTTCCTGGCCATTCTACCTTGCGGATCACCTCCAATGAATCTTGCATCTGAGGGATGGCCTTGGCGCTCACAAAGCTTCCGATATCAAGGGTGTCAAATCCTACTTTCAGCAAAGAATTGAGATAAGCAATTTTCTGTTCGGTAGGAATAAACTCCTTCATCCCTTGCATCGCATCTCTTGGACATTCTACCCAATGTAGCTTTTCTTCCATGTTGCTAATGTAAGCATGTTTTGAGCAGACCACTACTCGAGTTGAACAAGCTCGCCGCTGTCTTTTGGGGCGATATTTTCCGGCAAAGGGGTGGGATAATGTTGCTGAAAATAACCATTGGTCAGGATGATACTTTTTTGTCCATGATAGGAAAAACAATGGATTTCCAAGGGGTGTCGAATGAAGTGGAAATGCTGATGGACAAGTACTGCATTGATGAGCATGAGTGCACTCATATAGAAGGTCCACCATTTCTTTCGAAGCGCCATAAAGAACAATACGCCTAAGCCAAGGATAAAAAGCGATTCTACCCAGCAGAAATGTCGAATGCTGATTTGGGGGTAAGGAAGCGAATGGAGCCAATGCACTATTTGGTTCATCCCATCAATCATCATTTTCCAAAGGGATATAAACGGCATCCAAGGGCAACAGTGAATCATGATCATTCCGAGGATGGAAATGTATAGCAGCAAAGTAGAATAGGGGATGAGCACGATGTTGGCGATGAGAAAATAGGTGGGAAAAGCGGGATTAAAAAGCAATGTGAAAGGGGAGGTGATCCATTGTGCTTGCAGAGAACTGGCCATTATTTGAAGGGATTGTCTTTTCCATTGACTTAGATGAACAAAGGCAGTGTGCATTGCTTTTTGAAAAATGGAGAGCCCTAATACTGCCAAATGTGAAAGGATGAATCCCCAATCCTGAAGGGCGTTGGGCGAAAAGAGGACAATGGAAAAAGCGGAGAAAGAGAGCAGGTTGTATGGTGATGTTTTCTTCTTCGTGATTTTTCCCAGTTGTAAAATGCTGAACATATAGCAGGCTCTGACAATCGATGGAGAAAATTGGCATATAGTACAATAACACCAGAGCAGAATAATGATGATGACGGCTTGAAGATGAGGCCATTTTTTAAAGAAGAGCAGGGCTACTATGGGTTGAAGCAGGAGGTAAATGAGTCCTACATGCATGCCACTTACAGCAAGAAGATGGCTAATGCCCAGCGTTCTGTATTCCGCTTTGATCTCTTTATCTATTTCACTGGTTTTTCCGATTAACAAGGCGATGACCAAGGCATATTGAGTGGAATCTAAATATGGGCGTGCGGCTAGCATCCATTGAGGATCACTGGCGGATTGGAATTTTTCTGAGGAGTTGGGTTGTATTTGAATGATGTGGATTTCATGGTCAATTCCTTTCTGATGCAAATATTGGAAGTAGGCATCATGGGGTATGGGTTGGTGTGGAATTGATTGAACTTGCGTTACGCAATGGTAAAGTGCATAAGGGGTTTCTTCCGTTAACGTTGTAATACAAGGAAAAGTGATCAGTCGATGCTCATAGCGTGTGCTGAATTCTACTATCCATTGATGTTTTTTTCCGATTTGTTGAATAGGACGGATGACACCTTCGTATTGCCCACTTGGCAGGTATTGCGCTTGGGAAATCGCCAGAGAACTTCCCAGCAAAATCCATGTACAGAAATAGAAAAATGATGAGTAAAGAATTTGTTTTCGCCAATACCAAAGACAACCACATGCCAACCATATGGTGATGCTCGCATACCAATAGAATGGGTCATAAAAAAAAAGTATCCCAACTAGAAATGGCAGAAGGATGCGAAGCCAGGGACTATTTCTCCAAACCAGTTGCATGATTCATTTGTGAACTTTGCACAAATGAAGTTGAATCCAGTTGATGAAAACAAGTTTTACCACGTATAAAAAATGCAATCAATATGCTGTTTTTATACCATCCAGTCTTGTTGGGAAGGCGGTGAAATGGGCGTTCTGCTCTTCTTTTGCGAAGTGTTGAGAAGAGCATAAGATCATAATGCCAATGGGCTCTGATGATGGCCCAGCAGTGGGTCCATTTTCCTTCTGATAGAAATCGTACTCCGGCTATTCCGTCTAAGCACATTCTTTTGAGAATCTTGATGAATAGGTTAGAGGTGGTGTAGTTTTTGGTGAGCAGTATCAAGTTGTTTCTGAAATTCAGAAAAGTTTTAGTGGGGTTCAGGCGATCCAAAGTACCGCCCCCAACATGATAAACGGTGGTTTCCAGATCAGCGCCAATTTTATACCCTCTATTTTTCAGTCTCCAGCAAAGGTCAATTTCTTCCATATGCGCAAAGAAATCGGCATCCAAACCCCACACCTCGCGCCATGCTGCAGATTTGATAATGAGCGCAGCCCCAGTAGCCCAAAACACTTCATGTTGCCCTCGATATTGTCCTTGGTCTTTTTCGTTAGAAAAGAAAATTCTTCCCTTACAAAAGGCGTAGCCGTCGGAGTCCATATAGCCACCACATGCTCCTGCGTATTCAAATTCATCTTTTTGGTGGTAGGATAGGATTTTCGGTTGGCAAGCGGCGAGCAAAGGATCGCGATCTAGCCATTCAATGGGAGATTGGAGCCAATTCGGGGTCACTTCTATATCACTGTTGAGCAATACGAAATAGGTGTAATGCAATTGTTTTAATCCTTCATTGTATCCTCCTGCAAAACCATAATTTCGATCCAGTGAAATGATTTTTACTTCAGGGAATTTATTTTCACAAAATGCGATAGAGTCATCGGTGGAGCCGTTGTCAATCAATACAACATCGGCTACAGCAGCTGAATGCTCAATGACATTGGATAGAAATTGTTCGAGCCATTTTTTGCCATTCCAATTGAGTATGGCTACTGCTATCCTTTTTGACATCTTAGTGAGGATTGTACCAAAGACTTTCTAGCTCATCTCCTGAATAAGGATCTTGACGCTGATTATTGCGCAGTCTATTTACGGTGGAGGGGTCATTCATCTGTCTGGAGCGCACTAAATTTTTCCAGTCGAAATTGGTGATTTCGCTGGGCACGTCACTGTGCAGTAATTCCATATCTCCGTTCAATGAGGTGTTGTAAAATAAAAATCTTTTGTTGTGTAAATTGTTGTTGGTTTGATAATAATGCCAGATTTCAAAGGGCCAATAGTCGGGGTCGTTATTTCGAATTACACGGGTGCTGGGCTTCCCATACTGTAAATAAATTCTTCCTCTGTCCGTCTCCCATCCGCGTTTAATCTTAGTTCCAAATTCTTCATTACAAGCTTTAACATCTTGCTCATACTTGCGCCAAGCTGTCTCTGGGGACATTGGATTTCTTTTATTCCAAAATTGATAAAAGAACCCTTGAAGCCGCCATAAAGGGTATTCTCTCATCCCCTCAATCATCGATTTTTCAACGTTTTGCGAAATAGGTTGCAAGCTTCTGATGTGCTCATAGAGCACCAAACTGTCTGTATAGGCAGCGGCGAAACTATTGATGGCCATGGTAGCGTCAACATTGTTACGCGCACTCAATCGAATAAAACTCCTTTTTTGCTGAATAATCAGTTGATTGTCTTTGTCCTTTATTTCCACTACCAATTGATATTCACCTGCGCTCAATGCTTCAATATTGATCGTAAATAAAATTGGAATAACTGATTGGGAATGTTCTCTTTTGATGCGCAAAGTTCCAGGAATAGATTTACCCAATTTGTCCTGAATTTCATATGAATACACAAATGGATCTGAACCAAAATATTGATCAGTATTGTAAATCTCTAAATAAGCGTTAAGTGCTTTTTCTTCTTCTTGATAAACATCGGAAA
>Ga0169931_10011004_pt1 | contig 12826 bp, 12 predicted proteins | sample Kivu_15m_20L_FD_129675 | JGI IMG/M metagenome (GOLD analysis project Ga0169931, IMG submission 129675) | Freshwater microbial communities from Lake Kivu, Western Province, Rwanda to study Microbial Dark Matter (Phase II) - Kivu_15m_20L... | ecosystem: Environmental > Aquatic > Freshwater > Lake...
AGCACGCCGACGAAGCCGAACAGGTGCCCGAAGGCCATGAGCGCGAAGATCACGGCCAGCGGGTTCAGGCCGATGCGCTCGCCCACCAGGCGAGGGGTGAGCCAGAAGCTCTCGATCAACTGGCCGATGCCGTAGACGACCGCCACCGCCAGCAGGCCCTGCAGCGAGGCGAACTGCAGGATGCCCGCCATCAACGCCAGCACCAGCCCGAGACCGAAGCCCACGTAGGGGATGAACACCGCGAGTCCGGTGAACACCCCCACCGGCAGCGCGAGGTCGAAGCCGAAGAGCGCCAGCCCCGCGGAGTAGTAGGCAGCCAGCACCAGCATCACGGCGAGCTGCCCGCGCAGGTACTGGCCCAGCAGGCTGTCGCACTCGGAGAAGAAGCTGTCGGTGGCCGCATGCAGGCGTGGCGGCACGAGTGCGCGCGCCCGCTGCACCATGGCCGGCCAGTCCATCAGCAGGTAGTACAGCACCACGGGCACGAGCAGCGCATTGCCCAGCAGCGCCAGCGCCACGCTGCCCCCGATGCGCAGCGAACTGATCAGGGCCGCACCCCACTCCTCGGCGTTGGCGCTCAGGTACTTCAGCACGAAGGCCTTGATGCTGGCCACGTCCAGCCGCAGATCAAGACCCAGCTCGGCCAGCCGGGGCGCGAGCCAGGCGTTCACCTTCTCCGCCAGCAGCGGGATCTGGGCCTGCAGGAGCGGGACCTCCTTGGACAGGATGGGCACGATCAGCAGCGCGACCGCGAGCAAGCCGGCAATGACCGCCAGCTCCACCACCAGGACCGACAGCAGGCGCGGCACCCGCCGCGCCACCAGGCGCTCCACCAGCGGGTGCAGGGCATAGGCCGCGATGGCGCCGATCAGGAAGGGCGTCAACACCGGCGCCAGCAGGGCCAGCAGCCACAGCACGACCACGCCGATCGCGCCCCAGGCCAGGGCGCGGCGCTGCGTCAGGCTCAGGGTCAAGCGCGCCACCCGGGCGCGTCGCTGCCGCGCAGGCCGGCCAGGCGCGCCCGCAGCGCCGCCGCGTCATCGGCATCGCCGCAGTGCTCGAGATAGGTCTCGATGTCGAGGGCGGCGGCGTCGAGCCGGCCGAGTTCGGCCAGGGCCAGGCCGCGGTCGCGCCGCTCGTCCCAGGCCTGCGGCAGCAGGATCACCAGGCGCTGCTGGACGGCAAGGAGCTTGTCCCACTCGCCCGCGCTGCGGTGGATCTCCTTCAGGTTGCGCAGCAGCCGCGCCAGGATGTCGCGCGCCGAGGCGGTCTGCAGGAACAGGCCCAGCGGCACCTCGAACTCCCCCACCAGGCCACGCTGGCGCCGGTAGGGGGCGAGCCGCTCCTCGAGGTCTTCGCGCGAGAGCGAATGGCCGCTGAAGGGGTCGATGACGACCTCGCCGCGCGGCATGCGCAGCTTGACGAGGAAATGGCCGGGAAAGCCGATGCCGCGCGCGGTGAGACCGGCGTGGCTGGCGAACTCGATGTACAGCAGCGCAAGCGTGATCGGGATGCCGCGCCGGCTGTCCATCACCTGATGCAGGTAGCTGTTGGCCGGGTCGTAATAGTCGTTGACGTTGCCACCGAAGGCCAGCTCGTCGAAGAAGTAGCGGTTCAGGAAGCGCAGGCGCTGCAGAGGCACGGCGTCGGCCGGGATGCGCCGGGCCAGGCGGCGGCCCAGGGTGTCGAGCTCCACCAGCACGGCCTGCGGGTCCAGGGCCGGGTCGACGTCCTGGCCGACGGCGATGGCAGCCTCCAGCAGAGGCAAGCCCTCGTCCGCAGCCACGAGCGTGGCGAAGTAGTCCAGGCGCGAGGGCGCCTGCAGGCGCATCGTGTTCATCTCGGGTCGGCGGGCAAGCTCGGCACAGCGCGAGTCTAGCCGCAGGGCCCCCGGCTCACGGCCGCCCTCGGCGGGCAGGCTTCAAGCCGTGCGGCGGGCGAACTGGCGCAGCCGCAGCCCCAGGAGGTGCAGCAGGCCAAGGTAGAGCACGGCCGCTGCACCCACCACCGCGGCCAGCCACAGCGCACGCAGGCCCGGCGTGCGCTGGAGGGCGAGCCAGTCCAGGGCCTGGGCCGCGACCGCCAGCAGCGCCGCAAGGGCCGCACAGCCCAGGAGCACCCGCGCCAGGAAGCCGCCCCAGCCGGCCGCCGGCCGCCAGACGCCGCGGCGCAAGAGGCCGGCGAGCAGCCAGGCGGCGTTCAGCAGCGCGCCCAGGCCGATGGACAGCGCCAGCCCCGCGTGCGCGAGCCAGGGCACCAGCAGCACGTTCATGAGCTGGGTGCCGACGAGCACGACGACCGCGATCTTCACGGGCGTGCGGACGTCCTGGCGCGCGTAGTAGCCCGGCGCCAGGACCTTGACGCCGATGAGGCCGACGAGGCCCACGCCGTAGCCGCGCAACGCCAGCACCGTCTGCGCCACGTCCGGCTCACCGAAGCGGCCGTAGTGGTAGAGCACCGCCACCAAGGGCTGCGGGAACACGAGCAGCGCCACTGTGCAGGGCAGCGCCAGCAGCACCGCCAGGCGCAGCCCCCAGTCCAGCATCTCCGAGGTGGCGGCTGCGTCCTGCCGCGCCTGGGCGGCCGACAGTTGCGGCAGCAGCACCACGCCCAAGGCCACGCCCAGCAGCGCAGTCGGGAACTCCATCAGCCGGTCGGCATACGTCAGCCACGAGATCGAGCCCACCGCCAGGTGCGAGGCGATCTGGGTGTTGATCAGCAGCGAAAGCTGCGCCACCGACACGCCCAGCAGCGCCGGGGCCATCAGTGTCAGCACGCGCTTGACGCCCGGGTGGGCCCACGCGCGGCGCAGCGCGGGCAGCGTCAGGCCGATGCGCGGGCTCATGCCGATGCGCCGCAGGGCCGGCCACTGCACGGCCAACTGCAGCAAGCCCCCGACCATGACCCCGGCGGCCACAGCATGGATGGGCTGCCAGCCCAGAGAGGCAAACCAGGGCGCGCCCCACCACGCAGCCGCGATCCAGCACAGGTTCAGCAGCACCGGCGTCGCCGCCGGCACGGCGAAGCGCCGCCAGGTGTTGAGCACCCCGGCCGCCAAGGCCACCAGCGACATGCAGGCGATGTAGGGGAACATCAGCCGCGTCATGAAGACCGCCTCGTCGAAGGCCGCCAGGCCGGCCGCCATCGCCCACACCAGCAGCGGCGCGCCCACCACGCCGACGGCGACGGTGACCACCAGCGCCCAGGTCAGCACGGTGGCGACGGCATCGAGCAGCAGGCGCGTCGCGTCGTCGCCGTCCTGCTCGCGCGAGGCCGCCAGCAGCGGCACGAAGGCCTGCGAGAACGCGCCTTCCGCGAACAGGCGGCGCAGCAGATTCGGGATGCGGAAGGCGACGTTGAAGGCGTCGGTGACGGCGCTCGCGCCAAAGGCGGCGGCCATGATCTGCTCGCGCACCAGCCCGGTGATGCGGGAGGCGAGCGTCAGCAGCGAGACGGTCGATGCCGCCTTGAGCAGGTTCATGGTCGGGCAGCGTGCACGGGCGGCGGACCGCCGGGGCCGGGGTCGGCGCCAGCCCGGTCCGGCCGCCTCGTCAGTTTACGGGAGGCTGGCCCGCGGCAGCGACACGCCCTACCGCACCGGCGCAAACCGGGATATACTTGACGGTCTTTGCGTTGTGCAACGCCCGCGAGTGTGCCTTCAGGCGCTCAGGGCGGAGTCAGCGCGCTTTCGAACACCGCCCACGACCGACCAGCCCACAGCCCATGGCCACCTCGTCCAAAGCCAAGAAGAGAACCGTCCGCCTCGCCTCGGGCCGCAAGCGCGCGCGCCAGGACGTCAAGCTGAACGCGCACAACAGCTCGCTGCGCTCGCACTTCCGCACGGTGGTCAAGAACATCCAGAAGGCGGTCACGGCCGGCGACAAGACCAAGGCGACCGACCTCTTCAAGGCGGGCCAGAGCGTGATCGACTCGATCGCCGACAAGGGCCTCTTCCACAAGAACAAGGCGGCCCGTCACAAGAGCCGCCTGTCGGCCAAGATCAAGGCCCTGGCTGCCTGACCCGGGCTGCCGGCTCAATTGAAAGAGGCCTGCGCGAGCAGGCCTTTTTCTTTGGCCGCCATCCGGTGTGCGAGCCGCTCAGCGCGGCGCCGAGGGCGCGTCGGCTGGCCCCTCGGGCAACAGGCAGGCCTCCACGACCCGAAGCTCGTTGTCACGGGCGAAGTTCATGACGAAATCCCAGGCCATGGGCTCGACCTCGCGCAGGCCTTCGTCGACGATCACGCACTTCACACCGTCGATCACCCGCGGGAAGCACAACGGCGAGTAGCCGATGTGGGCGCCGATGCCCGCCCTGACACCGCCGGGACGGAAGCTCGACATCGCCCCGGCCAGGCGCTCCGACCAGTCGCTGGGCCGGAAGGCGCGTCCGTCCCGGGTGATGCCCTGGATGAAGACTTGACGCTGGGGTTGGGGGGGCATGGAAGCAAGACCGTCCGGGCGGGCCCCGGACAAAGGCATTGTGCCGCGACATTGTTGCGTCGCAGCATCGCCGCGGACGCTGGCGCAAGGCTGACAGGGGCCGTTCACGCCACGCTCACCCCTAGAATCAGTCTCGGCCGGTCAGCGCCGAAAGGTGCCCCGGCCTTTTCTTTTCCACCTCCGTAGGAGAAGCCGACCGATGAACGCGCCCGCCCACCCCGCCGTCACCCGGCCCATGCCGCACGTGATGAACACCTATGGCCGACTGCCGATCGCGCTGTCGCATGGCCGAGGCTGCAGGGTCTGGGACACCGAGGGCCGCGAGTACCTGGATGCGCTGGGCGGCATCGCCGTCAACACCCTGGGCCACGGCCACCCGAAGCTGGTGCCGGCGCTGCAGGAGCAGGTGGCCCGGCTCATCCACTGCAGCAACTACTACGAGGTGCCGCTGCAGGAGCAGCTCGCGGCCACGCTGTGCGAGATCTCGGGTCTGGACAGCGTCTTCTTCTGCTCCACCGGGCTGGAGGCCAACGAGTGCGCGCTGAAGATCGCGCGCAAGTACGGCCACGACCGCGGCATCGAGCGGCCCGAGGTCATCGTCTACGAGCGCGCCTTCCACGGCCGCTCGATCGCCACGCTCTCGGCCACCGGCAACCCCAAGGTCCAGAAAGGCTTCGAGCCGCTGGTCGAGGGCTTCGTGCGCGTGCCCTTGAACGACCTGGCGGCCGTGGAGCAGGTGGCGCGCACGAACCCGAACGTGGTCGCGGTCTTCCTCGAGACCATCCAGGGTGAGGGCGGCATCAATCCGGCGCGCAATGACTACCTCCAAGGCCTGCGCCGCCTGTGCGACGAGCGCGGCTGGCTGCTGATGCTCGACGAGGTGCAGTGCGGCATCGGCCGCACCGGCCGGTGGTTCGCGCACCAGTGGGCCGGCGTCGTGCCCGATGTGATGCCGCTGGCCAAGGGCCTGGGCTCGGGCGTGCCCATCGGCGCCGTCGTCACCGGGCCGAAGGCCTCCGGCGTGCTCGGGCCGGGCAACCACGGCACCACCTTCGGCGGCAACCCGCTGGCCATGCGCGCCGGCGTCGAGACGCTGCGCATCATGCGCGAGGACGGGTTGCTGGCGCACGCCGCCACGGTCGGCGCGCGCCTGAAGGCCGGGCTCGAGCGCGAGCTCGGCGGCCTGCCGGGGGTGAAGGAGATCCGCGGCGCGGGCCTGATGCTGGGCGTCGAGCTCGATCGCCCCTGCGGCACGCTGCTGACGCGCGCGGCGCACGCCGGGCTGCTGATCAGCGTCACCGCCGACAGCGTGATCCGCCTCGTGCCGCCGCTGATCCTCTCGCCCGAGGAGGCCGACGAGGTCGTGGCCCGCCTCGCGCCGCTGGTGCGGGCCTTCCTCGCGGAGCCCGCCGCATGAAACCGGGGGACCGGCTGATGAAGCACTTCCTGCAGTTCAAGGACCTGCGCGCCGAGGAGTACGCCTACCTCTTCGAGCGCACCCGCATCATCAAGACGCGCTTCAAGAACTACGAGCGCTACCAGCCGCTGGCCGACCGCACGCTGGCGATGATCTTCGAGAAGGCGAGCACGCGCACCCGCGTCAGCTTCGAGGCCGGCATGTACCAGATGGGCGGCTCGGTGGTGCACCTGACCACCGGCGACAGTCAGCTCGGCCGCGCCGAGCCCATCGAGGACAGCGCGCGCGTGATCAGCCGCATGGTCGACCTGGTGATGATCCGCACCTACGAGCAGCACAAGCTGGAGCGCTTCGCCGCGCACTCGCGCGTGCCGGTGATCAACGGCCTGACCAACGAGTACCACCCCTGCCAGATCCTGGCCGACCTCTACACCTACATCGAGCACCGCGGCTCGATCGCAGGCAAGGTCGTGGCCTGGGTGGGCGACGGCAACAACATGGCCAACACCTGGCTGCAGGCGGCCGAGCTGCTGGGCTTCACGGTCCACGTGAGCACGCCCGAGGGCTATGCCGTCGACCCGTCCGTGGCCGGCGTGCGCGACAGCGCCTGCTACCGCGTCTTCGACCACCCGATGGACGCCTGCGCCGGCGCCCACCTGGTGACCACCGACGTCTGGACCAGCATGGGCTACGAGGCCGAGAACGAGGAGCGCCGCAAGGCCTTCGTCGACTGGTGCGTGGACGAGGACATGATGGCCGCGGCCGCGCCCGACGCGCTATTCATGCACTGCCTGCCGGCCCACCGCGGCGAGGAGGTGGCCGCCGAGGTCATCGACGGCCCGCAGTCGGTGGTCTGGGACGAGGCCGAGAACCGCCTGCACGTGCAGAAGGCGCTGATGGAATACCTGCTGCTCGGCCGCATCGGGTGAGGCGGCAGGGCGCACGGCCGCGCCCTGCCCTGGCGCCGCCCGGGGGCAGCGCGCCACTTGGAATTCAGGCGTCGAGGCCGCGCAGCGCCTGCGGGTTGTCGCGCCGGCAGTCCTCGATGTAGAGGCGGATGATCTCCTCGAAGCTGGCGTCGGCCTGCAAGCCGAGCGCATTCGCGCGCGGCGTGACCACGCCACGGGGCCAGTTGGCCACGATGCCGGCGATGCGCTCGTCGCGCTGCGGCTTCACCCTCGCCCGCACCTTGGCACCGGCCACCTTTTCCAGCGCGTCCAGCATCTCCTGCACGCTCACGTTCAGCCCTGGCAGCGTGATCGCCGAGCGCCCGACGAAGGCCTCGCGGCTGGCCTCGCCCACGGCGATCAGGCCGCGCACCATGCTCTGCACCGAGCCCACGGGGTGACGCACCGAGGGGTCCACCGGCAGCAGGGCCTCCTCGCCCGCCAGGGGCTCGCGGATGATGCCGCTGAAGAAGGACGAGGCCGCGCCGTTGGGGCGGCCCGGCCGCACCGTCACCGTCACCAGGCGCGCGGCCCGGCCGTCGATGTAGCCCTTGCGCGTGTAGTCGGCGACCAGGTGCTCGCACACCAGCTTCTGCGTGCCGTAGCTCGTCTGCGGCATCGGCAGGGTGCTGTCGCCCACCAGTTCGGGGAAGGGGTAGGCCGGGTCGGGACCGAAGACCGCGATCGAGCTCGAGAAGACCAGCTTGGTCGGCGCGGCACCGGGGTGGCTGCGGTGGCGCAGCGCGTCCAGCAGCGCGCGCGTGCTGTCGAGGTTGGAGCGCAGGCCCAGGTCGAAGTCGGTCTCGCACTCGCCCGAGACCGCCGAGGCGAGGTGGAACACCACGTCGAAGGCTTCGTCGCGCAGGGCCTCGCACTGCGCCAGCAGCGGGCCGGTGCGCACCTGCACCCGCGGGTGCGCCGCCATGTCGGGCTGGGCCGGGAACTGGTCGGTCAGCACCAGGGTCTCGACGGGCCGGCCGTCGAACTGGCCGCGCGCCAGCAGGGCGCGTGCGAGCCGCGTGCCGACGAAACCGGCACCGCCGGTGATCAGGATCTTCATGCGAGGGTTCTCCGGGTGGGGTGGAAGAAGGGGTGACAGCGGGGTTCAGGCCCCGTCCGCGGACGGGGCGCGTGGCACGCGCGCGGCCAGCGGCCGCGGCGGCAGCGCGAGCGAAGGCAGGTCGGCGCGCGTGGCGAGCACGTGCTCGATGTCGAGCGCCGCGCCGTCGATCAGCATGACGATGGCGCGCTCGGCGCGCTCGGGCGCGCGCGCGATGACCGCGTCGAGCACGGCGCGGTGCAGCGGCAGCGAGCGCGCCGGCCCCTCGGCAAGCGAGGTCGAGATCTCGAAGCTGGTGCGCAGCAGCGCGCCCAGCGCCTTGCTCATCTGCACGAGCATCTGGTTGTGCGCGGCGCGCAGCAGGCCCTGGTGGAAGCGCAGGTCGTGGCTGACGTAGTCGCCCCCGTGCTCGATGGCCTGCCGCATGCCGGCAAAGGCCGTCTCCAGGCCCTCGATGTCCGCCGCCGTGGCGCGCTGCGCGGCCAGGCGCACCGCCGCGGGCTCGACGATGCGGCGCAGTTCCTGCAGGTCGCGAAGGAAGCCGCGCTGCAGGCCGGCACGGCCCTGCCAGGCCACGACGTCGGGGTCGAACCAGTTCCACTGCTCGGGCGGCAGCACGCGCGTGCCGAGCTTGGGGCCGGTGACGAGCAGGCCCTTGGCGGCCAGCGACTTGACCGCCTCGCGCACCACCGTGCGGCTGACGCCGAGCGTGGCCCCGAGCGTGGGCTCGGGCGGCAGCGTCGCGCCCGGCGGGTGGCGGCCGGCGGCGATGGCCATGCCGAGGGCATCGAGCGTGCGGACCAGGGCGTTCTTCATCGATGGCGGCGTCCGGCCTGCGGGCGGTGCGGCAGCCCCGTCACGAACGGCCTGCTCAACCCCGCACGAAGGCGGTGACCAGGGGCTCCGGCCCGACCTGGCGGCTCCAGTGCCCGTGCACGGCCGCATCGAAGTTGGCGCCGGCCGGCAGCGTGTCGGCGGAGTAGAAGTGCTCGCCCGGGCTGAACAGGCGCGAGCTGCCGTCCTGCAGGCCGATCTCCATGCAGCCCGACAGGATGAACACCCACTGCGGCGTCACGGTGCAGTGGAAGCTGCTGCGAAAACCCACCGGGCTCATGCGCCACTGCAGGCCGCCGCTGGGCTGGAGCGCCGACAGCATCGCCTGCGGCGTGCCGCCGTCGAGCGCGACGGGCGCCTCGCGGAAGCAGGCGCGCCCGTCGGCGCCGGTCTCGAGGATGACTTGGGTGAAGCTGGCCATGGTCAGAGCGCGGCGGTGACGCCGCCGTCCACGTAGAGGATGTGTCCGTTGACGAAGCGGCCGGCGTCGCTGGCCAGGAACACGGCCGCCGGGGCCAGGTCCTCGACCTCGCCCCAGCGCCGGCTCGGCGTGCGGTTGACGAGCCAGGTGCTGAAGGCCTCGTCGGCCACGAGCTTGGCGTTCAGTTCGGTCTTGAAGTAGCCCGGCCCGATGCCGTTCACGGTGATGCCGTGGGGCCCCAGGTCCACTGCCATGCCCTTGGTCAGCATCTTCACCCCGCCCTTGCTCGCGGTGTAGGGCACGACGCTGGCCCGGCCGAGTTCGCTCATCACCGAGCAGATGTTGATGATGCGCCCGCGCTTGCGCGGCACCATGCGCCGCGCCACGGCCTGCCCGACGAAGAAGACGCTGTCGAGGTTGGTGCGCATCAGTTCCTGCCAGTCGGCGTGCGGGAACTCGTGGAAGGGCGCGCGGCGCTGGATGCCGGCGTTGTTGACGAGGACGTCGATCGGGCCGATGCCGGACTCGATCTCGGCGATGGCCGCCTCCACGGCGCCGGCGTCGCAGACGTCGAAGGCACGCTCGTGCACCGTCAGGCCCTCGGCGCGCAGCGCTGCCGCCGTGGCCGCGAGCCGGCCCGCATCACGCCCGTTGAGGACGACCGCGGCGCCGGCCTGGGCCAGCCCGCGGGCCAGGGCGCGGCCGATGCCGGCCGAGGAGCCCGTCACCAGGGCGAGGCGGCCGTCGAGCCGGAAGGTCTTGTCGTCGATCATCTCGTGGGGTTCTGCAAGGCGGCGGCGGCGAGCGCGGCCAGGGTTTCGGGGGGGTGGTCGATCGTCAGCTCGACGGCGCGCTCGTCGGCGCCGGGCGGCTCCAGCGTCTGGAGCTGGCTGTCCAGCAGCGAGGCCGGCATGTAGTGCCCGCGCCGCGCGGCCAGGCGCTGCGCCAGCAGCTCGCGCGGGCCGTGCAGGTGCACGAAGCGCAGGGCCGGCGCCGCGGCGCGCAGGCGCTCGCGGTAGCGCCGCTTCAGCGCCGAGCACGAGACGACCATGCCGTCGGGCGCCGCCGTCAGGCGCGCGGCGATGGCGTCGAGCCAGCCGGCACGATCCTCGTCGGTCAGGGGGCTGCCTGCGGCCATCTTGCGCACGTTCTGCGCCGGGTGCAGTTCGTCGCCCTCGACGAAGGGCAGGCCCAGGCGCGCGGCCAGCATCTGCCCGACCGTGGACTTGCCACAGCCGCACACGCCCATCACGACCACCGGCGGCATCGTCTCGGACATGGGTCCGGGTACGGTCAGCGCGTCGCGCACTCCGGCACCGGGCTCAGCACCGGGCGGCCGGCGAAGTGCTCGCGCAGGTTGCCGAAGGCCAGGTCGGCCATGGCCTGGCGGGTCTGCGAGGTCGCGCTGCCGATGTGCGGCGCCAGCACCACGTGCGGCAGGCCCATCAGGCGCGCCGGCACGCGCGGCTCGTCCTGGAAGACATCGAGCGCGGCGCCACCCAGCGTGCCGCTCTCCAGGGCATCGACCAGGGCGTTCTCGTCGACCACCGAGCCGCGCGCCACGTTGACCAGGATGCCCTTGGGCCCGAGGGCCTGGAGCACACGGGCATCGACCAGGTGCCGGGTGGCGGCGCCGCCGGGCGTGATGACGACCAGGAAGTCGCTCTCGGCCGCGAGCGAGACCGGGTCGGCGTGGTAGGCGTAGGGCAACCCGGGGCGGGCCGAGCGCGCGGTGTAGGCGATGCGCATGTCGAAGGCCTGGGCGCGGCGCGCGATGACCTGCCCGATGCGGCCCATGCCGACGATGCCCAGGCGCGCGCCCGAGACCTTGCGCGCCAGCGGCATCGGGCCCTGCAGCCAGTGGCCGCTGCGCACGTAGCGGTCGGCCGCCGGCAACTGGCGCGCCGCGCAGAGCATCAGCCCGATGGCGAGATCGGCCACGTCGTCGTTCAGCACGTTGGGGGTGTGCGTGACCATGACCCCACGCTCGCGCGCGGCCTGCACGTCGATGCCGTCGTAGCCCACCCCGAAGACCGAGATGATCTCCAGCGCCGGGAGTGCGGCGATCAGCTCGGCGTCCACGCGGGACTCCCCGCTGGCCGCGACAGCCCGCACCGAGGGCGCGATGCGAGCGAAGGCGCCGGGGTCGGCCTGGTGCAGGCGGTCGTGCAGCGTGTAGGCAGCCTCGAGCTGCGAGAGGTACAGGGGCGACAGCTTGGCCGCGCCCAGGACTTGGATGTCGGACACCGGGGTTTCCTCGGGGCCTGTGCGGCCCGGTTGCTTGCAATCGTCATACCATAATAGGCTGACCCGGGGACAGGATACCCCCGGGAAAGCGAGCAGCCCGATGAGCGACGACCAGAATCCCCCCGCCGGCAAGCCCCGGCGCGACCCCTCCACGCTGCGCAGCCAGCAGTGGTTCGGCCGCCAGGACCGCGACGGTTTCGCCTACCGCAGCTGGGTCAAGGGCAAGGGCGTGCCGCACGACCAGTTCGACGGCCGCCCGGTCATCGGCATCTGCAACACCTTCAGCGAGCTGACGCCCTGCAACTCGCACTTCCGCACCCTGGCCGAGCAGGTCAAGATCGGCGTCTACGAGGCGGGCGGCTTCCCGCTCGAGTTCCCGGTGATGTCGCTGGGCGAGACGCTGCTGCGGCCGACCGCGATGCTCTACCGCAACCTCGCGAGCATGGACGTCGAGGAGAGCATCCGCGGCAACCCGATCGACGGCGTGGTGCTGCTGTTCGGCTGCGACAAGACCACCCCCAGCCTGCTCATGGGCGCCTCCAGTGTCGACCTGCCCGCCATCGGCGTTTCCGGCGGGCCCATGCTCAACGGCAAGTGGCGCGGCCAGGAGCTGGGCTCGGGCACCGGCGTGTGGAGCATGAGCGAGCAGGTGCGCGCCGGCACGCTGAAGCTGCAGGACTTCTTCGAGGCCGAGAGCTGCATGCACCGCAGCCACGGCCACTGCATGACCATGGGCACCGCCAGCACCATGGCCAGCATGGTCGAGGCCCTGGGCGTGGGCCTGCCCGGGAATGCGGCCTACCCGGCCGTGGACGGCCGGCGCAACGTGCTCGCGCGCCAGGCGGGGCGGCGCATCGTCGAGATGGTGCACGAGGACCAGAAGCTGTCCTCGATCCTCACGCGCGAGGCCTTCGAGAACGCGATCCGCACGCTCGCGGCCATCGGCGGCAGCACGAACGCGGTCATCCACCTGATCGCCATTGCCGGGCGCATCGGCGTCAAGCTCACGGTCGACGATTTCGAGCGCCTGGGCAGCGAGATGCCCTGCCTGCTGAACCTGCAGCCCAGCGGCAAATACCTGATGGAGGACTTCTGCTACGCCGGCGGCCTGCCGGTGGTGATGAAGGAGATCGCCTCCACGCTGCACCTGGGGGCCGTCACCGCCAACGGCCGGACGGTGGGGGAGAACATCGCCGACGCGCAGAACCACAACCCCGAGGTCATCAAGACCGTGGCCGAGCCCTTCAAGGAGAAGGCCGGCATCGCCATCCTGCGCGGCAACATCGCGCCGCGGGGGGCCGTCATCAAACCCAGCGCGGCCACGCCGGCGCTGATGCAGCACTCGGGCCGCGCCGTCGTCTTCGAGGACAGCGACGACTTCCACCGCCGCATCGACGACGAGAGCCTGGACGTCGACGAGACCTGCATCCTGGTGCTGAAGAACTGCGGCCCCAAGGGCT
>Ga0169931_10011006_pt1 | contig 12825 bp, 11 predicted proteins | sample Kivu_15m_20L_FD_129675 | JGI IMG/M metagenome (GOLD analysis project Ga0169931, IMG submission 129675) | Freshwater microbial communities from Lake Kivu, Western Province, Rwanda to study Microbial Dark Matter (Phase II) - Kivu_15m_20L... | ecosystem: Environmental > Aquatic > Freshwater > Lake...
GGTTGCCAGCGCCTCCGGCAGCAGTAAGTTCACGCTCGATGCGAGCGTTCCGGTCGACCGCCGCGGCTTCGACGTCGGTACGCCCAACTTGGCCGCGGCCGCCTTAAATCGTTCGATCGAGGTTGAATCGCGCGAGTCGTCCAAGATCAGCTTGCCGTCGGGCATTTGCGCCCAGCCCTCGTTGCGGCCAGAGACTTTGAAGATCGGCTCGACGCGATCGTAGAACGGGGAGAGCTCGGCCAGATCCACGGGCCAGTTTTCACCGAAGCCGTCGTGGTCCTTGCACTTGAACTCGTAGTTGGAGAGCCGCCACGACGCGCGTCCCCAACGCAGCGTCTTGCCGCCGACCATCCGAATGCGCACCCAATAATACGGATCGTTCTCGGGATAGGAATACGGGTTTGCCTTCTCGTCGATCCACATGTTGGCGTCGAACTCGGAGGCCTGCGTGATATGCGGAAAACGGCCCGGCTTGTTGAACCCGCGATACGGCAACTCGTAGACGGCCTTCAGGGTCTTGTGCCGGTCGAGATCCGCCATCGGGCCGGCTTCGAGCATCAGGCACTTCACGCCCGCTTTGCACAGAATGTACGCGGCCATTCCGCCCGACGCACCGGAGCCGATGATGACGACATCGTAGTCTTTGGCCATTAGTCGATCACCTCCCAGTAGGTGTTCACGCCCGCGCCGCGCCGGCCGCCAGAGGCCTCCGCCCACGCGCGCGAATTCATCGACGCCCGCAGAATATCGTTCTTCGCGTCGCGCAGAAATTTCGCCAGCAGATCCTTCGGCGCCGCCCAGGTCCACTTCGCGGTCAACGGCTTCAGGTGTTCGGCCGCCTCGGCCGCGTTCGTGCTCGCGAAGGCCTTGTTGTGCAGCTGCCGCGCGTTGACGTCGAGTTGATCGAGCCCTTGACTGTAGAGCACCTGGCGATCGGTGGGCGATTCCGCCAACAGGAAGTCGAGAAACTCCGGCACGCCCGCGTCGTTGGCGGACGGACGCCCGTTCACCGCGGGCAAGATCGCGCCGCAAAGCCGCGTCAGTGTCTTGAACTGCTGTTCGCTGAAGAACTTCGGTTTTGCATCGGCGACCGCCTCATGCGTCGAGGTGTCAAGCTTGACATTGTCTTCGGTGCGAGGCGCGTTGGACGAAGGCGGCGTTTGGGCCGCTACTCCAACGCCAATCAGACTTCCGAGAGCGCTGCGGCGTTTCATTTGTTCAAGCTATCACATGGGATGCGCACGACGACAATATCCTCCATATTCTCCGCGTGGATGACATAGAGGAAGCCGCCGCGCTCGAGCAACTGCGGGTAGTGATAGCCCCGATAACCCGGCTCTTTGCCGGCGTAGCGATAGATCGTCGGCTCGTCGCGCAGCGTATAAGTTTTGTCGAATACGATGCCGTCGTCGGAGAGCGAGAGCGACAGCGGAATCCGCGTTCCATCGGGGTTGGTGTTGGATGCCAGCGCATAGCGTCCATCGGATAGCCGTAGAACGTTGAACTTGGCCATCGCATCGGGGAAGTTGGTCTTTACCGGAGCAGAGAAGTTGATCGAGCGATAGAGGCGGCGGGATCGCTTTCCGTCGCGAAAGGCAGTATGAATATCGCCGTTGGCTGCCGTCCACCATTCCGGTTCATCGAGGCCCTTCTGTTCGATCGGAATAGTCTGCCAATCGCTTGGCGACGTCACCCCGCCTCGCAGCATCGACACATTCATTTTGTGATTTCGTTTCGACATCAGCCAGTCGCCACTCGCTGTCTTGCGCGGCGGGAAATTGTTGATCGCATCGCGCGCGATTATGACCGGCGCATCGAATCTTTGGCCGTTCCACTTGTAACCCAATAGTGTGAGGCCCGAGCCAAACAGCGGCCGCACCGCTTCATCGCGCGCCGCTAGGGCGATCAACTCGCCATCGCGCACCCAAAACCCGCGCGCGAAGGTTCGATAGCCCTCTTCGCTCGGCGTCAGCGCGCGTGCCTCGGACCAACGCTCGCCGTCCACGCTTGTCGCATAGCGGACGTATTGGCCAGACTGCAAATCGCGAATCCGGTTCGTGCTCCACATCGCCCAAAACCGGCCCTCGTGCCAGGTGATGTAGGGGTGCATGTTGAAGCCGGTCTTGCCTTCGACGGCCTGGTAGATCACACGCCGTTGACCCGGCAACTTACCCGCGTTCCGCGCCGCGAACATGTTGGTTTCGATAAACCTGTTCGTCGCCCGCGCGACTTCTTCGGGCGCTTCTACTAACACGGAGTGACCGGAATTCTTGACCCAATGCAGAACGATGTTGTCCCGCTCGGGGACTCGCAGCAAAGCCCGCGATGGGCGCTCGCGGCCGCGAGCGCCCCAAATCGAAAGCACCGGCAGATGGGTCTCCGCCAGTATCTTCGACCCGTCCCACTTTCGCCAAGCCGTCGCGAACTCCTTCCTCTCGGCGTCGGTCAGCATGTTCACGATCCGCTCGCGCAGCGCTTCTGCTTTGGCCGGCCGTGGTCCGGGATCGCCGCCGAACGCCTCGGTCTGTACCAGGTGATGGGTCCATCCTTCCATGGCGATCACGCCCTTCAATCCTTTCGGATTGCGTCCAGCGATCTCGATCGCGACCATCCCGCCGATACTGTGGCCGCCGATATAGAAACTCTTTTCGTCGCGGATCTCATGCAGTACATGCGTCGCGAACGCTTCGACGGTTGGGTTCTTCATGCGCAACGGCAACTCGACCACGCGCACCGTGGCCGTCGAGTGCTTGCGAAACTCGTCGAAGACCTCGGGGCCGTTAAAGCTCCCCGGAATCAATACCAGTGTTTGTGCATGAGACGCGACAGCGGCCAGCAGCGCAAGGCGTCTCATCGTGCCTACTCGACGCGGTAGTTCGGCGCTTCCTTGGTGATGATCACGTCGTGCACGTGGCTCTCTCGCAATCCGGCCGGCGAGATCTTCAGGAACTTCGAATTCGCCTGCAAGTCCGCGATTGTGCCGCAGCCCGTGTAACCCATGCCCGCGCGCAGTCCGCCGACAAGCTGGAACACCAACTCGGCCAGCGGGCCTTTGTACGGCACGCGGCCCTCGATGCCTTCGGGCACAAGCTTCGTCGAACCAACGTCCTGCTGACCGGTATACCGGTCAGCCGACGATCCCGTCATTGCGCCGAGCGATCCCATGCCGCGATAGCTCTTGAACGTGCGGCCCTGGTACAAAATCGTCTCGCCCGGGCTCTCGTCAACGCCCGCCAGCAAGCTGCCGATCATCACGGCGTCGGCGCCCGCGGCGATAGCCTTGGTCACATCGCCCGAGTACTTGATGCCGCCATCGGAGATGAGCGGAACTTTCGCTGCGCGGCACGCTCGCGCGGCCTCGGTGATCGCCGTGATTTGCGGTACGCCCGCGCCGCTGACGACGCGCGTCGTGCAAATCGAACCCGGTCCGATGCCGACCTTGATGCCGTCGACGCCCAATGCAATCAGATCCCGCGCGCCTTCAAACGTGCCGACGTTGCCGGCGATTAAGTCGATGTCCGGTAGCGCATGTTTGATCGCGCGTACTGCCTCCAACACACCTTCATGATGGCCGTGTGCCGAATCGATCGCCAGGACGTCGACCTTTCGCTTGACCAACTCCTGGGCGCGTTCGAGAAAATCCTTCGTCGAGCCCACAGCGCCGCCGCAACGCAACCGGCCCTGCGGATCCTTCGCCGCGTTCGGATACTTCAACTTCTTCTGGATGTCCTTGACGGTAATGAGGCCCTTCAGCGTGTACGACTCGTCGACGACCAGAAGTTTTTCCACGCGATGCTTGTGCAAAATCTGCTCGGCGTCTTCGAGCGTGGTTCCGACCGGAACCGTGATGAGGTTCTCGCGGCCCTGCGTCATCCGCGTCGAGACCGGCATTGTGAAGTTGGTCTCGAAACGCAGATCGCGATTGGTCAGAATGCCGACCAGTTGCTTGTTCTCGGTTGTCACAGGCACGCCAGAGATGCGGAATCGCTTCATCAGGTCGAGCGCATCGGTGATCGGCTGATCGGGGCGAATCGTCACGGGATCGACGATCATGCCCGATTCCGAGCGTTTGACCTTATCGACTTCTTCGCATTGCCGTTCGATCGACATGTTGCGGTGGATGATGCCGATGCCGCCTTGCTGCGCGAGGGCGATCGCGAGGTGCGACTCGGTCACGGTATCCATCGCCGCGCTGACGATTGGGATGTTTAGCGGAATGTTGCGCGACAGGAACGTGCGCGTGTCCGAACTCGCGGGCAATACAGAACTCCGCGACGGAACGAGGAGAACATCATCGAAGGTCAAGCCTTCCATCAACTGATCGGGAAGCATGGTGTGGAGGGTAGAGTATCATCCATGATACGACAGGCGCGCTCGAAGGCCGTCTGCTAAAATAGAAACGAATCCCTCCCCTGGTGTTCCGAATCTTCCCCCTCAACAGGAGTCTTTTCTTCGCATGATCAACGCGACCTCTTTGCGCCCTGGCATGGTGATCAAGTTCAACAACGAACTGCACAGCATCTTCACGTTCGTTCACCGCACGCCCGGCAACTTGCGCGCTTTCGTTCAGGTGAAGATGCGCAACCTGAAGAACGGATCGATGTTCGAACACCGCTTCGCTTCCGAAGACCGCGTGGAGAAGGTGATGCTCGACGAGGTGGAAGTGGAGTTCCTCTACAAAGAGGTCGATACCTACCACTTCATGAACACCGAGACGTATGAGCAGTACGAGTTCACGGACGAAATCCTCGGCGACGCGGCGCAGTATCTCACGCCGAATCTCAAGGTAAAGGTCGAGTTCTTCGAAGAGAAGCCGATCGGCGTCGAGCTTCCCGCGGCGGTCGAGATGAAGGTCATCGAAACCGAACCCGGTCTGAAGGGCGCCACCGTTTCCAACGTCGGCAAACCGGCGAAGATGGAAAGCGGCCTCGTTGTTCAGGTTCCCGCCTTCATCGGCGAAGGCGAAGTGATTCGCGTTTCGACCTCGACCGGCGAGTATTTGGAACGCGCGTAACGGCGGACAACGCTCCGCCGCCTACAATTGCCAGGCTGATATCGACGCGTACCCTGCCGCGCCGGCGGCGACGCATGCCTGAGCGTTCGATTCGCTGACACCGCCCAGCGCGAGCACAGGAATCGAAACGCGGCGGGCGGCTTCGGCGAGTTGCGCGAGGCCAAGCGCGGGGCCGTAGCCGGGTTTAGACGGCGAAGGAAATATCGGACTCAAAACAACGTAGCCGGCTTTTTGCGCGCGGACTACTTCGGCCACCGAGTGACAGGAAACGCCGATCAGGAAATTGGCGGGAATGTCGCTGGGAAATGGAACTCCCGATGGGAGGTGCGCTCCAGCGGCGCCACAGGCGCGAGCGACGTCGACGTTCGAATTCACGATGAGTTTCGGCGGCAGCTTGACGAGTTCGCGCGCAATCGCGAGCAGTTCATCCGACGGCAGGTCTTTCTCGCGCAGTTGAATCCAATCGACCGTACTGGCGACGCGACGTGCGTTTTCCAGCAGCGCATCGATGCTTCCTAGCGCGCGGTCTCCAAGCGCGTGCCGGTCCGTGATGTAACAGCGGATCATCCTTTCAGCAGCCGCAACGAGGATGGTTGGATTTCGATGGCGAAGTGTTCGGCGCGTTCGATGGCTTCCCATTCGGCGCGTGCGATTTCGGCCCGGAAACCGCCCTCGAAAAGCAGTCGCGCGCGCTGCGCGCCTTCGACCACATGTTCCAACTCCATGGCGATCTGATTGGCGCGGGGTGAACCGTTGCGGGCGGTGACAGAGACCTGCGTCGGGTGCGCGCAGAGTGTAACGCGATCGCCCTTGAGATGGCCGGGATAATACGTGCCGGCGATTTCGAAATCGCCGACGCGCAGGCGGCTTGTGTTGCGGCCGGGGTCGAGCGCGACGATCTCAGCTTCGATCAGATTGTAGATGCCGAGTTGACGGGCGATGTCGGGTGAAGCCGGCGCGTCGAAAACATCCCGCGGCGCACCGCTCTGCACGATACGGCCGTCGCGAAAGACGTGCATGCGGTCGCCGAGTTCGATGGCTTCTTCGACGTCGTGGGTGACCAGTAGGATCGGCCGGGCGAAGTTGTCTTGTACGCCGCGAAGGACGGAGTAGAGCTCTTGCCGCAGCACGGCGTCGAGGCCCTGGGCGGGTTCGTCGAGCAGAAGCAGTTTGGGATCGGCGAGGAGGGCGCGAGCGATCGAGCCTCGTTGTTTTTGACCACCACTCAGCTCATGCGGCGCACGGCCGGCGACATCGCCGAGTTGAAACCGGTCGAGCATTTCCGAGACGCGCTTGTGCCTTTCGACGTTGCCGCCGCGCGTGACGGCGAACTCCAGGTTCTCGCGCAGGGTCATGTGCGGGAAGAGGGCGTAGTTCTGGAAGACGTAGCCACAACGGCGCGCTTGCGGCGGCAGGTGAACGCCGGTGGGGCCATCGTAGAGCAGCGCGTCGTCGAGCAAGATGCGGCCATCGGTTGGGCGCACGAAGCCGGCGATGCAGTCGAGTGTGAGCGTCTTGCCGGAGCCGCTCGGCCCGAAGAGAACGGTCACGCCTTTGGCCGTTTCGAAAGCGACGTCGAGTGTGAAGGCGCGCGAGTCTTTGGCGCCGGGATAGGCCTTCTTAAGGCGCGCGTTAATCATGCGACGCACTCTCTGCTGAGCGGCGCGAGGCGGGCCACGGCGCGGTGGATGAGTGCCGGGGCGATCATGACATGGCCCGCTTTGGCGCTAGACGGTTGGCGAGTGTGAGGAGAGCGAGAGCCAGTAGGCTTACCACCAGTACCAGCGCGCGCGCGGCGGCGCCGTTGCCACCTTCGACCGCGTCATAGATGGCAACGGCGACCGTCTGCGTGCGCCCCGGGATGTTGCCGGCGACCATGATCGTGACGCCAAAATCGCCTAGAGACCGCGCGAACGCCAGTGCCGCCGCGGCGAGAATAGGCCGGCGGGCCAACGGCAGAGTCACTTGGAAGAAGACGCGCCATTCCGGGGCGCCGAGCGTGCGCGCGGCGCGTTCGTAAACGTGGTCGACCGATTCCAACGCCGCGCGCGAGGACTTGATCAACAGCGGCGCAGAGTGCAGCACGGCGGCGAGCACGGCGGCTTGCCAGGAGAACACGAGCGGCTCGCCAAAGATCGATTCGTACGCGCGGCCGGGCCAACTTTCGCGGCCGAGCAGCACCAACAAATAGTAGCCGAGCACTGTCGGCGGCAGCACGAGCGGAAGCGTCGTCGCGGCGTCGGCAAACTCTTTGAAACGGAAGTCGCGATTGGCGAGCCAATACGCGATGGGTATGCCGGATGCGGCGGCCAGGAGGGTGGCGAGCAAGGCGACGCGGAGGCTGAGCCAGAGGGGAAACCAGTCGATGGGAAGCGACTCAGCCATTCGAACAAAGTATACCGATTATGTTTTTGCCGTACGAGGCGGGTATGCTCGAAGGCAGACATGAATATTCAGGGCAAGGCGATTCTAGTAACGGGCGGCGCGTCGGGATTGGGCGAGGCGACGGTGAAGGCGCTGCGTGAATCAGGGGCGCATCCGGTGGTTCTCGATTTGCAGCCGGCCGGCGAGAACTCGGTGGCCGGGAGCGTTCTGCATGCCGAAGATGTCGAGCGCGCGATTCATATCGCGGTTTCAACGCGCGGCGGATTGCACGGCGTTGTGCACTGCGCGGGCATGGGCGCGGCTGGGCGGACGATCGGCAAGGATGGGCCGATGCCGCTCGAGCGTTTTGAGAAGGTCATTCAGGTCAATCTCGTCGGCGCGTTCAACGTCGTCCGCCTGGCGGCGGCGGTGATCATGCGGAACGAACCGGACGAAGGCGGCGAGCGCGGAGTGATCGTCATGACTTCGTCGATCGCAGCGTTTGAAGGTCAGATCGGCCAGGCGGCGTATGCGGCGTCGAAGGCGGGCGTGGCAGGCCTGACGCTGCCGCTCGCGCGCGAATTCGCGCCGCGTGGGGTTCGCGTTGTCTCGATCGCGCCCGGCTTGTTCGACACGCCGCTGCTGGCCAATCTGCCGCCGCAGGTGAAGCAGGAACTGGGGGCGACGGTTCCCTTTCCGCCGAGGCTGGGCCATCCTTCCGAGTTCGCGAAACTGGCGCTGGCGATCTTCGACAACCCGATGCTGAACGGAGAAGTGATCCGTTTGGACGGCGCGCTGCGTATGCGACCCTAGCCGGCTGTGCTATCATAAAATCGACATAAAGCGATTAAGGTAAGACTAAGGAGTATCCACAGCAATCCCATGGCCCTGGCTAGCGAGTCGAAGTCGGCGATTATTTCGAAGTACAAAGTTCATAAGAGCGATTGTGGCTCGCCAGAAGTACAGGTGGCTGTCTTGAGCACGCGCATCCTGCAATTGACGGAGCATTTCAAGACGCACAAGAAGGATTTCGGTTCGCGGCGTGGTCTATTGACCATGGTGTCGCGCCGCCGCCGCCTGCTTGACTACCTCAAGAGCCGGAGCCCGGAGCGGTATCAAGCGCTTATTGCAAAGCTTGGCCTCCGCCGCTAGTGGACCTTCCAACGGTACGGGCTTTCGGTTAAGCCCGGCAAACCCGCTCCGGTGAGCGGGCCCAGCCGCATAAAAAGACTCCCGTCTCCTTGATCTGTAAATCAGACCTCAAGGAAAACACATGCTGCACAAAGTAGAGATCGACCTATTCGGGACTCCGATCTCCATTGAAACCGGCGTAATGGCGAAACAAGCCAACGGCGCCGTGATCGTACGTTCCTACGACAACGTCGTTCTCGTCTCCGCCTGCACCTCCGGCAAGGAGCGCGCTGGCGTCAGCTTCTTCCCCCTCACTTGCGATTACCGCGAGTACACCTACGCCGTGGGTAAGTTCCCCGGCGGCTTCATTAAACGTGAAGGCCGTATGTCGGAGAAAGAGACTCTGACCTCGCGCCTGATCGATCGTCCGATCCGCCCGCTGTTCCCCGAAGGCTTCCGCCACGAGACGCAGATCATCGCGATGGTGCTGTCGGCCGAGCCGACGCGCGACCCCGCCCCGCTGGCAATGGTCGGCGCCGCCGCCGCTCTCGCCATCTCCGACATTCCGTTCCACGAAGTGCTGGCCGGTCTCCGCGTCGGTAGCGTGAACGGCGAACTGGTCGCCAATCCGACCTACGACGAAACAAAGGCTTCGCCGATCAATATCACCGTCGCGGGTACCGAGAGCGGTATCGTGATGGTGGAAGCCGGCGCGCAACATGTCGTTGAAGACGATGTGTTGAAGGCCCTCGAATTCGGCCACGAATGCTGCAAGAAGATCGCCGCGGGTATCCGCGAGTTGGTCGCCAAGTGCGGCAAGAAGAAGTACGAATTCGTCGCCGCGCCGATTAATCAGGCGATGTTCGATCAGATCGACGCCGCGCTGCGCGCCGAGCTGACCGATGCCCTGGATACCAAGAAGTACGCGAAGCTGGAATCGTACGCGCGCGTCGACGCCGCCCACGAGAAGGCCGAAGCGTTGTTCCCCGAAGAGCAAAAGAAGGAAGCCGGCCAACTGTTCGACCGCTTGAAGGAGCAGATCTTCCGCGACGAGATGTTGAAGGCCCGCCGCCGTCCCGATGGCCGTGCGTTCGACGAAGTCCGCAATATCGACATTCAGGTCGGCGTGCTGCCCCGCACTCACGGTTCGGCGCTCTTCACGCGCGGCGAAACGCAGGCGCTGGTCACGGCGACGCTCGGTACCAAGGACGACGAACAGCGCATCGAACTGTACGATCCGACGGTCGTTTCCAAGCGCTTCATGCTGCACTACAACTTCCCGCCGTTCTCGGTGGGCGAAGTGGGCATGATGCGCGGCCCCGGCCGCCGCGAAATCGGCCACGGCGCATTGGCGGAGCGCGCGCTCAGTGCAGTGCTGCCGGATGAAAAAAACTTCCCCTACACGGTCAAGATCGTGTCGGATATTTTGGAGTCGAACGGTTCTTCGTCGATGGCCTCGGTCTGCGGCGGCTCGCTCGCGATGATGGACGCCGGCGTGCCGGTGCCGAAAGCGATCGCGGGTATCGCGATGGGTCTGGTGAAGGAAGGCGACGCGTACGCAATTCTCACCGATATCGCCGGCGCCGAAGATCACTACGGCGATATGGACTTCAAGGTCGCCGGTTCGAAGGAAGGCATCACGGCGCTGCAGATGGACCTCAAGGTTCCGAACGTGCCGCTTTCGCTGATGAAGGAAGCGCTCGAACAGGCTCGCCGCGCCCGGCTGCACATCCTCGATAAGATGAACGCCGCGCTGGCCGAACCTCGCCCGAGCCTCTCTCTCTACGCGCCGCGTATTACGACGATCACGATTCCGGTCGACAAGATCCGCGAACTGATCGGCCCCGGCGGCAAGGTGATCCGCAATATCACCGACACCACGGGCGTGAAGATCGACGTCAGCGACGACGGACAGGTGAACGTGTTCGCCACCGACGGCCGCGCCGGCGAGCGCGCGATGCAGATGATTCAAGACATCTGCGCCGTGGCCGAACCGGGCAAGACGTATCTCGGCAAAGTCGTTCGCATCGTCGACTTCGGCGCGTTCGTCGAAATCTTCCCCGGCACCGATGGCTTGCTGCACATCAGCGAGATCTCGGAGAGCCGCGTGAAGAACGTGCGCGACGAGTTGAACGAAGGCGACCAGATCATGGTGAAGGTGCTGGCTCTCGAAGGCAATAAGATCAAGCTCAGCCGCAAGGCGATCTTGAAGGAGCAGCGCGAGAAGCTGGCGGCTGCCAAGGGCGAGTAGTCTTAGTTTTGATGTTGAAAAAGGGCGAGCCGTGAGGCTCGCCCTTTTGTTACGTTGGAGGCGATGGGAGTCGCAGCGCCGATCTCGATTGAACAGTACTTCCGGACCTCTTTTCGTCCGGACTGCGAGTATGTCGACGGTGAAGTGCTGGAACGGAATTTAGGAGAGCGGGCACATAGCATGGCGCTTGGCGGGCTTTGCGAGTTCTTTCTAGCTTTGCGGGAAAGAATGCCCGTGATGCCGTTTCCGTCTTGGTGGACTCGGGTTTCCCAGTCCCGCATTCGTGTACCCGACGTGTGCGTGGTGCGCGGGAAGACTCCGCGCACGGCGATACAGGAAACGCCACCATATATCGTGATCGAAGGCCTGTCCCCGCAAGACGGCTGGTCCGACATGGCTGAGCGCATCGAAGACTACACCCGGTTCGGCATCGAAAACATTTGGGTCGTAGACCCGGTGCGTCGTCGCGCGTGGCGGATTTCCGGTGCGGCGCGTGAAGAAGCCGTCGATCTCAATATGACCACGACCGATGGCGATGTCACGCTGCCGCTAGGTGAAGTCTCCGCTGAGATCGACGCGATCGATTAGCCGCCACTGCATTAGAATGGGTGGACCGACCCAGGATGCAACTCTCCCCCGGCGAAAAACTTGGCCCTTACGAAATTCTCGAACCCATCGGCAAGGGTGGCATGGGAGAGGTGTGGAAAGCGCGCGACACGCGCCTCGGGCGCGACGTGGCCCTCAAGCGCGTCAACGCGGAACACATGGCGCGGTTTGAACGCGAAGCGAGGGCCGTCGCCGCGTTGAACCATCCGCACATCTGCCAGATTTACGACATCGGACCGGATTATTTGGTCCTTGAGTACGTCGACGGCGCGCCGCTGAAGGGACCGTTGGCGGAAGGCGATGCGGTGCGAATGGCGATTGAAATCGCCGGTGCGCTGGAAGCGGCGCACGCCAAGGGGATTCTGCATCGCGATCTGAAGCCGGCCAACATTTTGATGACGCGGTTGGGCGCGAAGCTGCTCGACTTCGGGCTGGCCAAAATCGCCGAGGATTCCGATGCGACGCAGACCCACGGAATCGCCGGGACACCGGTTTATATGTCCCCGGAACAGGCCGAGGGCAAGACGCTCGACGCGCGCTCGGACATCTTTAGTTTTGGCGCGGTTCTGTACGAACTGCTCGCGGGGCGGCGCGCGTTCGACAGCCTGGCGTCGGTGCTGCGGGACGAGCCGGCGTCGCTTGAAACCTCCGACGCGATGAGTGCGATTCTGAAAGGCTGTCTGGAAAAATCGGCGGCGCGTCGGTTCGGGAGCATCGCTGAAGTAAAGACGGCGCTGGGGAAGGCGGATCAATCGAAGGCCGGACCGCGGCCGTCGATTGCCGTGCTGCCATTCGCCAACATGAGCCGCGATGCCGACGATGAATACTTCAGCGACGGCCTTGCGGAAGAGATCATCAACGCTCTGGTGAAAGTGCCAGGGCTGCGGGTGATCGCGCGCACGTCGGCGTTTGCGTTCAAGGGGCAGAACACCGATATTCGCAAGATCGCCGAGACGTTGGGCGTGTCCACGGTGCTCGAAGGCAGTGTGCGGCGCGCGGGGAATCGGATTCGCGTGACGGCGCAGTTGATCACGGCAGCCGATGGGAGTCATCTTTGGTCGGAGCGTTATGACCGCGAGATGGCCGATGTCTTCGCGGTGCAGGATGAGATCGCGGCGGCGATTACCGGGGCGCTGCAAGTGAAGCTGGCGCCCGCGAAGCCAAGATACACGCCAAAGCTAGAGGCGTATGAAGCCGTGCTCCGCGCGCGTCATGAGATGCTGCGGTGGACGCCGGAGTCTCTGTCGCGTACGAAGTCGCTATATCTGCGAGCCATCGAGATCGACCCACAGTTCCAACTGGCGCGCTGCGAACTCGCGCTGAATTATTTTCAGATGGCCGTAATTAACCTTATCCCGCCACTGGAGGCGGCCGGCCTTCTGCGGGGGCTGGCTGATGAAATCGGTAGCGAGCTGGCGGAGGTGCACGCGGTCCTTGCGCTGATCGCAATTCTCGACTA
>Ga0169931_10011007_pt1 | contig 12825 bp, 7 predicted proteins | sample Kivu_15m_20L_FD_129675 | JGI IMG/M metagenome (GOLD analysis project Ga0169931, IMG submission 129675) | Freshwater microbial communities from Lake Kivu, Western Province, Rwanda to study Microbial Dark Matter (Phase II) - Kivu_15m_20L... | ecosystem: Environmental > Aquatic > Freshwater > Lake ...
CCATGTAGGTCGGGTTGTCGAGGGCCGTCATGAGCACGAGTGAGGTGCCGGGCAACGATTTCGAGAGCGTGCCCGCCAACTCGAATGCGTCGCCGCCCGGGATCGCCACGTCCAGGAGCACCACGGCGGGCTTGTGCTTCTTGGAGAGCGTGAGCGTCGATTTGGCATCTACAGCCTCGCCGACGATCTTGACTCGCGTTCCCTCCAGCATCGCCCGCACGCCCAGCCGGATGAGTTCCTGCGAATCGGCGACCAGAAGAGAGGTGGTGGGCATGGCGGTAAGGGGCGGGCGCCAGCCGGTCCGGGGGCAATTGATATCAAAAACCCCACCTCTTCATCGCCGGACCCAGACCCGCCATGCCCCGGTGGCTGGCTGGAAGACCATCTGCTGCATGGTGTCGGTGGTGGTGACCGGGCCGCCGAGAATTTCCTTGCGGGCACCCGAGAGAGTCTTGGGCGGTTCGGGCAGTCGCCGCTGGAGAGACCGCAGCCGTCGGAAGGTGTCGTTGAACCAGACCGTGCCGTCCTGCTCCCATTCCTCGGGCGGATTGTGGTGCTCCAGGTCCTCGCCCACGAAGTGATTCGTCTGGAGCAGGCACGCCGCATCTGGCTCCCGCTCCCAAAAAGTGTTGCCCGTGCCCGTGATGACCGTGTGCTGGCCAGGCTTGGTCCCGATCACGTGGGCAAAGAAACTCGTCATCGTCTGGTAGGTCTGCAGGTCGGCCACCAACTCTTCGTAGGTGCCCATCTTGTCGCAGCACGCCCGGAGCCGCTGCAGGACGGGCCACTGGAGATACCCGGGCTTCGTGCCGTTCATGGGCGCCTGATTGATCGTCACGGCCCACTTACCGGGGCACATGGCCGACACGACGCCCACGCAGCCCAGCACGCTCACAGAGAGGTAGTGCTCTTTGCCCCGGCAGAACTTGATGAGCCGCGTGTGCTTGCCCGTCGATCGCGGCGTCACCCAGTCCATGTTCCGGACGAGCGTGGGCATTCCCTCGATGTCGCAGGAGAAACTGGAGCAGCCGACACCCCAGTGACCCCCTATCTGCGTCAGGTCGTAGATCAGGTTGCCGAGCGTGACGTAGCCGAGGGACTGGTTCGTGGTCGCAGCGATGGACCTGATCTCGGCGGCATACTCGCCCCCAAACATGTCCGCGACGGAGTTCGTGATCCAGCCGCCGAGCCTTGCCAGCCCTTTGCCGCCCAGGATCGCCGAAGGCCGAAGCCATGATGGGAGTCGGTCGGCGTGCTGGGCTGATTCCTTGACGGTATCGCGGAGGATGGCGGCGATGTTCTTGTGCTCCTCCGCCGCGACATCGTGCCAGCGTGTTTCGGGCGGTTCATCGAGGGACACTTCATAGATGGGCAGGTGAGTCTTCGTGTAGTCAGTGAGTTTCATGGGATTGTGGGTTTTGGTGGGTTGGTTTTGATTGTTGTTTATGGTGCGGGATTTCGAGCCCGCCAAGAGCCGTTCTTTGCCGCACTTCTGGAGCCGCTTGATCGCCGCTTCGCGTTTCAGGGCCGCCGACTTGGATTTTTGGGGCTCGCTGTAGGCCAGCGTCACGGGAAGCCGGCTGCGGGTGTACCGGGAGGCTTTTCCTGCCGCGTGGGCCTTGAGACGCTTGTCGAGGTCGTTCGTGATGCCCGTGTAGAGCGAGCCGTCACGACATCGCAGCAGGTAGACGTGCCAGCGTGAAGGAGAGGGGCGGCGGGGCAGGGGAGGGGAGCAGCGGTGGCGTGTGGTCCGCATGCACGAGCCTCACGGGAAATCACTCGCCCCGGCCGTGTCGAATGATGGCGAGGATCGCGGCCTTCGTTGCCGTGGCTAAAGATGGCCAGCCCTTGATGACCTCGCTCAAATCAGGGTCCGCGTTTTGTTGTGCCGCTGCGCTACCCCGACTAGCACCCCGACCTGATGCGGCAGACACGGTTTTTCCCGCGGTATTCCTATGGTTACCAGCGGATTGCAAATCCGCCATCGTGGGTTCGACTCCCACCGGCGCCTTTTTCTTTTTTTCGCGACGAAGCGAGCCCAAAGGGCTCACATTCCGGGCTTTTCGCGGGATTGGCTGCGTGGGGGCCACGCGGGTCGTCGTAGGGCGTGAGCCGGCAGAGTCTCTCCAGCCTGCCACCGCATGCCACGCCGAGCCATCTGATGCCGCGGTGCCACCCCTGAGGTCCTGCCCACTTCTTGATCCATCCGGGATGTTCGGGCCTCGACCTTTGACGTCCCCAGGAAAGGGTGGGTTTTCGATGGGCGGAAAACAGTACCGGGAGTAGTAGATCACATCCTCGCTGAGGCAGGCCGAGTCGAGGCGCGCCCAGCGAAAAGCGCGTCGCAAGCCTCGGGGAAGCGCACGGGAGGCACACCCGGGACTTGCGGTGGTGATCTCGGGCAGGCCCGGTTGTGCCCGGCTATTTTTCTTTGAAATACCAGACTGCTCCCTCCACCGAAACGGGGAACCCCGTCTTGCTTCGCTCCACTCTCACTCCAATCATCGCCGCTCTCGTTGCGGCGGGGCTGTACGCAGACGGGTTTGCCGCCGAGCCCGTTCCCGTCGAGCCGGTCACCGTCGAACTGTGGCCGAACGGCACGCCCACGACGATGCGGCCGAAGTCCCCCGAGACCGAGAAACTCTTCCAGTCTCTCGGCGGCCACAAGCCCACTGGCAGGGTGACGGACGTCACGAACCCGACGATGACCGTGTACGCATCTGGCACCCCCAATAGCCCGGCCGTGATCGTGGCTCCGGGCGGTGGGTTCATGTTTCTCTCCTACGAGCACGAGGGCACGCAGGTCTGCGAATGGCTGAATTCGTTGGGCATCACCGCCGTCCTGCTCAAGTACCGCACACCCACGCGCGACGAGCCCGAGCACTTCACGCTGCCGGTACAGGACGCCCAGCGAGCCATGGGGATACTCAGGCACCGGGCACGTGAATGGCAGATTGATCCCCAGCGCGTCGGCATGCTGGGTTTTTCAGCCGGGGCCAATCTCGCCGGACATGCAGCGTGGGACCGAGGCGAGCGCACATACCCGCAAGTCCCCGATCTCGATGATCCCCGCGGCCCTGACTTTCTGGTGTTTATATACGGCGGCGGGTTTCTGGACCGTGACAACCCAGCCGGCCCCGTCACGTTCAGGGCGGGATTCAGCGTCCCCAAGGACGCTCCGCCGGCGATCTTCATCTGTGCCCATGATGACAGGAACGCACCGGTCGAGGCCGCCATGCTGTACCTCGCCTACAAGAAGCACGATATCCCGGCTGAACTTCACATCTTTGCCAAGGGCGGCCACGGCTTCGGCATGCGACAGGCGGGTCATCCAGTGAGTGATTGGCCCGCACGGGTGGCCGAGTGGATGGCGAGCATGGGGCTGACCGAGAAGCCGGCGCGGTAGGGATTCGCCCTGTCCACGTGGACCATTTCAGCCGTGACGATCACGACTGACACCGCGGGGCTGCTGGCCGGCGAGGTGAAGATCCCGACTCTGGATGGTGGCGAAATTCCGGCCTACCGAGCGCAGTCGGCCAGCACCTGGGTTTGAAATGAGCTCGGCGACGGCCGCCGCACGCGGACACCGCATGCCTGAACCGCATGCCTGAACCGCATGCCTGAACGTGCGAGATCCCGACGGTCATCTGTACGCGGCTCGGATTGATCGGGCTATCCGTCACGGCTCCGCACGTCGTTCGATCGCGCCGATGTCGGGTGCGGCGCCGGCGAAGCCACGATCGTTGATGCCGGGAATGACCTGCCCCGCGTCGATCGCCGGGCTCCCAGGCAGGGGCCGGAAGTCGCCGTCGGCCGGATTCGAGAGCTGGGGATTGGCCACGATCACGCCGGCAAATGGGGAGAAGGCGTCTGCGGCCGACTGTCCGTCGGTGAAACCCCTCTGACCGATCTTCAATGTGGCCCCCGTGGATGCGAACACGATGTCGCGGCGGATGTCGAGAGGCGAGATCGCATCCCTCCAAAACACGAATCCGTCGCGGGTCCCGGCCCAGATGTTGTTGGCGAACACCAGCCTCGACCACTTCGCCTCCTGCACGCGAAACGCGTTGGTCCGGGCCGCGGTCGTGACCGCCGTGTTGTGGGCGAAGAGCGCCCAGCCGGTCGTGCCGTGGTCGTCACCGCCGTTGGTCTTCACCGGATAGCCCTCGAAATGTGGCGGGAGCGTCGCGGCCGTGCTGCGGCCGGAGTCGGCGATCACGTTCCGCACGACCCACGTCGGCCCATGGACCGCCTGTGCGATCGAGATGCCCGAGAGGCAGCCGCGCATCGTGTTGTCGAACAACCGTACGTTGCGGCTGAAGCCGTCGAGCTCCAGGAAGTCATCGCACACGCCGGTAACCGTGTTGCGGTAGAAGTCGATCTCGCTCGTCCGCGGACCGGGCGAGACCGCCGCCGGCGTGAGATGGGCGCCATCAAACAGGCCATCGATCACGTTGTCACGCACGACGAGGCCGCGGCCATCGAATGGATGATGCACGTACACCGCCCCGGTCTCGATCCAGGCCGAGTAGTCGCCTCCGTCGGCCGATTTGGGCAGGAAGCCCCAGCGGGCACAGTCGTCATGGAACCGGCAGCGCTCCACCAGCAGGCGGTCACTCCTCCGCTTCACGGCGATCGACGTGTTGTTGAAGGAGAATGAGCAGTCGCGGATCGTGACGTCGCTCGAATCGTTGACATAGACGGCCTGGCCGTCGAAATACCGGAACTCGAGTCCGGAGAAGACGACGTGCGCGGCCTGCGACAGCTCGAACCCGCCGCCGCCGCGGGCGATCCGCAGGGCCGATGGTCCCCCGGGGCTGAAATCCGGGCAGACGACGCGGAGCTCGCCCTTCGCGGCGTGGAACGCCTCGCGGATGCCGAACGTGTCGAAGGCATGCGCTCCCACGCGGCGGCCTGCAAGATCCGCGGCGGTCGCGACCGCGTAGAGCCGCCGGACCGCCGGGGCCACCGCCCGCTCGATACAAGCCAGATGCGGAACGCCGGCGTGGGATCGCGAAAAGACGCCGCCGCCGAGATCCTTCCAGCCACCCGTCGCGGCGGCGGTATCGCTGCCGTCGAGGATGGCCCTCGCGTCGGGGGCGGCGCGGATGACGAGCGGCGCCGCGGCGGATGCCTTCGTGCGGAGCCCGATCGGCCCTTCGTGATACACCCCCTCGCGGAGCACGATGTGCGTGCCGGCCGCGGCGGCAACGCAGGCGGCGGCGACCGTCTTCTTCGGCGCCGCGACGGAGCCGGGCGCCGTGTCGTCGCCGTGCGGTGCGACATGGATCTCGACCGTCGCGGGCGGGAGCGGGCCCGGCTCAGAACGAGTCTGTCCGTGGAAGCGCTCCTCCCCAAGCCATCTTCCACCGTCCCCGAGGAACTCCGCGCGAAAGGCGTATTCGCGTCCGGGCTCGAGATCAAACACACTGACGGCATGCCAGTCGAAATTCGCCACCCGCACGGGATCGAGCAGCCGCCGGGGCGGGTCGTCGTCGAGGGAGAACAACCGTACCTCGACGATCTCATACGGCCGCACGCCCGCCGGTGGATCGAGCACGATGCCGAGCGTGTGGAAATTGCCGAACGTCTCGGCGCCCGACGCATCGCCGAAGAGCACGCCGACGGTGACGGCGAGCGGAGCGAGGTGTCGGCCGAGGGATCGCATGGTATGTCCCGGCGAGGGAGTGGTCCGTCGGTGTACCACGTCCTGCGATGGGAAGGTATCCATGGGACCAGTCATGAATGCGCGACGATCGCCGCGTCCTTCAAGACTCGCGTGACGGCGTGCCCGCCACCGACGCAGTCGGCCCGAGCCGGCGGTCGCGCCGCGATGGACAGGGGTGTCCTTCGCTCAGGCGGCCCTGGACAGCGGGATCTCCAGCTCGGCCGGTGGCCGGGCCGCGCCCGCCGCCTCGGCCCGCAGCCGGTCGCGGACGTGGCGGGGCGGGACGACGCGGGTGACGATGCCGAGTTGCGCGAGAAGCTGAATGATGCGGTAGTTGAGGTCGAACTCCCACCAGCGGACCTGCATCGACGCGCTCGCGGGATCGGCATGGTGGTTGTTGTGCCAGCCCTCGCCCGAGGTCAGGATCGTGACGAGCCAGTTGTTGCGGCTGCCGTCGGGCGTGTCGAAGTTGCGGTAGCCGAACAGATGCGTGAGCGAGTTGACCGACCAGGTGATGTGCCACACGGCCACCGTCCGCAGGGCCACGCCCCATACCAAGAGTGACGCCGTGAGCCGCAGGGCCTCGGCCGAGGGACCGTACGCGGCGAGCGATACGCCCCCGCCGACGAGCGCGAACACCGCGGTATGGGCCACGAAGAAGACGCACGACGCCAGCGGAATCTTCTCGATCCAGAGGTAGTACGGATCCCGGAGGATGTCGCGGGCGTAACGGTCGTAGAGCGAGAAGGTCTGCAGGTTGTCGCGCTTCTCGTAGACGAGCCAGTTCACGTGGGCCCAGAGGAGGCTCACCAGCGGCGTGTGGGGATCCTCGCGATGGTCCGAGTGCAGGTGGTGGACGCGATGCCACGCCACCCACCGCGCCGGCGTCTCCTGGCCCGCGCACATCGCGAGCGTGGCGAGCGTCCGCTCCAGCCACTTCGGGGCGTGGAAGCTGCGGTGCGAGAGCAGCCGATGGTAGCCGATCGTGATCGCGAACTGGCCGAAGACCACGATGCCCGCGACGAGCGTCGCCACGCCCGCCCAGCTGAAGAACCACGGCAGGCAGGCGAGGGCTGCGAACCCATGGAGGAGGACGAAGCTGCCGAGGTAGCCGGCATGGATCTTCGTCACGTCCACGCCCGGGGGCGGGGAGAGCCGGGTGCCCGGGTCCGTGGCCGCCGTGTCGACCGGATCGAGGTCGTCGACCTCGTCGTCGATCTGGGTGATGCGGATGACCATCGCGAGCCTCCCTGCCGACGCGGGTGTTCACGGTCGCGGCAGGCAGCCGGATAGTGATGTCGCCGGTGGATCATGGCGGACCCGGTTTCCCGGGGCGGCCACAAACCCCTCGCAGGCCGCACCCTCCGCCTCGCGGAGCAGGGATACCCTCGACGACGTCTGGAGCATCGGCGTTTTCCGCGCGCGGCGATGGAAAAAGGCGCGGGGACGGCCGGGTCACCGTCGTCGCAACATCTTGTGGCCCTCACCCCACGAGAAAACGTCATGGACCGCCCAGGCCGGTGGCGACCGTGCCATCCGTCATCTGCTTTTGGTTTCCTGCACCGCTTGGGCTCGAGGCTCGCCCACCACGTGCACCTCCATGCGAGCGATTTCATGAGGCGGGCCGCCGCGGGAGCCTGCCAGCGCGTCGGGAATCGCTCCCGCCAGCAACCACACCACGTGCGGGTTGGATGCCGGCCGTGCGGGTTCGTATCCTCTGGGGATGGATGCACGCTATCCCTCGATTGAATTCCTCGCCTCCCGGGCGAGGCAGCGGATGCCCCGCTTCGCCTACGAATACCTATCCGGCGGGTGCATGGCGGAGGTCAACCTTGCCCGGAACACCGCCGATATCCGGGCGGTCGAACTGCGGCCGGTCTACCTGCGCGACTACGGCGGGGCTTCCCAGAAGTCCACGCTCTTCGGCCGCGAGTATGCCTCGCCGTTCGGCATCGCCCCGGTGGGTCTGCAGGGCCTGATGTGGCCGAGGTCGTGCGAGATCCTCGCCGGGGCGGCGGCCCGCCACGGGATTCCGTTCGTGCTCAGCACGGTCACCACGGCGAGCATCGAGACGGTCGCCGAGATCACCGGCGGCGAATTCTGGTTCCAGCTCTATCACCCGGCGGAGGACGCGCTGCGCGACGACCTCTTGAAACGGGCGGCGGAGGCGGGGTGCAAGACGCTGGTGCTCCTCGCCGACACGCCGACCTTCGGCTACCGCCCCAAGGAAATCCGCAACGGGCTCTCCGTGCCGCCCAAGATGACGCTCGGCAACATCCTCCAGATGTGCGGCAGCCCGACCTGGGCTCTGGGGCAGCTGGCCGCCGGTGCCCCCGCCTTCAGGACGCTCGAGCGGTACATCCCCAAGGGGCTCAACATGAAGCACCTCGGGCTGTTCATGAACAAGACCTTCTCCGGCCGGCTGAGCGAGGCCCGGATCCGGGCGATCCGCGACCGCTGGCGCGACCGGCTGGTGATCAAGGGGGTTGTGAACCGCGAGGACGCCGAGCGGGCCATCGCCCTGGGAGCGGACGGCATCATCGTCTCCAACCACGGCGGTCGGCAGCTCGACCAGGGGCAGTCGACGATCCGGTCGCTCCAGGAACTGGCGCCGGTGGTGAAGGGCCGGATCGCGCTCATGATGGACGGCGGTGTGCGGTCCGGATCGGACGTGGCCGTGGCGTTGGCCTGTGGGGCGGAGTTCGTGTTCCTCGGCCGGGCGGCGATGTACGGCGTGTGCGCGTTGGGGGATCGTGGGGGCGATCAGGTCGTGGAGATCATCCAGACGCAGCTGCGGCAGGTGCTCGAACAGCTCGGCTGCGAGACGATCGCCGAATTGCACCAGCGGCTCGTATGAGCCGCCGGCCCGCAAGCGGGCCGGGGCGCTTGCGGGCATCATCGACCACGTGACGAACAGCGCCGTACCTCGTCTGGGAGAGCTCGGATGACCTCGCGCACCCCGCCGTCAGAACGGGTGGACGGCACGCACGCCGCACGCGCAAACGGCCCGTGCCGGCGTCGCGGCGCGGGCTGCCACCCAGACGTGCTGTTCGCGCTCGTCGTGCTCTTCTCCGCCGCGACAGGCACCACAACGCGCGGCGACGAGCGTGCGGCCTTCTTTGAAAACCGGATCCGACCGCTGTTCGAGCGGGTCTGCGTCGAGTGCCATTCCGGAGACGATGCGTCGGGCGGCGTCCGGCTTACCGATCGGGCGGGCTGGGCCGACGCGGGTGTCGTGGAGCCCGGCAGGCCCGAGGCCAGCCGCCTGCTCGCGGTACTCACCTCGGTCGACCCCGACGAGCGCATGCCGCCGGCCGACTCCGTAGCGGCGCTGTCGGCTGCGGAGATCCGTGACGTCGCGACCTGGATCACGGCGGGTGCCTTCGATCCCCGGGAGACCCCGGCCGCCGCGGCCAACGCCGGTCCGCGGCTCCGCAGTCGTGTGTTCGCGATCACGCCTGAGGACGAGTCGTGGTGGGCGTTCCAGCCGATCACCCCACCGGCGTTCACGCCGGCCGAGTCGGCACTCGCGCCGAGCGCGAGGATCGACCTGCTCGTGCGGCGGCGTCTGGCCGCTGCTTCCGAAACCGCTGCGTCGATGCGGGAAGACCCGGGCTCTCCGGGTGGCCTGCCCAGTCCGCCGGCGACTCCGCGCGAGCTCGTGCGCCGCGCGTCGTTCGATCTGTGGGGCCTGCCCCCGGCTCCGGAGACGGTGGCGGCCTTCGCAGCAGACCCGTCAGAGGCCGCCTGGCAGCGGCTCGTCGACGGCCTGCTCGCGTCGCACCACTACGGCGAGCGGTGGGCCCAGCACTGGCTCGACTGGGTCCGATATGCCGAGACCAACGGCTACGAGCGGGACGGCCCGAAGCCGAACGCCTGGCGGTACCGCGACTATTGCATCCGCGCCATCAACGACGACAAACCGTTCGACCGCTTCCTCATCGAGCAGCTCGCCGGCGACGAGTGGGCTGCCGCCCGCGGCCTCTCCCCCGACAACGAGCCGGCGGCGTGGCGCGACGCGATCGTGGCCACCGGGTTCCTGCGGCTGCACCAGTGGGACGACGAGCCCGACAGCTCCGACCAGGCCGAGCTCGACGACGCCGACGACGTGCTCGTGACGATCTCGTCGGCCTTCCTCGGGCTCACCGTCGGCTGCGCCCGCTGCCACGACCACAAGTACGATCCCGTCAGCCAGGCCGACTACTACTCCCTGCTCGCCTTCCTCCGCGGCGTCGATCCCTACGGCGCTCCGAAGCGCGGCGGCGGCGGCCGTGGCACGGGCCGGATCCAGCAGGTGCTCGGCGCGACCCCCGGCGCGACGCCGCTTCCGGAGCGGGCCCTCGCGGTGGCGGAGCTACCCGAGCCGCGGCCGACGTTCGTGCTCCACCGCGGCGACCGCGGCTCGCCCCGCGGGGCGGTCGAGCCCACGCCGCCAGGGATCCTCCGGGGGCTCGCGACCGTGCCGACGATCGTCCCGCTCGAGGGATCCTCCGGGCGGAGGCTCGCGCTCGCGACCTGGCTCGCCGATCCCCGCAATCCCCTGCCGGCCCGCGTGCTCGCGAACCGCGTCTGGCAGCGGCACTTCGGCACGGGGCTCGTGCCCACGCCCGACGACTTCGGCCGCACGGGCGTGCCCCCCACGAACCTGCCGCTGCTCGATTTCCTGGCCGGCGAACTCATCCGATCTGGCTGGTCGATGCGACACCTGCAGCGGATCATCCTCACGAGTCATGCCTACCGGATGACCTCACGGATGACGAGCGCAGCAGCGCAGGAGCAGGATCCCGATGTCAGGCTCGTGTGGAGGCAGACGATCCGCCGGCTCGACGCCGAGGCGATCCGCGACAGCCTGCTCGCGATCGGCGGCCACTTGGGCGACAAGCGGTCGGGACCGAGCGTGGCCCCCGTGCTCGCCGAGCAGGCGCGGGGGACGGAGGGCGCCACTCCCTTCCGCTGGCCCGACACGGCTCCCGAGGACTGCCGCAGCGTCTTCCTCGTCGTGACGCGGAACCATCCCGTGCCGTTCCTCGAGACGCTCGACCGGCTCACCGTCTCCTCGCCGACGGTCGTGCGGCCGCTGACGACCACCGCGCCGCAGGCTCTCATGCTGCTCAATGATCCCTGGGTGCAGTGGCAGGCGGAGCGGGTCGCGACGCGGATCGCCCGCGAGGCGGGGAGCGATCCCGGTGCCCGGGTCGTGCGGCTCTGGCAACTCGCCTGCCAGCGGGAGCCGACGGTTGACGAGATGGCCGCCGCCCGCGAGCACCTGCTCGGCATGACGGCCGACGGCGGGAGCGACGCGGTCGGGGGCTCCTCGGCCGTCGCGTGGACAAGCCTCTGCCGGGCCGTCCTCACGAGCAACGAGGCGATCCACGTGGAGTGATCGGGGCCGGCGCGGGCCGGCGACCTCGGGGGCCATCACGATGCATCCGCTCGACCACCTGCCGGCGACGCGGCGGCACTTCTGCACCGCGACGGGGGCGGGCTTCGGCTCACTCGCACTGCTCTCGATGCTCGATCGCGACAACGCGCGCGTTGCCGCGGCCGAGACCGTCGTGGCCGCCGCCGCCGGCCCGCTCGCGGCCCGGCCCGCACCCCTGCCCGCCCGCGCGAAGTCGGTGATTTTCCTCTTCATGTTCGGCGGGCCCTCGCAGATGGACCTCTTCGACCACAAGCCGGAGCTTGCGGCCCGCGACGGGCAGTCGATCGAGAACGAATTCCGCACCGGCGCGAAGACGAAGGCCGTCCTGCAGGCGAGCCGCCGGAGCTTCCGCAGGCATGGCGAATCGGGCCAGTGGGTTTCCGACGCGCTGCCGCAGCTCGCGCGGCACGCCGACAAGCTCTGCTTCGTGAAGTCGCTCCATTCCGATTCCTTCGCGCACGGCAGCGCCCTGCTTGAGGCCAACACCGGCCGGATCCTCCAGGGGCACCCGTCGATCGGCTCATGGGTGACCTACGGCCTCGGCTCCGAGTCGGCCGACCTGCCTGGCTACGTCGTGCTGCTCGATCCGCGTGGGCTGCCGACGAGCGGCGTGGCGAACTGGGCGAGCGGCTACATGCCGGCCGCGTTCCAGGGCACGGTGCTCCGCACCGAGGGGGGAGCGCTCGCGGATCTCGGGCCACCCCCCGGCTTCTCCCGCGGGATGCAGCGGCGGGAGATCGACTTCATGAACCGTCTCAACGAGTCCCACCGGGCCGGCCGCGAGGAGGCCAGCGAACTGGCGGCGCGGATTTCCGCCTACGAGCTGGCCTACCGTCTCCAGGCGGCGGCGCCGGAGGCGCTCGACATCGCCGACGAGACGGCCGAGACGCGGGCTCTCTACGGCATCGACGAGCCGAAGCCCGACTGGCACCGGCTCGCGCTTGGCCCCGCCCCCTTCGGCCGGCGGTGCCTCGTTGCCCGCCGGCTCGTGGAGCGGGGGGTGCGGTTCGTGCAGATCTACTCCGGTGGCGGCGGCGCCGGTGGCCAGCAGTCGTGGGACGGCCACCACGGCATCGAGGAGAACCTCTCCATCCACTGCCCGGAGATCGACCGCCCCGTCGCCGGCCTCCTCGAGGACCTCTCCCGCCGCGGCCTGCTCGATTCCACGCTCGTTGTCTGGGGGGGCGAGTTCGGACGGATGCCGGTCGCGGAGACCTACAACACCGGCGGGAAGCCCGGGGGCCGCGACCACAATCCGCGCGGGTTCACCTACTTCCTCGCGGGCGGGGGCGTCCGTGGGGGCATGAGCTACGGGGCCACCGACGAGATCGGCGAGAAGGCGGCGGAGAACCCGCGGCACCTGCGGGACCTCCACGCCACGATCCTCCACCTGCTCGGCTTCGATCACCGGCGGCTCACCTACTTCCGTGGCGGCCTCGAGGAGAAGCTCACGGGCGTCGTCGAGGCCCGGCCGATCCGCGAGATCATGGCCTGAGGATCGGCCTCGCGATACGAAGAAAAAAGGATAGCCCGGCCAATGGCACTTCCTCAACGGTCTTCCGGCCGATGAGCGACTCGTGAGCCTCGGGAGGAGCGGCCCAGGCGTCCGGAGCGGTTTTCTCGAAACGCCCCGCACCCCCTTCGGTCGCGTTTTTCTCGCGTCTGCGCAGACCGCGTCCCAGTTCGCAGGTTCCCGACATGCGTGGGCCACGTCCGCCAACGTTCAGAGGCTGCG
>Ga0169931_10011008_pt1 | contig 12823 bp, 13 predicted proteins | sample Kivu_15m_20L_FD_129675 | JGI IMG/M metagenome (GOLD analysis project Ga0169931, IMG submission 129675) | Freshwater microbial communities from Lake Kivu, Western Province, Rwanda to study Microbial Dark Matter (Phase II) - Kivu_15m_20L... | ecosystem: Environmental > Aquatic > Freshwater > Lake...
CGAGTGGCTCACCAGCTCACCGCCGCCAGTGGAGAACTGGATCGGCGAGGCGCCGCTGGTCACCGAGCCCTATGGCTACGGCGAACACCCGGGTGGCTTCGATCTCGATCGCATCAGTGGCAGCGATCTCTGGGCCTCGGGCAAATCCTGAACACGATCGGATCTCACTTCTTCAGCCTAAAGCATGGAAACCCGTCTTCAATCCGCTGCTCCGGAAGCTCCGGCCATCAGCGCTGACCACCACGGCGATTATCGGCTGTTCGGTCTGGCCACCTTTCTGGTGGCCGATGGCATGACCTTTGCCGGTTTCTTTGCCGCGTATCTGACCTTTCGTGCGGTCAATCCGCTCCCCGAAGGCGCCACCTACGAGCTGGAGCTGCTGCTGCCCACCATCAACACTGTGCTGTTGCTGGTCAGCAGCTTCACCTTTCACAGAGCTGGCACTGCCTGTCGCGCAGGCCAGATGCAAGCATCCCGCCGTTGGCTGCTGCTCACCATCGCTTTGGGCGCCGCTTTTCTGGCGGGCCAGATGGTGGAGTACTTCTCGTTGCCGTTCGGACTGACAGACAACCTCTTCGCCAGCACCTTTTATGCCTTGACCGGCTTTCACGGTCTGCACGTGACCCTGGGGGTGATCTGCATTCTGATCGTCTGGTTCCAGGCCCGACGTGGCGGCAGGATCACCCAGGAGAGTCATTTCGGGCTTGAGGCTGCTGAGCTCTACTGGCACTTTGTCGATGGAATCTGGGTGATTCTTTACGGCATTCTCTATTTGCTCTGACGGCCACGCGTTGGCTTTCAGTCCGCTGTGCTGTTGTGGTTGATTCCGCGTTCACTGCTTGCAGACCTTGCCGATTGCCATGGTTGATCGGCACAATCGCAACAAGGCTCTTCGAAAAGGGTTGAACCAGGCCATGGCTGCGCAGTCTCCTTTGACGGAAGCACAGGGTCCCGAGATGTTGGTGGGCCAGGCGTTGCTTGAGCGTGCTCGGGCCCTCAGCAACAGACCCGAGGATCAGATCGCCAGGGCCTGTGGTTACGTCGGCCCCAGTGGGCGCCTGTTGAAGAAGAGTTTTTATCGCGCCCTGGTCGAAGCCAAGGGCTACATCGTGCCGGCGGGTTCAGGCGGCGGGGGCGGCAGCGGCAACGGGGCCAAGGGGCGTCAGGCAGAGTTCCGCACCCGCGTGCATGGCAACGGCAATCTGTTGGTCGGCCATGCCTACACCCGCCGCATGGGGCTTGAGCCGGGACAGGAGTTCCGGATCGAATTGCACCGGGACAGCCGCGCGATCGTGCTGACGCCGCTGGACGCGGGCAGCGAGGGTGAACCGAGCATCGACGACCACGAGGGCAACGACTGAGCCTGGTCGTCAGGCGTCGTCGGCAGCATGAAACACGGCGCTGAAGGCCAGCAGATCGATACCGCTGAACAAGAAGCTGATTCCAACCAGGATGCCCAGCACCGACAGCAGACCCCAGGCTTTCATGCTCAGGATCAGGATGCCGAGGATCAGGGTGACGACGCCGTTGGCCAGGCCCCATCCCCAGCCATTGCGGTTCGTGTGGCTGAGGGAGACGAGGGTCGACACCAGCCCCTCCACGACAAACACGATTCCCACGGCATAGGAGAGGGCCGCCACCTGCAGGCCCGCCGTCAGAGGGCCAGCGCTGAATTGCAGGATGATCCACAGCCCGACCACCAGGAACAGGGTCGAGATCACCAATCTCCAGAAGCAATGCCAGCGGCTCAGCCGCCGTGCCCGTGTCAGGTTGCTGACCCAGCCGACCACGCCGCCGACCAGAAAGGCAACGGCCACGATCACCGTGACCCAGGCGGAGGCAATCACGGGAAACACCAGGGCCAGAACACCCAGCACCACCAGCAGGATCCCTTCGGCAATCGTGAAGGAGCGCAGGCTGGCGGCGGTTGTGCGCTCCAGTTCGGCGTTGGTCGCCATGGCGGTTCGTCGGTGTTGCCTGACCGTAGGCAGACCCGTGGGGGTTGTCAGCCCCAGCCGTGCTCGCGCAGCCAGCCCTCACTCAGCTGGCCAGGCTGGCTGTCGCCGTGGCGCAGCAGTTGTTCGGCGTATTTGGCGAGCAGGTCGGCCTCCAGATTGACCGCGTCGCCGATGCGGAGGTGCTGCAGCGTGGTGTGGGTCCAGGTGTGGGGGATCACGGCGATCCAGAACTGGCTGCCGTTCGCCGCTGCCCCGGCAACGGTCAGCGAGATGCCGTTGACCGCGACGCTGGCCTTGTCGCAGATGTAACGGCCGAAGTGAAGGTCGTTCCAACGCAGGGCCAGGTGCCATGCGTCGGCCTGGCGCTCGACCGCCTCCACCTGCCCCAGCCCATCGACATGGCCGCTGACCAGATGGCCGCCGAGGCGATCGGCCAGGCGCAGGGCAGGCTCCAGGTTCACGCTGGCCCGCCGCTCGGCCTTGGCTCCCAGGGTGCTGCGTGCCAGGGTCTCGCCGCTGACATCGGCGCTGAACCCCTGGGGCAGGAGCCGGGTGACGGTCAGGCAGACGCCATCGACGGCAACGCTGTCGCCGAGCTGCAACGCCGTCTGCAGACCCTGGCCGGGCTGCCAGGTGATCAGCAGGCTGCTGCTGGCCCGCTGCACGGTGCCGATGGCCTGCACCAGACCGGTGAACATGGTTGCGGCGCTCGGTTCCTCTGCTGGCCATAATCAGGCAGCAGGCGCACGGCGGCCATGGTCGAGATGAGCGTCGCTGGCATCGCCCTCGATGCAGCCAGCCGCAGCCCGATCGTGCTGCTGCGGGATCCATCCGGACGGCGCCAGGTGCCGATCTGGATCGACCAGGCCCAGGCCCAGAACATCTTGGCCGGCCTCAGCGGCCAGACCCCGCCCCGGCCCCTGAGCCATGACCTCATGGCCAGCCTGATGGTTGCTGGTGGGCTGACACTCGAGCGCGTGATCGTTCACACGATCGAGGACAACACCTTCAGGGCCGTGCTCAAGCTCAGTGGTCCGGCGCCCGAGCAGCAGCAGGAGCTCGACGCCCGTCCCAGCGATGCGATTGCCCTGGCTCTGCGGACGGGCAGCGCGATCTGGATGCTCGAGGAAGTGGTGGCCGATGCCTCGATCCCGGTTGATGCCGAGGCCGATGCCGAAGACCGCGAAGACTTTCGCCGCTTTCTTGACAGCACCTCGCCGGCCGAACTGGTCCGCCATCTGAGCAAGGCCCAGCCGGAATCCCAGCCGGCGGCCGATGCCGACGAAGGGGAGCAAAGCGGACCGCCCCTCGGCAGCGACCCCGGTGGCTGAATGGCCCTGGCGCCGGTTCGGGGCGTTGCCGGCGGTTTCGCCGTTTTCGCTGGGCACCATGCGTGCCATCGCCAGCGCCACCCAGATGGAGGGCGTGTTGACTGCGGCGGTCGCCGCTGGTCTCAACCACATCGAGACAGCTGCTGCCTATGGCCCGGCCGAGACCTTTCTCGGCCAGGCTCTGGCGCGTCTCCAACACCAGGGGGTCGCCCCCGCAGGCGGCTGGTTGATCACCAGCAAGCTGCTGCCCGGGCCTGACCTGGCCACCGCCCAGGATCAGCTGCGGGCCATGCTGCAGCGGTTGGGGGTGGCCCGACTCGACGGTCTGGCGGTCCATGGCATCAACCGCCACGAGCATCTGGCCTGGGCCCTGACCGGCCCTGGAGCAGCGCTGCTGGACTGGGCGATCGGCGAAGGTCTGGTGGGCCAGGTGGGCTTCAGCAGCCACGGCAGCACCCCTTTGATCGAGCAGGCTCTGGCCAGCGGTCGCTTTGCCTTCTGCAGCCTGCACCTGCACTGGTTTGACCAGGAGCGCCTGCCCCTGGCCCGGGCCGCCCTGGCCGACGGCATCGGTGTGATGGCGATCTCGCCGGCCGACAAAGGCGGCAGGCTGTACGACCCGCCCGCGCTGCTGCTGGACGACTGCGCCCCCTTTCAGCCGCTCGAGCTCGCCTATCGCTTTTTGCTGGATCAGGGGATCTCAACCCTGACCCTGGGTGCAGCCCGGCCCAGCGACCTGGACCTGGCTCGCACCATCGCCGGACCGCTCGCGGTTTCGGGGCCCTGGCTCAGCCCAGCCCAGCGCCAGACCCTGACCCGTCTCGAGGCTGCAGGCCAGGCCCGCCTGGGTGCCGAGCGCTGCGGGCAGTGCCGCGCCTGCCTGCCCTGCCCCAATGGGGTGCCGATCCCCCAGCTGTTGCGTCTGCGCAACCTGGCTGTGGGCCACGGATTGCAGGCTTTTGCGCAGGAGCGCTACAACCTGATCAACCGGGCCGGCCACTGGTGGGAGACGGTCAACGCTGAGGCCTGCGGAAGCTGCGGCGACTGTCTGCCCCGCTGCCCGCTGCAGCTGCCGATCCCCGCACTGCTGGCCGACACCCACCAGCGTCTGCTGGCGGCACCGGGGCGCCGGCTCTGGGACGACTGACCGCAGGCCTTCACTCAGGTTGCAGCCGCATCCCAAAGGGTCTGCCAGGCCAGCTGTTGCCGCGGGCTCAGGGGCGGCAGACTCCAGCAGCGCTGCAGCACGGCCTCGGGGGGCAACAGCAACGGCGCCAGCGCCGCTGGCAAGTGCCGCAGGCTGGCCTGCAGGGTGGCTCGGGGCAGCGGTGGCACCCAACCCGCCGCCAGCAGCCGGGGCAGCAGGGGCGGTCCCATGACCTGCTGCAACCAGTCCAGGGGTGGGCCGTCCTGGTTGTGGGCCGGCCGCAACAGCAGCTGCCAGCTCAGCGGTGCACCGCTGCGGGGCAGCACCACCTGCAGGCGCGGGTCCTGCCGCAGCAGGGGGATCAGCCGCTGTTGCGGCAGCACAGCGGCGCTGGCCTTGCCCCGCAGCAGCAGGTTGAGGCCGTTGGCTTCGTCGTAGGCCAGGGCATGGGCCCGCAGCTGCCGCAGGCGGGCTGGGTCGGCCTGCATCAGCGCGATGCTGATCCGGGGGCTCGAGGGCAGCACCAGTTCCCCTTTGAGACGGGGATCGAGCAGCACATCCCAGCTCTGGCGGGCGCTCTCCAGCAGATCCGGGCGGTTGCGCAGGACCAGCACCCAGGGGCTGAAGGCCCAGGGGAAGGCGAGCGGTTCCTGCCCGGCCGGCCCGAAGAGACGGCTGACCGCTGCGGCATCCGCGTTCAGCCGTGCCAGCAGCTCTGGTGCCCCAAAGGGCTGCAGCTGCCGGCGATCCAGGGTGCTGGCCCAACCGTCGCTGAGCTGCACCAAACCGGTGCCTGGCTGCCCCTTGCTGAGGGCGGCCAGGATCGCCTGGGTGGCATCCACCTCCTGCAGGTGCCAAGGCCGGGGCAGGGTCGCCAACCAGGCCTTGGGCAGGGTGCCGTTGACCGCCAGCAGGCTGGGTCCGGATCCGCGGCTGCAGCCTGCGAGCACGGCAGCCGGCACCAGACCAACACCCCGGGCCAGCAGCTGGCGGCGGCTCAGCACGGTGGCAGCGGCAAAATCCGACCCTACGTGGGCAGGCGCGCGCAGGCGCGGTCGCAGGCTGCGGCCAGGTCGGCTGCTGGAAGGCCACTGAGGTCCCACAGCACGGCCACGCCCCCGGCGCCGACCCCCTCCTTGACGAATCCCCGTTCGTAGTCGCGCAGTGGGCTGCACTGGCAGCCGTCAAAGCGCAAGCGGGCGACCCGCAGGCCGAGCACGACACCCCAGCGCTCGCCCACCAGCTGCAGCAGGTGTGGCAGATCGCTACCCGGTTCGTTCGCGACCCAGGCGGTCGTGGCGACCTGTGCGGCTGCCGCGATCGGCTGGCGCAGCTCCGGCGCGGCCAGGGCCAGGGTCAGCGCCAGAACCGCGGCCATCTGGCTGCCCCCGGCCAGCAGCAGCGGTTCGCCCCGGGCCGCCAGTTCGAGCACCAGGCCGGCGGCCAGCGCCTGCATTGGATCGCCGACGGCGGCCAGCACCGCCCGCGGATCCCTGGGCAAGCGCGCTCCGGCCCCGAGCCCTGCCGCGGTCAGCCCGCGGGTGGCCAGCGAGGCCTTGAGCGCATGGGCCGGTTGCCGCAGGCTGCCGCTGACGAGCCCCTCGGCGGCAATGCCCAGACCCAACAGCACCGCCAGGGCGGTGGTGGTGCCGCCTGGAACGCATTCCGCCAGCAGCAGCGGCTGGCCCCGGGGCCAGCGGCGTCCCCAGTGACGACCCCGGGCCAGCAGGGCCTCGACCCGTGCCGGCGCCAAGGCCTGCCCGCTGCTGACACAGCGGGCAGGGCCGCTGCTTTCGCCAGCGGGCAGGCGCAGGTGCGGCACCGCCGGTGCCACCAGACAGCCCAGGTCGACGACCTGGGTGCGCGGCAGCAGGCCCAGGCTGTCCAGCCCGGCATGGCTGATCAGTGCCGGGCTGACCCCGGCCGGCAGGGGCGGCAGGGCATGGGGGCGGTGGCCCAACGGACCCCCGAGCAGCAGTTCGGCATCGGCGGCGGCCGTCAGACGCCTTGACGCAGGCGTGGCTCCCGCCGCCGAGATGCCGGGCACCTCGGCGGTGGCCGTGGCAGCCAGCAGCAGCAGGGGACGCACCTGCCGCCAGCTGTCCGCCAGATCGGTCACAGGGGATCGAGCGCGACCAGCGCCCGCAGGGCGGGTGGCGGTTCGCTGATCGGGGCCTGCAGCCTTGGAAAGATCCAGTAGGCGACGGCATGCAGAGCCAGGACCACGATCAGGTTCTGCAGCCACACCAGCAGCACCGCCGCCAGCTGCACCTGCAACAGGTCGATGCCGCCGGCCAGGCCCACCAGGCCCAGCAGGCGCTCGAGCAGGCCGGCCGCGGCGCTGGTGATCACCACCCAGAGGTTTTCGCCCACCAACACCGACAGCACGGCCACCCGCACCAGAAAGCCAGCAGCACCGATCAGGCTGCCCAGCCCCAGGCTCCACCACCAACTGACCCGCCGCCGCCAGCACCACCCCAGCCACAGCGCCAGGGCGCCATAGGGAAACACCACCAGCGGCCCCCGGATCGGGCCCATCAGGGCTACCAGCAACAGCCCCGTCACCACCAGCCCCTCAAGGGCGCAGCGCCAGCCATGGCGCAACTGCAACAGCGCCAGGGGCAGGGGCAGGGCCAACCGGAACAGGGGGCTGCCCACCGGCAGGTAATACAGCGCGATCCAGAGCAGGGCTGTGGCCGCCGCCAGGTAGGCCGTTTCGGTCAGCTGGCGCGCCTGGCGCTGGCTCAGCGGGGGCGGGGCCATCGGCTCAACGGGGGCGTGGGGCCGGCGCGGGCGCGGGGGCGGGCGCCGCAACCGGCGCGGTGGGCGAGACCCGTTCGATCATCTCCACCTCAAAGGCCACCCCGGCGGCCCGCAGGGCCTGGGTGACCACTTCAGCCGGCGCTGACGGGTCGCCACTGGGCAGTTTGATCGTGATCCGGTAAGGCGCCGGGGCCAGGGCCACTGAAACGCTCGGCTTGACCGGGGTGGTCGGGGGCTTGGTCTGGCTTGCCGGCGCGGCGACTGGTTGTGCCGGGCGTGGCGGTGCGGCCGCTGGGGTCGGCTCTGGTGTGGTCGGGGTTGCAGCGGGCGCCGCCGAAAAGCTGCTGGCCAGGCGGTCGCCAAAGGGGGTCCCGCTGCAGCCGCCCAGCACCAGGCCGAGCAGCACGGCCCCCAGGGGTGCGGCCAGGGGCCCAGCGGTGGCAGCGCGGCCCTGGCCCATCAGCTGTCGGCCGCTTTGATGATGCGCACCGCACTGGCCCGCAACCGGCCGCTCTTGGTGGTGGACGGGGTCTTGCGGGCTGCAGGTTTGGCCGCCGCTTTGCGGGTGCTGGTCGCCTTGGTCGCGGCGGCCCGGCCCTTGCCCTTGCTCGTCTTGCCGCTGGTTGCCTTGGCCGCCAGCAGTTCGATTGCCTGCTCCAGGGTGATGGTGTCGGCCGTGGTGCCCTCGGGCAGCGACGCGTTGACCTTGCCCTGCTTCACATACAGGCCATAGGGGCCGTCAAACAGCTGGATCGCTTCGTCGGCTCCTTCGGGTGTGCCCAGGTCCTTGAGGGCGGTGCGGCCGCCACGGCCCTTCTTGGGCATGGCCAGCAGCTCCAGGGCGCGCGCCAGCTCGATCGCCAGCACGTCGTCTTCGGCCTTGAGCGAGCGGTAGTCCTTCTCGCCCTTGCCCTTGTCATGGACCACGTAGGGGCCGAACCGACCCAGGCCCGCCTGCACCTTGCCGCCGTCGGGGTGCTCGCCCAGGTGACGCGGCAGCCGCAGCAGCCCCAAGGCATCCTCGAGGGTCAGCGCGTCGGGCTTGGCCCCCTTGGGCAGCGAGGCGCGTTTGGGTTTGGGGTTCTCGTCGCTGACTTGGCCTTTCTGCACGTAGGGGCCGTACTGGCCGAACAACAGGTAGACCTGCTCGCCGGTCTCGGGGTCTTCCCCGAGCGACTCAGGCCCATCGACCTTCTGTTTCAGAATCAGTTCGGCCCGCTCGCCATCGAGATCGGCCGGGGTGATCTCCTGCGGCAACGTGGCCTTGAGCAGCTCTTCGGTGCCGTCGTCGGCGACCCGCTTGGTCTCCAGGTAGGCACCGAAGCGGCCGATGCGCACCACGCAGGGCAGCCCTTCAAGCTCCACCGTGCGGGAGGTGCCGGGATCGATGTCACCCTCGCGCTGGGCCACCTGGGTTTCCAGGCCCTGCTCGCCCTTGAAAAAGCTCTCCAGGTAGGGCAGCCACTGCACCTGGCCGTGGCTGATCTCGTCGAGGGTGTTCTCCATGCGGGCGGTGAAGCCCGTGTCCACCAGATCGGGGAAGTGCTCCTCCAGCAGAGCCGTGACGGCAAACGCCGTAAAGCTCGGGGTGAGGCTGTTGTTGGCGAGCGTGGCGTAACCCCGGTCCACGATCGTGCCGATGATCGAGGCGTAGGTCGAGGGCCGACCGATGCCCTCTTTTTCCAGCATCTTGACCAGGGCGGCCTCGCTGTAACGGGCGGGCGGCTGGGTCTGGTGGCCCAGGGCCTCGACGCCCTTGCAGGCTGGATGGTCGCCGGTGCGCAATGCTGGCAGCAGCACCTCCTGGCCCTCGAGTGCCGCATCAGGGTCGTCGGAGCCCTCCACGTAGGCACGGAAGAAGCCGGCGAAGTCAATGCGCTTGCCGCTGGCGCGAAACGCCGCGGTGCCCAGACTGCCGCCGTCGACCTCGAGATCCACGCTGAGCATGGTGAGCTTGGCGTCCGCCATCTGGGAGGCCACGGTGCGCTTCCAGATCAGCTCGTAAAGGGCCAGGTCGCGGCCATCCAGGCCGGTGGCAGCAGGGTCGCGGAAGCTTTCCCCGGCTGGCCGGATCGCTTCGTGGGCCTCCTGGGCGTTGCGGGCCTTGGTGGAGAACTGGCGCGGGCCGGGGCTCAGGTAATCCTTGCCGTACTTGGCTTCGACACAGCTGCGGGCAGCGCCGATGGCCTGCTCGCTCAGATGCACCGAGTCGGTGCGCATGTAGGTGATGAAACCCCGCTCGTACAGCCCCTGGGCGGTGCGCATGGTCTCGCGGGCCGAGAGCCGCAGCTTGCGGTTGGCCTCCTGCTGCAGGGTGCTGGTGGTGAAGGGGGCCACCGGTTTGCGCACGGTGGGCTTTTCCTCGACAGCGGCCACGCGCCAACTGGCCGACTCCACAGCCGCCTGCAGGGCCCGGGCATCGGCCTCGCTGAGCAGGCGCACCTTGCTGCCGGCCTTGAGGCCACCGGTGCTCTCGTCGAAGTCGGAGCCACCGGCGATGCGCTCGCCGCCCAGGTGGCTCAGTTTGGCCTCAAAGCCGCCGCCGCCCTGTTCGAGCCGGGCCTTGAGGTCCCAGTAGCTGCCGCTTTTGAAGGCCCGGCGGGCCCGCTCGCGCTGCACGAGCAGGCGCACCGCCACCGACTGCACGCGGCCGGCGCTGAGCCCCCACGCGACCTTCTTCCACAACAGTGGCGAGAGGGTGTAGCCCACCAGGCGGTCGAGAATGCGGCGGGTCTCCTGGGCATGGACCAGCTCCATGTCGAGCTCGCGCGTCTGCTCGAGGGCCCGGCCGATCGCTTCTTTGGTGATCTCGTGAAACACCATGCGCTTGGCCGGCACCTTGGGGGCCAGCAGCTGCAGCAGGTGCCAGCTGATGCTCTCGCCTTCGCGGTCTTCGTCGGTGGCCAGCAGCAGCTGGTCGGCACCTTTGAGGGCGTCTTTGAGCTCCTTGACGACTTTCTTCTTGTCCTTCGGCACCACGTACAGGGGCTCGAAGTCGTTGGCGGTGTTGACCCCCAGATTGGCCCACTTCTCACCTTTGTAGGCCGCCGGGATCTCACTGGCGTTGTTGGGCAGGTCGCGCACGTGGCCCATCGAGGCTTCCACCCGGTAGTCCTTGGGCAGGAAGCCGCGGATGGTGCGGGCCTTGGTGGGGCTTTCGACGATGACCAGGGTGTGACCCACAGCTCAGGCGCTGAACCGCTTCCCTCTTTATCGCACCGGCGGGCCTTCTGGTGCAGGGTGCGGGCCGATGACTGAAGCGCCGGGCAGCGCCGCTACAGTCGCTGGCAGCAACCTGGCCGGCAGATCGGTGATCTTTGACCCCTCATCGCTGCAGCTCAATGCCGCCGCGATCGCTCCCGAGGGCGCAGTGCTGGTGGCCCTGCTGCTGAGCCTGCTGGTCGACCTGGCCGGCGAAAAGGTGGCGGCCCGTTGGGTCCCGCCGATCTGTTATGGCGGTCTGGGCGGTGCCCTGGTGCTGCTGGCATTGCAGTGGAACACACCGGCTCAACCGGCGTTTCTGGGCGCCTTCCTGGCTGACAACCTGGCGATCGCCTTCAGGGCTGTTGTCGCTGCCTCGACGCTGGTGTCGCTGATGCTGAGCTGGCGGTATGTCGAGCGCAGCGGCACGCCGATCGGCGAATACGCCGGCATCCTGCTGGCCGCCACCCTCGGCGCGATGCTGTTGTGCGGCTCCACCGACCTGGTCAGCATCTTTGTGTCGCTGGAGACCCTGTCGGTGTCCAGCTACCTGCTCGCCGGTTACATGAAGCGCGATGCCCGCAGTTCCGAGGCAGCGCTCAAATATCTCTTGGTCGGCTCTGCCGCGGCGGCGGTGTTTCTCTACGGGGCCTCCATGTTGTACGGCCTGACCGGAGGCTCCACCGGTCTGGATGCGGTGGCACTGGCCCTGCAGAGCAGTGCCACCCCTGTGGCGGCGTTGTCGTTGGTGTTTGTGCTGGCGACGGTGGCGTTCAAAATCGCTGCTGTCCCTTTTCACCAATGGACCCCTGACGTGTACGAGGGGTCGCCCACCCCCGTGGTGGCGTTTTTATCGGTGGGCTCGAAAGCCGCTGGTTTTGCCCTCGCTCTGCGCATTCTGGTGGGCTGCTTCGAGAGCTTCTCGGTGCAGTGGAAGCTGCTGTTCACCGTGCTGGCGGTTCTGAGCATGGTCCTGGGCAACGTGGTCGCCCTGGCCCAGACCTCGATGAAGCGCATGCTGGCCTACAGCTCGATTGGCCAGGCAGGCTTCGTGATGATCGGCCTGGTCTGCGGCACCGAAGAGGGCTATGCCGCCATGGTGCTGTACATGGCGGCCTATCTGTTCATGAACCTCGGCGCCTTTGCCTGCATCATTCTGTTCTCCCTGCGCACGGGGTCGGACCGGATCTCGGACTATGCCGGCCTGTATCAGAAGGACCCTCTGATCACGCTCGGCCTCAGTCTCTGCCTGCTGTCTCTGGGCGGAATTCCGCCGATGCTGGGTTTCTTCGGCAAGATTTACCTGTTCTTCGCCGGTTGGGCCGATCACCAGTATCTGCTGGTGGTGGTGGGTCTGATCACCTCGGTGGTGTCGATCTACTACTACATTTCGGTGATCAAGATGATGGTTGTCAAAGAGCCTCAGGACGCCTCTGACGTGGTCAAGGCCTATCCCGAACTCAGCTGGACGCTTCGCGGCATGCCTGCCCTGCGGGCAGCCCTGGTGACCTGCGTGATCGTGACCGCTGTTGGCGGCATCCTCTCCAACCCCCTGTTCGGCTGGGCCGGTGAGGCGGTCACTGGCACCCCGATGTTGTTGAAGTCGATTGCTGCGGCCACGGCCCAGGCCCCCCTGGGCTGATCACGGTGATCCACGCCACTGTTGCCGACTTGCCGGCGGCGTCACAAACCTCTGTCGTCGCCGAGCTGCACGACGTCTGCAAGGTCTACGGCAGCGGTGATGCCCTGGTCCAGGCCCTCGACCATCTCAGCCTGTCCGTTCAACGGGGCGATTACCTGGCCGTGATGGGTGCCTCAGGATCGGGCAAGAGCACGGCGATGAACATCCTGGGGTGTCTGGACCGGCCCAGCTCCGGCAGCTACCAACTCAATGGCACCCCGGTCGAAACCCTGGACGATGACCAGCTGGCCGACCTGCGCAACCGCGAACTCGGGTTTGTGTTCCAGCAGTTCCACCTGCTCCCCCAGCTCAGCGCTCTCGAGAATGTGGTGCTGCCGATGATTTACGCCGGCATTCCCCACGAGGAGCGGCAGCAGCGGGCCCGGCAGGCTTTGACCCGCGTCGGTCTAGCCCAGCGGATGGCCAACAAGCCCAATCAACTGTCGGGCGGTCAGCAGCAGCGGGTGGCCATCGCCCGGGCGATCATCAACAATCCGGCGTTGCTCTTGGCCGATGAACCCACGGGTGCCCTTGACTCGCGCACCACGAGCGAAGTGCTCGATATTTTTGACGACTTGCACCGCAGTGGCATGACTGTGGTGATGGTCACCCACGAAGACGATGTGGCCGCCCGCGCGCAGCACGTGATTCATTTCCGCGATGGGCGCATCGCGGGTTAAGTGACGCCATGGCGTTGAAACTTGTTTACGACGGTGGTTGTCCGTTCTGCCTCAATTTTGCG